>Ga0307991_1001834_pt1 | contig 14654 bp, 15 predicted proteins | sample EllFjometagen131_FD_203146 | JGI IMG/M metagenome (GOLD analysis project Ga0307991, IMG submission 203146) | Marine microbial communities from Ellis Fjord, Antarctic Ocean - #131 | ecosystem: Environmental > Aquatic > Marine > Unclassified | place: Southern Ocean | collected 2014-10-08
TTGATGAGATCTTAGAGTACAGCGATGGTCTTATGGTAGCTCGTGGAGATTTAGGAATAGAAGTTCCATACGAAGAGGTTCCAACACTTCAAAAGATGCTTATTAGAAAGGCTAACGAGGCTTCTAAACCTGTTATAACTGCTACTCAGATGCTTCTGTCTATGACAACACAAGTGAGAGCTACAAGAGCTGAAATCAGTGATATAGCAAACGCGGTACTAGACGGAACTGATGTTGTAATGCTTTCAGAAGAGAGTGCAGTTGGAGATTACCCAGTTTTAGCAGTTAAAACTATGGTAAAAGCGATTCAAGGGGCTGAAAAAGCATATCCATTTGATAAGTTTGATAAGTTTGAAGCTCATGACACGACAGATAGTATAAATGCGGCCGCAGTAAGACTTTGTGGAGAAGTAGATGCTTGGGGATTTATATGTTTAAGTGCTACTGGTGCGGCTGTAAAAAAGATATCGCGTTATCGTCCTCGTAGAGATATTTATGCAGTGACACATAATGAAAAAGTTGCAAGATTTTTAACTATATGTTGGGGAGTTGTGCCTACATTTATGGTTAAAGATGATTCATTAGGACAGGTGATGTCTTCGGTGATGAATCAAGGGCTCAAACGCAATGTACTTAAACTTGACAAGTCTTATATCTTAACAGCAGGTGACCCCGTTGGAGTTGCTGGAAGTACTAATATGATTCGAATACTTAGAGAACATGAAATGATGTTCTTTAAAGATCTAAAAGAGAAACATTTAGCTTTTTAAACTCATTATAATTAAAATATGAATCAATTTCATAGTGTGTTATATTTAGCTCTATAACACTCTTTTGAATAAGTTCACAATAATCTGCGACCCTAATAGTATTAACTATTATGACCAAAGAATGTCTTTAAAATATTACATTAAAAGTTAAAGCTTTCCTTTTTAAACTCAGTAAATTTGGTAGCTACTTTTTTATTTTCTAGTTTTAATGACTTAATAGCTTTAGGATTTACTAAAAACCATCCAAGCACAACATCTACTCTGTCCCCTTTGAGGATTTTAAAGTCATATTTTAGGACACGTTTTTCATTTGCTTGAATCATTGTATCTTTAAGTGTTGTACTCGCTACCCAAGGCATTGCTGGTTTTCCATTGTGACCAATAACTCTTACAAAAATATTATCTTTAAGTTTTGTAGTTTTGGAATCTCTTGTTATGCTTACTTTTAAAACTGCTGTTCGTAGTGGGTGAAGTAGCAGGGCATGAGATGATCGGTTATCAATGTTAATGATAAAATTGTTTATCTCTCTAAGAAGTGAAATATCTACATACTGAGTAAGCATCTCTGAGTGAAAATGACTTCCTGCAAAACCGTGAAAAGCATGTTTTTTAGTCTCATGTAAAACTGATACACTGCCATCAACTTGCGGCATATGACAAGATACACAGTTTGCACCATCCATCTCGTTATCGATGTTTGTTGAACAAACATTTAAACTGTGTTTGTTCATTTTATGGGAGTGACACCCTATACATACATTTCCATTTTGCATATGCTCATTACCATCTGCTACAATACCATGATATGGAGATTCAATCCCATCTTTAAGTGTTCCAAAGTAGTTTTTTTGTGTAGTTGTCATAATGTTAGTATTGTGCTTTTTATGAAGTTCTATACTTTTAATACGATGACAGTATGCACAAGATATTCCAGCTTGGTGAGTAGCATTGTCCATCATTGGTGGGGCTTTTTTACCTTTTTTTAGCATATCATCTAAATTATTAGCCGTGGGAGTGTGACATTTTCCACAAGTGTATTGATCAGCTTTTAAATTTTTTGGATGTTTAGCCCATACAGCACCATGAATAGGATCTTTTTGAGGAGTGGAATTGGCATGCATAGAACCAAAATACTCATCATAAATATTTGTGTGGCATGTTTTACAATCTTGACTAGGTGCATAATGCTGTGTTATGTTGTTTGCAAAAATAGATGTGACTAAAAGAAAAGAGAGAAGAAAGAATTTCATAAAATACCTTTAAAGAGTAAAATTTTATGAAATTATAACTAAGATAACTTATTGTAATATTTATGGTTTATAGTAAAAATTTATTCGTCATCCCAAAATTCAACTTCACCACTGCTTATATTTTTGTCTGTATATGCAGCTTTATCTTCAAGCATACTATTTGTATGTGTGTGAGTGCATCAGCTTTAAAAATAAATGTAGCATAATTTGAATAGTGTATCTTAAAAAAAGAGTATTATTCTGCGCCTTTTGCGATATATTTCAACCATACATAACCAAAAATACCTGCAAAAAGTGAGGCGGCTAAAATACCTACCTTAGCTTGAAAAATCATTGCATCATTTCCTAAAAAAGCTAAATCCGCTACAAAGATAGACATTGTAAATCCAATACCACCTAAAAAAGCAACACCAAAGATTTGACTCATAGTGCTATTTTCTGGAAGTTTTGCAATTCCTAGTTTCACAGCTACCCAAGCAACACCCGCAATACCTAAAACCTTACCAATTATGAGTCCAGCAATAATTCCTAGAGAGACAGGAGAAACAATTGTTTCTCCGATAGAAGAGAAGTTAATAGAAATACCTGCGTTAGCGAGGGCAAAGAGAGGTATAACTATAAGTGCTACTGGAAGATGAAGATCATGTTCAAGTTTTGCTGCCGGAGATCCCACTGAATCGATTTTATCTTTGATATTTAGCAGGAGTGCTTTTTGTTTTTCATGCATCATATTGTCAGTAGCAACAGGATAGTTGTCATACTCATCGAGTAAATTTTTAGCATGCATAGTAAAATCAACAGGGGTTGCTCTTGGTTTAGATGGTATAGCCATCGCTGCAATTACACCTGCAATAGTGGCATGAACACCAGACTCAAGCATAAAAAACCACATAAAAAGACCCATAACAAAGTATGGAAGAATCATATGAATTCCAATACGATTAAAAATTACCATAATTATAAATGAGACTCCAGTAAGTATAAGAGGTAGGAATTGGATTTGTTCTGTATAAAATATAGCGATGACTAAAACAGCACCAAGGTCATCAACGATAGCAAGAGCAACTAAAAAAGTTACTAATGCAGGTGAAACACGGTTACCTAGAAGAACAAGTACAGAAATAGCAAAAGCAATATCTGTTGCCATTGGTATACCCCAACCAGCAGCTCCCTCAGTACCATAGTTAATACTTGTATATATAAGAGCAGGCAGAACCATACCCCCAATAGCAGTTAAAATAGGCAGAATTGCTACTTTAATGTTTGAGAGTTCTCCCACAAGAATCTCGCGTTTAATCTCTAAGCCAACCATAAAAAAGAATATAGCCATAAGACCATCATTTATCCAGTGGTGAATAGTGTGTGAGAGTTCCCAACTTCCTACTTGCAAGTCAATCTTTGTGTGAAAGAAATGTGCATAGACTTCTGTCATAGGTGTATTAGCTAGAATAAGTGCGACAATTGTCATAAACATTAAAACTAAGCCAGTTGTGGTTTGTGCATGTAAAAAGTGTTCAAATGGTGTAGAAATTCTGTTAAAAGCTTTTTCCCATGGGGCATAGAGTTTCATATAATCTTCCTTAAAGTAATTAGTGTAATTATAACTAAGAATAGAAAATTTAAATAAAGCACGTATAATACAGTTATGAATTTAGAAGCATTAAAAAATAAAACAATATTACTGTTTGGAAAGAGTAGAGCCTTTAGAGATGAAGAGTTCATTTCTCAAATGAAACACCATAAGATAAGTATTACAAAAGAGTACAATGAGAGTGTTGAGTCTGTTGTAGATGGTAAAATGATGACACCTTATGAGCAAAATGAGAGTGCAAGACTCTATGAGACTAAAGAGTTACATTTTATATCTATAGATGAGCTTGACAACGAGTTGGCTAAAAGTATAGATGAAGATACACTTTTGATGAGTCTTAAACTCTCTCATGACAAAGAGAGACTCAAAGATTTTATTCAAAACTCTAAAATAAGCGATAGACTTTTTTTTAGACTTCTCAGAATGTACTCTTGGAGTGATGAAGATTTTTTTGAAAATGATGATAACCGTGATGTAAGTGCCGCGTTTATATCACGTTTCTATGAAAACATAGAGCGAAATCATAATGTTCAGTATGCAACAACTGGTTTTATTCATCTTGTTTCTCAGGCAAAAGACTCAGAACTCTTAAGAGAGATCTCTACTCTTAAGCCACTACAGTTTCATCCAAAGATAGAGATGGCGATAGCTATGAGTGTTTTTTGTGATGATAAATTACAAAAAAAGCTCTTTAAACGCAGTGATGAGAAGATTTTAGAAGCACTCTCTTTTAACAGAAATTTAAATGCAGAGATAGTCGAAGAGTTCTTAAGGGATGAGTACTTAGGAAGCAATATTGCAAAAAGTATAAACTTAACACAGGGTCTTTTTGAACTTTTACAAACTCATATAAGCTTAGCACTCAACGAAAGTTTAACACTTAAAATGCAAGAAGAGCTTTGCTCACTTGGAAAAAAAGATATTAACTATGCACTATCACAAAACAATGCTCTAGATGAGAGTGTGATTAAAACTCTTTTAGCACTTGGAGATAAAGTACTACAAAAAAGCATCTATGAAAATGCGGCAACTCCAGTAGAGATTTTAGAAAAGGCATATGAAGATGAAGAGAATCATTTAGCACTCGCCAAAAACGAGTCTACACCTATAGAGATTCTTTACCAACTACAACTTGATTCAAGATATGAACGTCATGTAAAAACAAACCCAGGATATGGAAAGCATATACAAACTCAAAATATAGGATGGCTATAAACCCATGAGAGCAACACAATTAACTTCAACAATCACTGCATTGATTGAGCAAAAAGTTCCAACATTTCTTTGGGGAGCCCCAGGAATAGGAAAGTCTTCTATAATAAAGCAAATAGCTAATGATAAAGATTTAACATTTATAGACCTGCGTTTAGCCTTAATGGATCCGACTGATTTAAAAGGAATTCCTTTTTACGATAAAGAGTCGCATACTGCTCTATGGGCACCACCAGCATTTCTTCCAAAAGAAGGTGAGGGGATTTTGTTTCTTGATGAACTAAACGCGGCTCCTCCCTCAGTTCAAGCCTCTGCATATCAACTAATTCTTGACCGTCAAGTTGGAGAGTATAAACTTCCAGATGGATGGGCAATAGTTGCAGCAGGAAATCGTGAGGGGGACAGAGGTGTAACATATAGAATGCCATCACCCTTAGCAAATCGTTTTGTTCACTTTGAGATGGAAGTGAGTGTAGATGATTGGAAGGATTGGGCTTATAAAGATGGTCTTGATAATAGAATTATTTCATACATAGCCTACAAAAATGAGCACCTTTTTACATTTGATGCCAAGAGTGATCTTAAAAGTTTTGCAACACCTAGATCTTGGGAATATGTAAATAGTATTTTAAAATCGAGTTTAAGTGAAACTCTCATTTTAAATGCTATAAGTGGTGCAGTCTCAAAAGAGGTAGCCGTTGGCTTTTTGAGTTTTATAAAGGTTATGAGTAGACTTCCAGAAATCAATGCTATTTTGGAGTCAGGGGAGGGTGAATACCCTGATGAGATTGATGTTTTGTATGCTTTGAGCATAGGTTTAGTAAGTGGTGTTTTAAAAGATACAACTAAACTTGATAATTTACTAAAGTACACACTTGAGTTAAAGGGTGAGTTTGCTGTAATGATAGTACAAGACCTGCAAAGAAACGATATAAACATGGAGCATTCTGAAATCTTTAAAGAGTGGGTTAAAAAGTTTATATATCTTTTAGAGTAATTATGAATAGAGCAAAAATATCCCAAGCCAAAGCAAAACTTTTAGTTGATTATCCTTACTTTGGAACACTCTGCACAAAACTTGAACTCGTTTTAAATGAAGATATAGAAGCATTTAAATGTGATGGAAAAAAGCTGGAGTACAGTAGTACTTTTTTAGAAGACTCAGAGATAAGTGAGTTAGAGTTTGTTCTAGCAAATGGTGCAATGCATGTCTCTCTTTCTCATGAAAATCGTAAAAATGGACGTAGTGGTTGGCTCTGGCAGATGGCTACTGATATGGCTATAAACGATATGTTAGTAGAAAATGGTCTTGATAAACCAAATGCGGCTCTCTATAGAATTCGATTTAAAGGGATGTATGCTGAAGAGATATATGCTGAACTTAAATCTGACATACTTCGTGATGATGATAATCTAGAGTATGAAGCAGATGATGCTGATGATGTTGAGCAAAAGAATGAAAAAAAGAATGAAGAGAATAAGGAAGATAAAAAACAGACAAAAGAGGAGCTTGACGAGGAGATAATCCAAGAGCAATTAGCTGCAGAAGAAGCCATCTCTCTTTTAGAATCGGAATTTAAAAAAGGTGAAGCTCCCTCTTTTATGGACAGATTTTTTAAGTTAGAGTTTTTAGGAAAGATCGACTGGAGAGATGAGTTGAAGTCTGCCTTAGATAGATACTTTAAAGATGATTATGTCTTGATTCCGCCAAATAAGAAGTTTCTTTCTCAGGGAATTTATCTCCCCTCAACGACTTCACAAACGTTTAGACTTGTCATTGCAGTTGATAGTTCGGGTTCTATTGATGATGAACTTTTAAGTGAGTTTTTAAGTGAGGTCAACTTTTTGATGAGTTTAGTTTCGCATTATCAGATTGAACTTATTGTCTGTGATGAGAAAATTCATTCTCATAAAACTTTTTACAGCGGAGAGAGTTTAGAAGTCGACATTAAAGGTGGAAGTGGAACAAACTTTAGACCTGTGTTTGATTTTATAGAGAACGAGTTTGATGATGTGAAATTACTGTTGTACTTTACAGACCTTGAGGGGAAGTTTCCATTTGAAGAACCACCTTACAGTGTAAAATGGGTGAGTCCAAAAGAGAGTGAAGTTCCTTTTGGAGAGATAATTCGTTTATGAATTATTTAAGTGTTACTATAGAAAAACTAGAAGCTAAGCAAAATGTCTTTTTAACTGGTGGAGCAGGGGTTGGTAAAACTACTATAACTCGTGAAGTAATTAGTGCTTATGAAGAAGATGCTAAAAAAGTGGCAAAGCTCGCTTCAACGGGTATGGCGGCTACTCTTATAGGTGGTCAAACTCTACATAGTTTTTTAGATTTAGGCATTGCAAGTAGTATAGAAGAACTAGAAAAAAATGCAAAGTATGAGATAAAGAAAAAGATTAAAAAACTTATCTCTAACATGCACTTAATTGTTATAGATGAGGTTTCTATGGTGAGCGAGTCTCTTTTTGAGATGATTTGTCTGCGTTTAAAACAGGCGGATTTTTCTGGTTCACTCTTAGTTGTTGGAGATTTTTTACAACTTCCTCCAGTTGTAAAAGGTTATGGTGAAGTTTGTTTTGCTTTTGAGTCAGAGGCTTGGAAAAGTTTTGCTTTTGAAACAATAGAGCTCACTCACATCTATAGAACGGATGATAAACATTTTATAGAACTTCTCAATCATGTGCGTTTTGGTTTTATAAACGAGCAAATTCATAATAATCTTAATGAATATATTAAACCTTTGCCAGAGGATTTAAGTGAGTTTACATTTCTCTTTGGAAAAAACCAGAGTGCCGCGTTTCATAATAAAGCACAACTCTCTTTTATAGAAAATGAGCTCTTTGTAAAAGAGGCTCAAATTATTAAACATCTAAAATCTGCTAGCGATGGTGAAGTTGAGAGATTTATGAATGATGCGAGAATAGAAAAAGAGCTAGAACTAAAGATAGGTGCTCCTGTACTTTTTACAAGAAACTCATGGAACTACTTTAATGGTGAACGCGGTGTTATACTCAATATAGATGCAAGTTGTGTTTATGTTCAAAAGAGTGATGATAAGATTGTCAAACTTGAAGCAACCTCTCAAAGTAAGGGTGTTTGGAAGGAAAAAACTATAAATGGAAACAAAGAGATGGTTGAAGAGTCGATCTTTAGTATCTATCAGTTTCCCATAAAGCTCGCGTTTGCAATAACCATACATAAATCACAGGGAATGAGTATTGAAGATTTAATCATCGAGACTAATGAGATATTTGCTCCTTCGCAGTTTTATGTAGCACTCTCAAGAAGTTCAAACCCATCGCGTTTAAACCTAATAGCTCCAAAAAAGCAGTGGTATGACTTGGCATTTGTAAATGCTAAGGCTATGGCATTTGTACAAGAAAACACTAACCTGTAAGATTGCTTAATAAATTACAGACACTAATAAAATATAAACAGGAATTTAATTGTTAAAAACAATAGATAAAGGCATATTATATATGCTAGGCGGTGCTTTAATCTCCGCAATGAACGGTGCAATTGCTAAGATATTGACAGATGAATTTAGTGCTATGGAGTTGGTGTTTTTTAGAAACCTTATTGGTGTTGTACTTATTTTGTATGCACTTAAACATACACCTCCAACGCTAAGTGGTGGAAAGTGGTACTTACTTATTACTCGTGGTATTTTTGGTTTCACTGCAATGATTTTGTTTTTCTACACCATTATGAGTATTCCTTTAGGGGAGGCTATAACTCTGAATAAAACTTCACCTCTGTTTGTAACACTTCTTGCATATTATATTTTGCATGAATCTTTAAATAAAACTACTTTATTTGCATTGGCTATAGGTTTTTTAGGGGTGCTTTTTATAGTTAAACCTATAGGTATGAGTGTTTCTTATGAGCATTTTTTAGGAATTCTTGGAGGTTTCTTTGCAGCAGCAGCCTACACAACCATCAAAAAAATTAAAGATATTTATGACTCAAGAGTGATAGTTCTTTCATTTGTTGGTATGGGAACTCTACTTCCGGCTCTCTTTTTTCTTAGTGCTCCTTATGTGAGTGTACCGCCAACTCTGGAGTTTTTATTCCCTGCGTTCGTTATACCAACATCTCTTAGAGTTTGGTTACTCATAGTATTTATGGCGTTTATCTCAACACTCTCACAATGGTTGCTAACAAAAGCCTACAGTAGTTCAAACTTGAGTGTTATAGGTGTTATAAGTTATACAAACATTCCCTTTGCAATAGGCTTTGGTTATATGCTTGGTGATGCGCTTCCTGATGGACTTACATATTTTGGAATAAGCTTAATTGTTTTTGGTGGTGTTATGGTTGGTATGAGACAACGACAGAAATAGAGACAGAGATATGATATAATTAATCAAATATGGAGAACTAAATGAAAACTTTGTTTGTAGGTATAGTTATTTTGTTAGGATTGAGTGCTTGTTCGACACATAAAGATAATTTTTATGATAGAGCCAATAATGCAAGTGAGAAATCTTTAAATGGATTAGAAAAAGACACCAGTAAATAAAAAATTATAAGAGTAATGTAAATTCAAGGCGAGAGCGAGAAAGGATACTAATAGTATCTGACAAGCGAGCAACGCAGAAGTTGCGTTGCTATTATGATTTTGACTATAAGTCACCCTCATGTTTACCAAGGTATTCTGCAACACCTTCAGTTGTAGCTTTCATACCTTCGTCACCTTTCATCCAGCCAGCAGCACATACTTCACCATGCTCGTCAGTAAACTGCATTGCATCTACCATACGAATCATTTCATCAATGTTACGACCAAGTGGTAAATCATTAACTACTGCATGACGAACTACACCTTTACCATCAATTAAAAATGAACCACGTAAAGCAACTGCTTCACCAAAAAGAACATCGTAATCTTTAGAAATTTGTTTTGTAAGGTCAGCTACAAGAGGGTAACCAACACGGCCAATACCACCATTGTTAATTGGAGTCTCTCTCCAAGCAAAGTGAGAAAATTGGCTATCTACAGAACAACCAATAACATTTACACCACGATCTTTAAAATCTTGAAGTCTATGGTCAAAAGCGATAAGTTCTGAAGGACATACAAATGTAAAGTCTAGTGGATAGAAAAATAAAACTGTACCTTTTTCTCCCATGTTCTCTGATAATTTGAAATCTTCAACGATTGAACCGTCACCTAAAACTGTTGTTGCTGTAAAGTCTGGAGCTTGATTTGTTACGATCATATTGTATATCCTTGTGTGTTATTTAATTTATGGTGGAATTCTAGCAAAATTAGATTAACTATTCTTAGATGAAAGAAAGTAGTATAATTCTTTAAGGATAATTTTTATCTTTTAAGAATCTTAAATTTTGATTTTTAAACATCAATATATCTAAGGGAGTCTTTAAGTTTATATTTCTTAGATATAATTCTTCCGATTTATAGCCCTAGAGGCTGTATGTCAATAAGGAAAATCGATGACAAAAGAGTATATATTTACATCTGAGTCTGTAACAGAAGGGCACCCTGATAAGATGGCAGATCAGATCAGTGATGCAATTCTGGATTATATTATTGAAAAAGACCCTCAAGCACGTGTTGCTTGTGAGACACTAGTGTCAAATGGTTTTTGTGTAATAGCAGGCGAATTGAAGACAACGGCTTATGCCCCTATGCAAGAGATTGCTAGAAAGGTTATTCAAGAGATAGGTTACACTGATGCTAACTATGGTTTTGACTATAGAGCTGCAGCAGTTTTAAATGGAATTGGTGAACAATCACCAGACATTAACCAAGGTGTTGATCAAGCAGATGGTTCTATAGGTGCTGGAGATCAAGGTCTCATGTTTGGTTATGCTTGTCGTGAGACAGACGTTTTAATGCCACTTCCTATTCACTTAGCTCACCGTTTAACTCAAAGGTTAGCCCAAGTTCGTAAAGATGGAACAGTTCCATACCTTCGTCCTGATGGAAAAGCACAGATTAGTGTTAAGTATGTAGGTGACAAACCAGTTTCAGTTGAGACGGTTGTTATCTCTACTCAACATCATGCAGATGTTTCTCAAGAACAGATTCATAAAGATATGATCGAAGAAGTGATTAATCAAGTTATTCCTGCGGAGATGATGAATGAAAATACTGTTTTTCACATCAATCCAACAGGTAACTTTGTAATTGGTGGACCACAAGGTGATGCTGGTCTTACTGGTCGTAAGATTATAGTTGATACTTATGGTGGTTCATGTCCTCATGGTGGCGGAGCATTTAGTGGTAAAGATCCTACTAAAGTTGATCGCTCAGCTGCTTATGCTGCACGTCATGTTGCAAAAAACCTTGTTGCAGCTGGTGCATGCGATAAGGCCACACTTCAAGTTGCATATGCGATTGGAGTAGTTCAGCCTGTGTCTATTATGGTTGATACTCATGGAACTGGTAAAGTAGACGAAGAAAAAATTGAAGAGTGTGTAAAAGAACTATTTGATCTTTCTCCTGCTGGGATAATTGAGTCTTTAGATTTACTCAAACCTATCTATAGACAAACAGCAGCTTATGGCCACTTTGGTCGTGAAGAAGATGGCTTTAACTGGGAAAAAACTGATAGAGTCGACGATATAAAGAACTACTTAGGTCTTTAATTACTTAACTGATTTACGATGAATTTTTTCGTCGTAAATCTTCTTTTTAAAAAATATGTAACTATTTCAAAAAAATCAAATCAAAACACCTACTTTTAGCTAATTTTAAAAATCTTCACTGTATAGTTACTTTAACAAAAATTTAGGAGAAAATAATGGCTGTATATATTAATGACACATGTATTAACTGTGGTGCTTGTATTGACGAATGTCCTGTAGAAGCAATTGTAGATGAAGATGATAACCCGACAGATGAGGATATTTATTATGTTTACACTGATAAATGTGTTGAGTGTGTAGGTCATCACGACGAGCCAGCATGTGCTACTTCATGTCCTACTGAGGGTTGTATCACTTGGGATGCTATCGCTGATAGTCCTTCTCACAGAGAAGATATTACTCAAGAACAACGTGATAACAAAGAGCCTATTGTAGAATAGTTTCTTCTTCAATATTTTATGGGTTTTACCCATAAAATATTATTCCCCCTCTATTTTTTTTCACTTTAAACATAAATCAACTTTTTTTTAGATACAATTCCACCCTAATTTTATATTTTCGGGAGAAATAGATGGAAAGAACACTATCAATAATCAAGCCAGATGCAGTTGCAAAAGGTGTTATCGGTAAAATTTTAGACAGATTTGAAAGCAATGGTCTTAAGCTAGCTGCTTCAAGAAAGATACAACTTTCACGTATGGATGCTGAAGCATTTTATGCTATTCATGCAGAACGTCCTTTTTTCAATGACCTAGTTGATTTTATGATCAGTGGTCCAGTTGTAGTTTCAGTTTTAGAAGGTGAAAATGCTATGCAAATTAACCGTGATTTAATGGGTGCTACTAATCCTAAAGAAGCTGAAGCAGGTACAATACGTGCTGATTTCGCTGAAAATATAGATGCAAATGCAGTTCACGGAAGTGATTCTGTTGAAAATGCAGCTATTGAAATTGCATTTTTCTTCTCTGAAAGAGAAATTTCTTAAGTAATATTTTGAAAGTAACTCTCAGAAAAGTAACAAAAACACCATTAGATTTCCAAGTGGAGTCTGGTGAAATAACTTTCAAAGGTTATTTAGAGTATCATGGTGGGAAATTAATTTTGCTTAAAGCAGATTTAACTGGTTTACTAGAAAAATCATGCGATACTTGTGCGGAAGAATTTAAAATGCCTGTTGATGAAAAAATTGAATTTTTTATATCTGATGGTATTTATGAAGATGAGGATAGCATCGAACTTGATGTTGTTGAGTCTTTTGATGGTATAGTAAATATAGATGAGCTTTTAAGCTCTGAAATTGAACTTATTAAAAGCGACTATCACAGTTGTGAAAATTGTAAAAACGAAATTTAAACAAAGGAAAATATTATGGCAGTACCTAAGAGAAGAGTCTCTCATTCACGTGGAGCGAAAAGAAGAACTCACTACAAAATCACTTTAGCTAAACCAGTTAAAGATAAAGACGGAACTTATAGATTATCACACCACATCAACCCAACTACTGGTGAGTACAAATAGTCGATGGTTAAGATAGCAATTGACGCTATGGGCGGGGACTACGGTCCTGAGCCGATTATCAAGGGTTGTATCCTTGCTCTTAAGAAAAAACAATTCATACCTATTCTTGTAGGAAAAAAATCAGAAATTTTATCTCTGTTACCAAAACGTTATAGAGATAAGATTTCTATAGTAGATACTGATGATGTAATCTCAATGAGTGATGCTGCAACTGATGCTATAAAACGTAAAGAGAGTACTATCTACAAAGCTACGGAATTAGTGAAAAATGGTGAAGCAGATGCTCTTGTTTCCGCTGGACATAGTGGTGCTGCAATGACACTAGCTACACTTAGACTTGGCCGTCTTGAGGGGGTTCTTCGTCCTGCTCTAATTGCATTTATGCCAACCGTAAGTGGAAGACGTTCAGTATTATTGGATGTTGGAGCAAATGTAGACTCTAAGCCTGAGTATATTGCTCAGTTCGCTATTATGGGTGGTTGCTATTCTAGAGATGTTCTTGGTGTACAAAACCCTCGAATAGGTCTTTTAGCAAATGGAGAAGAGGCATCAAAAGGTAGTGAGGTTACAAAAGCTACAACGAAACTTCTTCAAGGTTATAAAGGCTTTATAGGAAATGTTGAAGGTGGAGATATTTTTAATGGCTCTTGTGATGTTATTACTTGTGATGGCTTTACTGGAAACTTAGTTCTTAAGACTAGTGAAGGTGTTGCTACAACTATTAGCTTTTTCATAAAAGACTATATTAGAAAATCACCTATCGCAATTACGGGTGCATTATTAATGAGAAAAGTTTTCAAACTTCTTAAAAAAGAGATTGATTATGCTGAAATAGGTGGAGCACCACTTATAGGGATTAATGGCTGTGTTATAGTTAGTCACGGTAAGAGTAATCCCAAAGCAATTCAAAATGCAATTTTTCAAGCAATAAATTTTGTAGATGCAGATGTAAATACACATATCGTCTCAACACTGCAAGAGTACAATCAAAAGGATAGCTAATGGCATATGCTGCGTTTAGATCTATAGGTGCTTATGCTCCAGAAAAAATATTAACAAATGACGATCTCGCTCACATGGTTGACACAACTGATGAGTGGATCACAAAACGTACAGGTATTAAAGAACGTCATATTGCCGCTGATAACGAAACTACAAGTGATATGGGTGTAATAGCCGCAAAACTTGCAATAGAGCGTAGTGGAGTAGATGCAAGCGAAATTGATATGGTTGTTTGTGCAACTATTTCCCCTGATTATTTCTGTATGCCTTCAACTGCTACAATTATTTCAAATAAACTTGGCCTTGGAAATGTTACCGCATTTGACATCTCTGCAGCTTGTACAGGATTTGTTTATATACTCTCTATTGCAAAAGCATTTATTGAGTCAGGTATGAAGAAAAATATTCTTATAGTTGGAGCGGAAAAACTCTCTGCTATTACTGACTACACAGATCGTGGAACTTGTATTTTATTTGGTGATGGTGCAGGGGCTGCTATAATTTCTGCAACAGATAATAAAGAAGAAGCTATTATTGATGTAAATACTGGTGCTGATGGTGCATATGCAGATCTACTAATGACACCAAATGGCGGAACGGGTTCTCCTCATGATGCACTTGAAAATGAAGCTGGTGCTTGTTTTATGCAGATGAAAGGGAATGAAACTTTCAAAGTTGCTGTTCGTACT
>Ga0307991_1001840_pt1 | contig 14608 bp, 16 predicted proteins | sample EllFjometagen131_FD_203146 | JGI IMG/M metagenome (GOLD analysis project Ga0307991, IMG submission 203146) | Marine microbial communities from Ellis Fjord, Antarctic Ocean - #131 | ecosystem: Environmental > Aquatic > Marine > Unclassified | place: Southern Ocean | collected 2014-10-08
GCTGGAATTCTAGCATTACGAGGACCTCGATAATAAATACTTCCTTCAGTGTAATGGTATTTATCTGCATATTTAAATATAGGAGGTTTAATAGAAAAGTCAATTCCGGATTCATCGTAAACGCGCTTAAGAATATGTTTGATAATAGGCTCTATATCTTCGGGATTATAGAATCCTCCTGGCATAACCGTAAAATCTAAATCCTCTGAAAAACGCCACGTTTCAATATAACATTTTTTTAAAGAGGCCACCTTTAAAAGCCCAATGAGCGCTCAATTCGGGATCTGATCCAATCCCCCACAAGACCCAACCAATAACGTAATCTTTTTCAATGATGCTTTCTCTTACGCCAAACTTTGTAATAAGATTTTTTATTTCTTGATGTATAATCATTTTTTTACCTTAGCGTTTACTCGCAAATTCCATCTTCGGTTAAAAAAACCTTTGGTTTTTATTGTCGGATCAAGAACTGAATAGCCGGAGCTTATATTTTTATGACATTCTTCTATAATGTCTGGTGCATTAATATTTGAAATTTCAAGTATATAACCGAGACGTTTATATACTGTGCGGTTCTTGTTTTCTTTTATATAGTTTAATAATTCTAAATCATTACGATATTCAGAATCAAAATAATTTCCTATAATATCAGATACATGGCGAATACCACCACCAACAGCAGGATCATTTAGAACATCAACCATCGTTTGGGAAAAATCAGAGACCCACACTTTTACATTTTCAATCCATACACTTTTAGTATGGGTAATTTTTTTTGCGCGAACTAATTTTAAAACAAATTCTGTTCCCTGAATAGTTATATTTTTTTTTCTGAACGTACGGGCCGTAAAAACAAATATGCTATTAAAAATCTGGTCTGTAATTTCCCAATATTCGACTGCACTCCAACCGCCAATACAACAAGGAGCAAAGATTCTATTAGCTACGATCCAGGGATTCTCTCTATATTTCTGAGGGTTTACTGTTCCCAGCGGAACAGAAACATATAAACCTTGCTTTACTCTGGAAAGCCATCCTCTGCGGGCAAGGTATCCCAAATATAAACGTGTATCCTTAACAGGTAATCCTATGATCTTTGAGGCGTCTTTAATTGAAAATAGATTTTTTCCAAAGCGATGAAGCAAATCTAACGATTTTCTTTTTTTCTCAGTAATACCTAATTTCTTTTCCATTAGTACATCCTATATGCTTTATTATAAGTATGATTAACAATACAACATATATAATATACCATAAAGACTATTTTTTCAGGATATTTTTAGATTTTGGTATATTATGTATGCTGGAAAATAAATTTGATGAGTAATTTTGCAGATATAGTATATCTTACAAGATAGAATAGATAGGTAAATTTGGACAGTTCTTGGAGGAAGGAAAGTGGGGTCAGGTCGTTAGTGTAAACTTTAGTGAGGCAATTCGAACTTTTGCATAAACTCGCTAACAGTGTTATAATTTATTTGATATGACAAAGGTAGAGGTAAAATTATACGCCACACTTCAAAAAATTCTTGGCTTTGACACAACTACTGTCGAAGCCCCGAATGTAATAGAGGCAGTTAAAAAACTCATAGAAAAATATCCCTTGCTTAAAAAAGAAATTGTTAATGAAGATTTTTCGCTTAAGGGCGATTACATATACCTTGTAAATGGTAGAAACATTGCCTTCCTTCAGGGAGGCGATACGCCCCTTAAAGATAGCGACAGAATCACAATATTTCCACCAGTAGGTGGTGGTTAAGTTATGGGCACTTACTTATACCTCTTGCCCAAAGGCAATCAGCACAGGAAGGATTATCCCCCCAACAGTCAAATTCTGTATCTTTGGTAAAATCGCATACATTCCTCAGCGAACAATCTGTACAGGATGGATAAATTGCGTTTTTCACATTATATCTAAATACTTCATAGTCCTTGCTTGTCCATATATCGGAAAGTTTTTCCTTAAAAACATTGCCAAACGAATGGGCAATAACTTCCTTTTTCCTTCCAAAAATGAACTCGGTGTAGCTATGTAAGAACCGGTAACAAGGAGCAACTTCTCCATCCCATCTTATCACAGTTGATTTGCTCTCTACGAATTGGCAGATGCGTTCGGTTTGAAGGTTAAACTTAGGAAATTCAAGCCTTACTTTGTATTTTCCAATGACAGTATTTAAATCATTTACAAGTTTTTCATAGTCGATTGAACCATCGTAAACTATTTCCTTTGTTAGAGACTCGCTAAACGGCATTACATTCGAAAATAGAATATGGTTTATATCGAGTTTATTTGCAAGTTGTAGAATACCAAAAAGTAGATTTACATTACTTTTCATTACAACAACTTCTATGCCTATTTCTGGAAGATTACGCCCAAGCTCTTTCTTTCTTTTTTGAATCGCCAAAATATTATCTTCAATACCAAAAAAATCTGTGCCTCTTATGTCTCTATATATGGCAGGTTCTGGTGCATCAATTGAGACCATAATTTTATCAACTCCATAGTTGATTAAACTATCTGCATATTTAGCAAGTTGGGTGCTGTTTGTCCCGAATTCCAATCTGTATCCTGCTTCTTTTACGAGTTTCACGATATTTATAAAATCTGGGTGTATCGTTGGTTCACCTATGCCTCCAAGGTAAACTGTTTCAAGTGCTGGAAATTCTTCAAGAGAATAAAATATCCCTTTAAATTGTTCAAGACTCATCTCTCCTAAGGGATCATTCCAGAACCTTCTGAAACACATTTTACAGTTTAGGTTGCATTTGTTAGTTATTTCAATGTAAACTTTTTTAAGGTCATTTTTCTTTTGTATAACTAAGGAGTAGTCTCCGCAATTAAGATCAATTTCTTTCACTTTTTTCCTTATAAAAATAGGGGGGAGGAATTCCTCCCCCCTATTTTGTCCAAAAAACTCAGATTATCCCAAATTAAGTTCTTTTAGTTTTGCTTCAGTAGGAATTCCGGCATCACTCCATCCCCTTGCCTTATAGTATTCCGGCAGTGTTACATCAAGATGAACAACTTGCCCTTTTGCAGCTCCGTCTGGCATTGGATCTTTGAGGAATCTCGGCGGTAATGTATCATCTGCTTTTGTAAGTCCAACCTTAAGGTTCCACAACTTTTCGAGGTTCCAGATCCTTTCACCAGCCTTTAATACCTCTTCTGTGCTGTATTCAAAACCTGTTACAGTCGAAAGAAGATTTGCATAATCCTCCGCCCCTAAGGCAAATGAAGTAAACAAACAAAGCCCTTCCGAATCAATCACTGCAGTTAAATCCTGGAATGTTTTTACCCATTGTGCTTTGCCTTCTGTTACAAATGGGTCAAGTTTTTCAGGAATACCAAGGATTTCAGGAGAAATCAAGTACCCTCTTACGTGACATCCGCCTCTGTTGGAGGTTGCATATTCCAGCGCATGCCCCTGAGCTCCTCTTGGATCATATGCGGGAATCTCCTGTTTCTTTACAGTCATAGAAAGTTCTGGGTGCCCATGCGCCTTTGCAAACTCATAAGAGCCTTCAGCAAGTTTATCTCCCAGGCCCTTTCTTAAAGCAATTGTCTCTGAATAATGTAAAAGTGCTTCTACACTACCAAATTTAAGTTCAGGCTCTCCTTCGAATTCCTCTTTCTTAAGATATCCTTTTTCGTACAATTCCATTGCTGCTGCAATAGTTGCTCCTGTTGAAATTGTGTCAAGCCCCATTTTATTACAGATATAGTTTGCTTTTGTCACTGCAACAAGGTCATCAATATCACAATCTGCACTAAACGCCCAGCTCGTTTCATATTCTGGACCTTCTCCCTCTTCAACATCTGGAAGTTTCGTCACTCTCCCGCAACCGATTGGGCAACCATAGCAAGGTTTATTTTTCACGAGATAGGTTTCCGCAAGCTTTTCTCCTGAAACTTTATCTACGCCTTCGAATACACTTGTTTGAAAGTTTCTCGTTGGATAGAGACCGTGTTCATCAATAATGTGGTTTAAAACCATTGTCCCATATTTTGGCAAACCTTGAGAAGTGACACCATTAGTTTTGATTTTATCCATCGTAACTTTTAAAACTTCTTTAAATTTATCTTCCTTTGCAATTGGTGCTCTCTTATGCCCTCTCACCGCAATTGCTTTTAGCTTCTTTGATCCCATAACTGCGCCAACGCCCGTTCTTCCCGCGGCACGTGCTTTTTCATTTATGACACATGCAAATTTTACAAGATTCTCTCCAGCTGGGCCAATGCAAGCTACTTTAATTTGTTTGTCTCCACCAAGACCCTCTATGATTGTATCGGTCGTTTCAGAAGTGTCTTTCCCAATAAGATGAGCTGCATCTTTTATCTCCACCTTGTCTTCGGTAACCCATAGGTAAACCGGTTTTTGAGCCTTACCTTCCACAATAATCATGTCGTATCCTGCCTTCTTTAATTCTGGTCCCCAGAAACCACCCGAATTAGAAGCTGCAATAGTGTTGTTTAATGGGCTTTTTGTTACAACATCATACCTTGCTCCCGTTGGCGAAGGAGTAAGCGTTAACGGACCTGTTGCAAAAATTAGTTTGTTTTCAGGACTAAGTGGATCTGCTTTTGGATTAACTTCATCAAAGATAATCTTCGCCGCATAGCCTCTTGCACCGATAAAATTCTTTGCAAGTTGCTCGTTGAGCGGCTCTTCACTGACCTTTCCTGTAGAAAGATTCACTCTGAGAATCTTTCCCATGTAACCACATAACATCTCTTATCACCTCCTATAAAATTTTCCCCATGAAGGGGCATAAGCTCCTTTGCAAATGGCAGGCTTACCGGTTACCCGATAACCCCTATCGCCTGCTCTTCCCGGAGGGACAGATGCAGGTCGGAGTTTTATTAATGAAACTCCTCGCAGCAGAGCTACGAGGTATCAATTTACCTCTATTCCACGCTAATTTGCTTATTCTATATTTTTTTTATTCTTTTCCGATCTTTTTTCACATTTATTAATCGCAGCAGAGCTGCGGGGAATTGAACCCTAAGAGATTAAAAGTATAGAACCATTATCTATGGGCCGTGATTTTTAATCCAAGTTGCACTTTTTCTTTAAAAAAATTTTGAGGCTAAATTACCTTCATATAGAAAATTAAGCAAGTGAACACGAATTTAAGCTATTTAAGAGGGCACATAGTTGATAGAAAAAATTGTGCCCTCTTTTAATTTTTGCTTAAATAAAAATTTTGTCTCCACTCTTATTATCTAATCCGGGGTGAATGTCAAATCTAACTACACCAAGTGGAATCTTGTGTTCTACAGCTTCGGCAACCTTCGCTACCCCAATGTTTCTAAAACCTCCGCAGAGTTCGATTGCAGCTATTCCTTGACCTATAAGTTTTTTTGCTACTTTATAAGCTTCATCATAATTCTTCACTCCAACAACATGTAGTTCCACTGCCGGGGTAGATATGGTAGCCCTATGTTTCTTTGAATCTGCCTCGGGAGCAACAAACATAAAAGCAGCCTTGAGTTTTTTCATAACACGCTCCTCTCTTAAGTTTTTCCTATATCTTGCTTTACCATGACCAAGTGGGCGGAAATCCAGTTCTCTTCGAGGGGAAGGCCAGGGGTATTGCAAAGCTCCAGTTCACTCCTACATATGCTAATACAAACGCTTGAAATAGGTAATAAGTATCATCTGGTCCTGTTGGAGGCCATATAGCTTTAGTTATTGCAATAATTACTAATACTGCAATGACCTGTATTATGAGTACACTTATGAGACCCACGATAGCGCCTAATGTCGGTGGCTTGATTTTCCTCCAAGGCAAACCTTCAAATATCACAAATATACCCCAGTTAAAGCTACATCCTGCTCCAAACCATATCAGGAAGTATAGAGAGTTGCCACCTAATAATGTTAAGTACGTATTGCTTAGAGAAAAAGTAAATTGATTTACTAATGATGCAAATACTATTATCAAGGCTACTACAACTACATTTATGACCCAAAATGTTATTCCTGCTTCGAATTCGTTCATATCCTTAGTCCAGTATACTATAATACCTGTGCCTAAAAGCCATTGAGTAGGAATGAACCACCATGCTGGTATCTGCCCTGGATTAGGAAGTATTATCATTGTCAAAATTACTAGCGAACACCAAAGTAGAAGATCTAACACTGCCTTCTTGGGAGACGGTAATTTTGCCCATAAATGAAATGCAAAGTCTGTCATTACTATCCAAAAGAAAAATCCTGCTATTATTGGGAACCCATATGTTCCTAAATCAACTATCTTACTGGCAAGATACCAGCATAACACTCCTAAAAACCATGCTGAGCCAAGCAATACAAAGCCCCGGGGCCACAAATTTTTAATGCCAGTAAAAGGCCAGTAGCCCCATACTACAAAGGCAAAAACCCACCATAAGGCCCATAGATATGTTCCAACATTATCCAACCACTCTATTCCACAAATGGAAACTCTAGTAAACACTAAATGGCCAATCCACCAATTCAATACAGATGCAATGATTACAATAATCATCACGGGCCAATGATATCCCAATCCCACTTCTTTACTTTTTACTGCCTCATTCATTTTCTTCGCCTCCTTATTAAAAATTATACATAATAAACTTTAATAATCTTGCTTAATTACTTTTTGGCTTTTTGTGGGTATATTGCATAAGGCTCTGGCCACTTAAAGCCTACAGGTGCGTTGTAAATCTCTGCGATACACTTTAGATCTTTCTCTGTAGTTAGGTAAGTGTAAGTAAAGCCGTGCCATGTACCACCCTGTAAAATCTTGTGGCCTTTAAAGCGGAAAAATTTCATAGCTCCCTCATAATTTTCTACTCCAAATGCTACATGATGAAGCCCTTCTCCATGAGTGCGAAGAAATTCAGCATAGATACTTTTATCATCTTTGGGCTCGATTAATTCCCACTGAACATTTCCAATGTTACACAGAGCGAGACGCATGGTATAATCTTCTCTTTTATCACGGAGAATCATGTCTTTCACTGTCTCTGGGTTAAATTCATATATCATCCATGGCCCTATACCGTATTCATCATCTTCTCCTTTCTTGTTAATATAAAAATAATTAAACAAAAGGGAAAGGAAAGGGAGATTAAAGAATCTCCCTCCCTCTTCTCCATCTTCTCGATCGACGGAATCAAAGCCATCTCCTCGTATATAAATTATATAACGTTAAAACACTCGTAAGAATTTTTAATCCCACCGTCACCTTCCTATTGTACAATTCTTTTACTTTTTTGGAGTTACAAGTATTTTTACATGCTTGTCTCTGTGCTCAAGTAGCTCTTCAAATCCCCCATCAACTATTTCATTTAGAGATATCTTTTTTGTTACTAATTCCTTAGCCTTTATTCTACCATCTGCTACAAAATCAATTGAATATTGGAATTCTCCTCTATTATAAGCTATAGAACCGACCACTTCTCTCTCTCCAACGGAAATATCGTTATAAGGAATATTACCACTAAAGGGTCCAGCAAATATTCCAGCAACCACAATTCTTCCACCTTTATGAGTAACTTGGATTGCTTCAGTCAGAGTCGTCTCTTTTCCTACACATTCAAAGGCTACATCCACACCAATTCCGCCATTTAATTTTTTTATAGCCTCTATAGCATCCTCTTTTGTTGGATCTATTACAGCATCTGCACCAAATTGTTTCGCAAATTCCTTTCTCTTCTCAGCTATTTCAAGTACATAGATCTTTGTTGCACCTGCTGCTTTTGCTGCTTGCAATGTTACAAGACCAATCGTCCCTGCTCCTATAACAGCAGCTGTATCACCTTCCTTCAAGCGTCCTCTTACTGCGTGCACTCCAACAGAGATAGGTTCAATAAGTGCACCTTCTTCAAAACTCATTCTCTCATCAAGCTTGTAGAGTTGGTATGCTGGTACAACAACATACTCAGCAAACCCACCGTCTAAAGCAAGACCATTAAATCCAAGTTTTTCACATAAATGATACATCCCATGTTTGCATGAATAACACTCTCCACAGACTATGCATGCATCAGCAGTAACTCTGTCTCCCTTTTTCCATCCTGAGACACCGTCTCCAATTTCTACTATAGTTCCTGAGAATTCATGCCCAAGGGTTACTGGTGGAGTTTTACCCGTAATAGGATGTGGTGATGTGGGAATAAATATAGGACCTGCTTCATATTCATGTAGATCTGTACCACAGATTCCACACCATTCTACTTTAATCTTTACTTCCCCTTTCCCTGAAGAAGGTTCGGGGACCTCTTCAACCCTTACATCTTTCCTTCCATACCATCTTGCGGCTTTCATAAAGTCACCTTCTTTAAATAAAATTTTTTAAAAAACTCATTTTAAATACATTCATATACATTTACTTAAATAAGCGCATGATGTTTAGAAATTCAGGCTTAAACACCAAGTTTAATACAAAAGTACCGAACATGATGGCAGTTGCCGGCAGGTCAATATGGCTACTGCCATGGTTAAAAAACATTCGGGCCATCAATTCTTAAGGGAAAGGAAAGAGAGATTAAATAATCTCCCTCACAGCTTTCTCTATCTTCTCGACCGACGGAATCCACTCTTTTTCCAGCATAGGGCTAAAAGGAATGGGTGTAGAAGGAGGAGTAACTAATTTAACGGGAGATTTCAACTCCTTGAAACATTTAGCTACAGAAAGTGTTGCTATATCAGTTGCAAAACTAGCTCTTGGGTAATCTTCATCTACAACGACTAACCTTCCAGTTTTTTTAATAGAATTTACAATTGTATTTTCATCAAGAGGAACTATACTCCTTGGATCAATTACCTCAACACTTATACCCTCTTTATCTAACTTAGCTGCTACTTCAAGTGATTTATAAACCATTGCTGCAGTTGCAACGATAGTAACATCTTTTCCTTCTTTCTTTACATCAGCTACTCCAAGTGGTATTCGCTGTGGGTCTTCTGGAACTGGACCTTTAACAGCATATAATCCTTTATGCTCTATGAACACCACAGGATCATCATCCTCGATCGAAGAAATAAGCAATCCCTTAGCATCAAATGGTGTAGATGGTACTACAACTTTTAATCCTGGAAGATGAGCAAATATAGAATGTAATAATTGAGAATGCTGTCCTGCTGCAGACCCCCCTGCTCCACCTGCAGCTCTTATAACCATTGCAATTTTTGCCTTTCCACCAAACATATACCTCATTTTGGCTGCTTGGTTATATATTTGGTCCATACAAACACCAAAGAAATCTACAAACATCAGTTCAAATATAGGACGAAGGAGTCCGCTTGCTGCCGCTCCAATAGCTATTCCAATCTGTCCACTTTCCGCAATTGGTGCATCATAAATTCTCTCTGATCCATACTTATCAAAAAGTCCTGCACTCACTCCAAAACAACCTCCAAATTTTCCTATATCCTCTCCTATCATTATAACCTTTTTATCTGTTGAAAGTTTATAATCTAATGCCTCATTTATAGCCTGAGAAAAAGTTATTTCTCTTACCATTCCCATACTAACACCCCCTTAGTTGAAGTAGAAAATACATCTTTAACTATATCTTCTTTTTTTGGCCATGGACTGCTCTCAGCAAATTTAACTGCTTCTTTGACCTCTTCTTCTTCCTTCTTTTGAATTAAAGCGCAATCATCTTCTGAGAGTATATTTTTCTCCAGAAGGAATTTTTTAAAGTTAACAATTGGATCTTTGTTTTCTTTCCACCATTCTGATTCTTTTTTGGTCCTATAAACTACTGGATCTCCCTCAAAATGCCCTCTAAACCTGTATGTCTTTGCTTCTATCAAAGAGGGTCCTTCTCCGTTTTTTGCTCTTTTAATTGCTTCTTTTGCAACTTCATAAACAGCCATAACATCTTGTCCGTCTATACTTACCGCTGGGATTCCATATGATTTACCTCTCTCGGCAACACTATTAATAATTTGCTGTTTCGAATAAGGTAAAGAAATCTGGTACCCGTTGTTCTCACATACAAAAACAACTGGAAGATTCCATACTGTAGCTAAATTAATACCTTCATGAAAATTCTGTTGATTACTTGCCCCGTCTCCAAAGAAGGCAACTGCTACATTATCAAGACCATTTAGTTTCATGCCTAAAGCTGCACCTGCAGCATGAGGAATACCTCCTCCAACCATGCCATTTGCACCTAATTCACCTATATCAAGATCTACTATGTGCATTGAACCACCCTTACCTTTGCAGCATCCTGTCGTTCTACCGAAAAGCTCAGCCATTGATGTCTTGATATCTCCTCCTTTTGCTATGTAATGCCCGTGTCCTCTATGAGTGCTTGAGACAAAATCTTCCTTCTCCAGGTTTGCCATAACTCCTGTAGCTACTGCTTCCTCCCCAACATAAAGGTGCACAAATCCAGGAATTTTATTTTCTGCAAAGAGTTCTGCGGCTACTTCTTCATGTACTCGGATTTTAACCATCGTCTCATACATCCATAAAAGTTTTTCTTTAGAAATTTCTTCTTTGATCATTTAATTTTCCTCCTTTTGATCATTAAATTTTCCTCCTTTTGATTATTAAATTTTCCTCCTTTTGATTATTAAATTTTTAAAAATTACCTTGTTTAAAAAATCCTCTTTGCGCAGCAATTCTTAACGTCTTTTGATAATTAATTACTCTAGGCCCATTTCTTGTAATTTTCACATAAATATCACTATTTACATCAAGTTCCCTTTCCCCATCAAGAGCTAATAATGAAGGAATATTTTTAACTTTTACTTTCTCATCCAAATCCAAAATTCTAAAATTTTTAACGCCTATTTCCTTTAAAACCCCTGGAGCTATTGCTGCTTTTATCATTTCACCATCACCAATTTCAACGTAAAAACCGTGGTCTTCATCCATTTTTATCTCTTTTATGTTTCCTGCAATTGAGCTTAAACCTATACTATAAGGGGAGCATTCGCTCACCACGATCTCTTTCAAGAGTTCAGGCTTCCAAATAGCTTTTGCACCTACATATGAATGCATTGTCACAGCTATATCAATTAGAGCTATATCTTTTAATTTATCCCCTTGAAATATTTCTAACCTTTTTCTTTTATAAGTTCCCTCTTCTTTGGTTGTAAACCCCATTACTATGCTGGCTACTGCCTCTGCTGCTATAGTTGCTTCCATCATATATGGGAATACATTATTTGTTCCCGTAGAAAGTGGCATTATTGGAACATCTCCACACGCTTTTGCGACTATTCTATTAGTTCCGTCTCCACCTATGACAATTATTGCACTGACCTTATCTTTCATTTGTTTTGTTGCATTATACGTGTCCTTCCAGTTTCCAAGAACTTCAATTGGTAAAAAATCAATATCTATTTTCAGATCTTTCCTTATTGCATTTATTGCTCTAATAACTATTCCAAATGTTTCTGGCATAACTAATAGTTTTCTAATTCCAAAAGTTTGTAGAGTTATAAGGATTCTCTCTGCTATATTTACTTTCTCCATGTTATCAAAAACACTGGCATGAGAGACAAGCCTTCTTATATCCTTTCCGGAATCAGGATTTGCTATAATGCCAACAGTATCCTTTTTCTCATTCATTCTTTATACCTTCTATTCCAAAACTTTTTTCAGGATTTTCAAAATATTCTCTCATTCTGTCCAAAAATTCAGCTGCTAATGCACCATCTACTGCTCTATGGTCAAATGTTAAAGAAAGTACCATAATCTTAGCCACTTTTACTTCTTCATCCTCTACTATAGCTTTTTTAATTATCCTATTTAAGCCCAAAATTGCTACTTGAGGTGGGTTTATTATTGGGTTAAAAGAATCGACATTAAACATTCCAAGGTTGGAAATTGTAAACGTTCCCCCAATAAAATCTTTATACTTCAACTGGTTATTTTTAGATCTCTCAATGATATCTTTATAATCGGTGATAAGATGCTGAAAATCCTTCTTATCTACATCTCTAACAACAGGAGTAATTAGACCATTAGAGCTCTCAATTGCTAAATTAATATTAATATTCTCGTACAGGATGATTTTATTTTCTTCTATTGCAGCATTAAGATCAGCAAAATCGCTGAGTGACTTTGCAATAGGCTTTAACATTAAGAGGGTATAGGATACTTTTTTTTGAAACCTTTTTGATAGCTTTTCTCGAAATTCAGTAAATGCATCCATTTTTACTTCCATATTCAGTGTTACATGTACTGCTTCTCTATAGCTTTTGGATAACCTTTCAGCAATAACTTTTCTAATTCCAAAGATCTTCTTCTCTTTTTTTATTTTCGGTATATAGTTTTCCTGCATATATGTTTCTAAATCATTTTGAGTAATTTTACCATCTGGTCCTGTTCCCTTAACCTTGTTTATATCTAGCCCGTATTGATTTGCTATTAATTCTACTTTCTCGTCTGTTTTCATAAATTATTCCTCCGATTCAATGATTGCAATAGTTTCTCCTATAGGGATCTCGTCTCCTACACTATACAAAATCTTTTTTAGAATCCCGTCTTTTTTAGATACTATATCTGTTACAATTTTTTCAGTTTCAACGACTGCAATCACTTCGTCCTTCTTCACAGACTTCCCTTCTTGTTTTTTCCATTCAGTTATTGTTCCTTTTGTCATCGTAAGTCCTAATTTTGGCATAGTTACCTTTATTTCGCTCATGTTCAACCCTCCTACCTTAACATAAAATTAATATTTTTTTCTTCATTTAAATTAACACTATTTTATATTCTTGCCAATCTTATTCTTTTTTTTGAAACATAGCATAATTAAGGCAAATTGTGTCTGTGTCAACCTTTTGGGGGTAGTTTTCTTTGGTGAAAAAATTTCTTCTGGCTTCGGGTAGACTTACCCCTTGTTCTATTAAGGCTTATTGTTTTTGCCAATAAGCATAATTGTCCTTATTTTATTTAGGTTACAGAAATACATCTTAATCTTCTTTCTTGTATTTTCTTTAACTGATTAATAATATCCTGCTTCAGATAGTTTTCGCAAAACACCCACCCAGGGTTTACCCTGATCCGCTCCTCTTAAAGCCGGTAGACTTACTTCTATAAGAGGAGAAGTTTCTGTTTCTTCCTTAAAGTAGGAAGCAGGCAGAGGTGGTTTATATTTACTTACTTTAATATTTCGTTCTCTTTCTGTTTCCCACCAGTTATCCCATTCTCCATTTATAACAGTCTCTTTTATCTTTAGGAGAGCCAGGGCTCCCGGTATACTCCAGCTCATCCCTCTCTTTTTAAAGCTAGAAGCTAAGATCTTATCGATATTGCCTTAAATATTTAACGCTATACATTACACCTACGACATAGGTTTTAAAAATCCTTCTTTTTTTAAAAAATATTTTAAATTGCTGGTTACTCGGATGTTGACTATCAGCAAAGATAGTTCTAAAATAAAAAAGTAAATACTTATTCAGAGGTATAATTATGAAAAATGAAAAAAGAAGAAAATATCGTGGGCTTACTACCTTTCTACAGAGAAAATTAATGATTAAAACTTATCTTGAGACTCATAATATTACCCAATCCTGTCGTAAGGCCAGGGTAACTGTTAATGCCTTCCGCAGATGGTATCCTCGTTACTTAGAAAGCGGATTAGAGGGAATTAAAAAACCAAAATGTCATAATAATAAACATTTAGGGAGAATTAATAAAAAATATAAGGCTAGAATAATTGAATTAAAAAAGAAACACTCTCAATGGGGACGACGCACTATCGCTTCTGTTATATGCAATGAAAATAATAGTAAAAAAATAATTAGCCCAAGCGGGGTACAGAAAATTTTAGAAAAAGTGGGTTTATGGAAGACTCAGAAATAAATTGCAAATTTCAAGTTATTCTAAAATTTATTAAATTAATTTATATAATCGGGTTCCCTAAGTTCCCAATTATAAGTAATCCCATTTTCCGGGAATTCTGCTTTTAATAACATTTTTCTAATTCCCAGCAGTATTTTTTACTTGTTATTTACATCTTTAATCCTTCCGGACTTAATCCACTCTTTGATTATTTCTCTCCTCTTTTCTTCCAGGACAACCTCGAGCATTTTTGAAGTTTTTCCTTTAATTCTTTCCTTGTTTAACCGCACTTTCCAAAAATCAGGTAGTCGGTTTTCTGTTTCTTTTCTTATTTCTTCCCGTTGCAGAGGATCAAGTGAATTATAAATTTGTTCTATCTTTTTAATCTCTTCCTGTCTCTTTTTATTCTCTTCTTCTTTTTGTTTGATTTTGATATATTCTATTTTCCCCTCTTCTTCTTTCCGCTTTTCCTCTCTTTTCTCTCTTAAATACTCCTCCGGGAATTGCCAGTTTTCTCTTATTGCCTTCACTAAATAAGCCGCTTTGTCGTCAGCATTAGAATAATTAATTGCCTCAATCCATTTTTCTATCAACTCTTGATCATTACTTCTTATTAAGTTTTTAGCAGTTATTTCAGAAACATTTATTTTAACTAATTTATTAATTAATTCAACCTGCTCTTTAGAAAATACTTTTACCTCCTCTTTTGGTCCTGGTAGATATCCTCCCGTCCGGTTATTAATATTCTTTGTCTCTGCCCTTCTTATTTCTTCTTTAGCTCTTTCTCCTGGCCAATAACTTATAAGCCAACTCTTATTTCCGTTCT
>Ga0307991_1001841_pt1 | contig 14604 bp, 11 predicted proteins | sample EllFjometagen131_FD_203146 | JGI IMG/M metagenome (GOLD analysis project Ga0307991, IMG submission 203146) | Marine microbial communities from Ellis Fjord, Antarctic Ocean - #131 | ecosystem: Environmental > Aquatic > Marine > Unclassified | place: Southern Ocean | collected 2014-10-08
GATTGCCAGCCAACGTCGCTCATGACTTACCGGGAAAAGCCTCAAAACTCTTCAAAATAGTGAACATTTATGGTGGTTTTCAAAAATGTGAAAAAGTGCCAGATTTTCCCGTAAAAAAGGGGACGTGGTTGAAATTACGCGTTTATAGTCTTTCAGGGACAAGAATTGATCGACGATCAGTTTTTGGCCTCTAGTGGCCACCCGACTAACAGCGGATTTGCTCATCCTGAGATACTTGCCAACGGCCGTAACGGCGATGCCGCCGGTTAAAAATAACCGCATAACCGGTCAGAAGTCGTCGCATAATTTGAGCGATCGGCTCTTTGCCGGTTTTTAAAAGAAGATGGAGATGATTCGGGATTAGCGCCCAGCCGTAGCAGTGCGTAGATGTCTTTTGCAAAACAGAACCGAGTCTCTCCAAAAACCGGTTTCGATCGGTATTGTCTTTAAAAATGTTTCGTCGCTCGATACCCCTGCATATGATATGATGCAAGGCACCCGGCGCATCTATTTTGGCTTGACGTGGCATGTGACTTCATTACCACAAACAAATGAAAAAAGAATCGCCCAAATTCAACACGTCCCCATTTGTCCGTCCCCCTTTATCTTTTACACAATTGGTTTGGTTTCTATTCCATCAAGTTCAATAATGGAAATATTTTTTTGTGCCATGATAAATTATCTCATTTATTATTTGGAGCCGAACCCTCAAATCAGTTGATCGAAAAGCGCGTAGCGCTTTTAGGACCGGCTGCATTTGTTTATTATGTGCGCTCTTTATTTCCCATTGATCGACTCCATTATTTGCTTAAAACTCTCGACACCTGCTTCAAGGTTTTCGATGATTTCTTCAGCAAGCACATCCGGATCGGGGAGGTTGTCCAGATCTGCCAGGCTTTCGTCTCTGACCCAGAAGATGTCCAGGCTGGTTTTGTCACGGGACATGATGTCTTCATAGGTAAGTTTGCGCCATCTGCCGTCGGGATTGTTTTCCGACCAGGTTTCCTTTCGTTTGTGACGGTTTTCAGGCTTGTAGCAAGTTATGAAATCTTTCAGATCGTTATAGGTCATCGGGTTTTTCTTTTTCGTAAAATGGATATTGGTTCTGAAATCATAAAACCAGACCTCTTTTGTCCAGGGGTATTTGCTGGCAGGTTTGTTTTCGAAAAAAATCACGTTTGCCTTGACCCCCTGGGCGTAAAATATGCCGGTGGGCAGCCTCAGGATGGTGTGCAGATCGGTATTTTGAAGGAGTTTTTGTCGAACCGTTTCACCGGCCCCGCCTTCAAACAGCACATTGTCCGGAACGACCACGGGCGCCTGGCCGGTGGTTTTGAGCATGGTGCGGACGTGCTGGACAAAATTGAGCTGCTTATTCGAGGTGGTGGCCCAGAAGTCCTGGCGGTTGTATCTCAGATCTTCCTTTTCCTGTTTCCCCTCGCCATTGGTGATCGTGATGCTGCTTTTTTTCCCGAACGGCGGATTGGTCAGGACATAGTCGTACCGGTCACCGGTATCGGCAATCAGGGAGTCATTGGGTGAAATGGTGGATTCGCCGGTAATCTCTCCGATATTATGCAGAAACATGTTCATCAATGCCATGCGGCGGGCATTGGCCACGATTTCGTTGCCGAAAAAGGTTTGATTCTTCAAAAAGATTTTCTGGCCCTTATCCAGATTGTAATTGTTGATCAAAAAATCATAGGCCGCCAGAAAAAAACCGCCGGTGCCGCAGGCAGGGTCGGCTATGGTTTTGTCAGGTTCGGGCCGGACACATTCCACCATGGCCCTGATCAACGACCTTGGCGTAAAATACTGTCCGGCGCCGCTTTTGACGTCTTCCGCATTTTTTTCAAGCAGGCCCTCGTAGATGTCCCCCTTGACGTCCGCTCCCATCATGACCCAGTTTTCCGCATCGATCATGTGAATGATCTTATAAAGCTTGGCCGGGTCCTGGATCTGGTTCTGGGATTTAACAAAAATCTGACCGATCATGCCTTTCTGGCGGCCTAAGGTCCTGAGCAGTTTAATGTAATGGGATTCGAGTTGGGCCCCTTTTGGGGTTTTCAAGCTGTCCCAGTTGTATTCAGCCGGGATGCCGACGTCTTTTTTGTAAATTTTGCTGTATTCATCAGCCATCTTGAGAAACAGCAGATAGGTGAGCTGCTCCAGATAATCGCCGTAACTCACGCCGTCATCCCGCAGGGTGTGGCAGAAACTCCAGACTTTTGAAACGATGCTTGCGGTGTTGTTCATCTATTTTTTCTCTTTGGTGGCATAGTATTTTTGTTTTGAGCTTGTGGGTTTATCCGGAATTGTCGGTTTCAAAAAACCTTTTTTCAATAAAGGCTGAATAATTCTTGCCCGAAAATGTTCCCGATGCTTCAACCCAAGAAAATCCATTATTTCAGATGCCGATTTTGGGGTCTTGCAGTACTCAAGAATTTTTTTTCTCTTTTCGACTTGCTCGGTGACTTGCTCGGTGACTTGCTCGGTGACTTGCTCGGTGACTTGCGGGGCAGCTTGGGGGGTAAGCGGCACAACACATTTAAAAATATCTTCTTCGATCAGTTCAGGACCCTTGCCCCCGGAATAATGCCGGCAGTATTTGAAAAGTTTTCTCACCCCGGAACCAAGCTCGTCCGCGCGTCCGATTTCCTTGAAGAAACGGGCAATCACCGGGTTCTTGGGAAAGGGAGAAAAATTCGCGGGATCGATCAAACCATAGCCATGGGGCTTGTTGCTGTTTTCAGTAACTAATCGGTGGCTTTCAATAATCAACTTGGCCGGATAAGGGTTTAAAAATTCACGGTGGATCAGCATGTTTGCCGCCACTTCCCTGAATATATGGTCTCTTAAGCTGATCCGCTGGTCTTTTTCCAGAAAAAATTTGTCCGGCAGATGTTTGGCCACAAAGGCCATCAGGCGGTCGTAACTTTCCACCAGGTTTGTCCGGATGTCATCGCGATCGTCGTACCTGTCTATGTTCTCCCGCCGGAGCAGTGCATCCGTGCGGTGATGGGGCAGCACGGACAAAATGACATTATCGTCTCCCAAGAGAAGGACTGCGGCCAGCGTAAACCCTTGCTCGCCGCTTTGATAGTCCCTTTGAAAAAGTTGGGCGCTTTGAAGCAGTTCCATATCCGACATTCCCGCCCAGGGATGCCCTGGCCTTTGATTCGCCGCCAGTTTCCGCGTTCTGGAAACAAGATCCGGTCGCAGATCTTTAATGGATACATAAGGATATATGAGATTTTCCGAGTAGGTGGTCTGCTTTCGGATATAAAGCGCGGTGACCAGATTGGTGTTACTGGTGATATCAAAGTTTCCGTCTTCATTGCGATCATAGATTTTGCCATTGCAGCGGTGAACCTGGGAGCTTTCCGGGACAAAGAGGCGGATGACCCGTTTGCCGTCAAGGTATACTTCTTCGGGCATCAGATAACACGGCGGATTCAGCTTCTGCGGATTGTTCAGGGCGGTTACCAACTCTTTTTTGACCTGGTCCACCGCTTCGGGAGCGATACCGGTTATCTTTCCTTTGTCATTAACGCCAAGTATCAAATCCCCGCCATTGCGGTTTAAAAATGCACAGATACTTTCGAAAACATTTTTGTTCAGCTTGTTCCGGCATTCCTTGAATTCGACGGAGATGCCTTCCCCTTCATGAATCAGTTTTTTTATTCCGGCTTTGTTCATTTTTTACTTTTTTCGATTTCATCTTCTTCGATTGCGGTTTTTTCCGAATAGCGATGGACAGAGCCTTTTCCGCCTTGATTTTTTCGAGCAATTTTTTCGCCGAGTTTTCACCGGTAATCAACTCTGGATGCTCTCCACGCCAGTCTTTTGTCAGTTCCCCTGCAAATGCCTTCTTCAGGATGCTCTGCCGCAGGGCTTCCGCCTTTTTAAGGCTGTCTTCAATGGTTTGTTCAAGTTGATCGCAGATGGACAGACGGGATTCGATTTCGGAGACGGTTTGCTGTTGTTCTGAAACTGGGCAAAGTGGAATTGGAAATGTTCGTATATCCTCTAAAGTCAATCCTGCTTTTGTTGCCCCTTTTTGATTTTTGTTAAGATGGAAAAAACCTCCAGTTTTAGCAATACAATAATATCCCACATACTCTTTATTAAATCCATTAAATGGACGAGCTAAAGCGATGTGTTGATTTATATAAGAATCTCCTAAATCTGGCGTTATCGCAAACATTCCTAAATATCCAGTTATTGAAAATAAAAAATCACCTTTTTCTGTTTTTGTTCTTGTACCTTCTGCACCACTTGGCGGCTTTACAAACTGAATATTATCTCGTTTTAAGTCGATTTTTAAACTGTCAAAATCAAGATTTGCGATTCTAATAAAAATTGAGCCATTAGATGAATAGTATTTGGCCCAACCCCTTGATCCACTTGTTACAAAAGAAAAAAGGTTTCCCGATTTAATCCAACCCCAACCAAATGGCAGCTCCGGCAATTCAGCCAGTTCCCTTTCCGTTAGCGCCGAAAGTTCCTTCGGTTTTTTAGGACTGGCAGGTTTCTTTTTACCGTCTGCTTTTGCCTGTTCACAAGCCCTTTTCCAATCTTCCAACTGTTTTTTAAAATGCTTTTCTCGCTCCACCTTGATTTGTTCCAGCAGTTTTTCCGCCGGCTCCGGTGGGTTTCCCGCCCGTTTCTGTTGAGTACGCCATTCTTTGTTCAGCTTGCCTTCAAAGGCATATTTCAGAACAGCCTGGCGGTAGATTTTCAGTTGTTCCCGGGCTTTTTTCAGGTTTTCGATGCCGTTGTCGAGTTCGGAAAAGAGTTCCTCGATTTTGACGACGATGTGGTGTTGTTCTTCTGTGGGGGGAAACAGAAAGTCAAATTCGCTAACAATTTTTGTGTTTAGATTAACCTGTGTAACACCCTGTTTATGTTTTTGGATTATATATGGCCGTATAAAATGGAAAAAATGGAATAAATATTCCTTTGAAACGGCATTATCTAAATTTAGAAATGAAACAAAGCCGTCATGGATACATGCATCTACGCCTAAAAATTTTGGAACACATATTGTGCCGCTATTTGATAAAATTAATGACCCTTTGGGAAGAAGTCTGCTCTTTTTTGATCCAGCTTCATTAACTTTAGTGTTAGAGTCATAAATGTTTTTTGTATTTATTTTTGTTACGTCACTGATTTTGATGAAAGGGATGTTGCCATTAAAGTATTTTGGACTCCCCATAGGACGTGGAGAACCACCTCTAACAACTTCACAGAGATTCCCGAGTTTAGTTTTAATCCAACCCTCCGGTAAGCCTTTTTTTGAACGAATATCAACCATACCTATGCCGCCAACGCGTCATTCATTTCATCAATAATCGGTTCCATCTCATTGCCGAACAACTGGTGCATCTTCCCGATACCGCCCTTGCCGTCAAAGGGAGCATAATCCAGATCATCCTTTTCAATATGCACGGAGCTGATAATATGATCCCTGATCATGCGTAGCCATGCCATCTGTTCCTCGGAGAATTTCAGCGCCCCGGCCTGTTTGTCGAACACCCATTTCTGAAAATTGCGGTTGACTGTCTGCTCAAAAGAGGTCAGGGTATTATCGATGCCGGTTAACCGCCGGATCAGGGAAACCAGTGCGGTGAGTTCGTTTTTCGGGGATTTGCCGTTGACCTTTTCCACCTGCTCGTATGCCTGCCAGACCCGTGCCGGTGCAAGGCGGGGCTTGTTCTGTTTCAAGGTGTCCAGCACCTCCTTGATCATGTCATAGGTGATATTTCTGCGGTTATAGGGCTGGTTGTAGAAAATGGAAAGGGCCGTGATTTCATCCTTGTTTGCTTCCATAAAGGTATTGAAATCTTCTATGGTATCTTCCGCCTTTGCCTTGGCCTGCTGGTTCCATCCGGCGTATTTTACCTCATCGAGGTTGATGTCGTCGATAATCTGTTCATGGGATTTGCGGATGTTTTCGATAAATTCGTTTAATTCACCGGTAAACGTGTCCCTGGCGCGGTTGATCAATTCTTTTTGGGCATCCTGTTTCTGATCCTCATCCGGCTCCGCGTCCGGGGGCAGGTTGAACTTCTCTGCCGCAGTTTCAATGATTTTATCCGGATCGTAAGCGTCCAGCAGTTCGTGAACCAGTTTGTTAATGGTCTTTCCGCCGGACAGTTGTTTGAATTTTTTTCGTTCATCTTCCGTGATCTGCTTTTCCAGTCGGGCCAGGCGGCCTGCCAGCGACGTATAGGTATCTTCATCGGTCTGGCCCATCAACACCGCCTGGAGGAGATCTTTTAAGGGGACCGATTTTTTCCGTTCAAGGGGCCGGCTGTCGGTTTTGACGGACCTGCTGACCCCCACGGCATCAACGATAACAAACCCGGTTTTACCGGTATGAACAGAAGGGGTGACTTTTTTCAGATCGTCATATCCCAGGGTGCGGGTTCCCCTGCCTTTCATCTGTTCAAAGTAATTTCTGGATCTGACATCCCGCATGAAGACCAGGCATTCCAGGGGCTTGACATCCGTGCCGGTGGCGATCATGTCAACGGTGACGGCAATCCTGGGATAATAATCATTGCGGAAAGACGCCAGAATGGATTTGGGGTCTTCGTCCGACTTGTAGGTGACTTTTTTGCAAAACGCGTTTTCCTCGGCAAATTCTTCACGAACGATGTTGATGATATCGTCGGCGTGGCTGTCGGTTTTTGCAAAAATGAGCGTTTTAGGAATTTCATCACGGCCCGGAAACATTTCCGGCAACTTATCCCGAAAGGTTTTGATCACATTTCTGATCTGGCTGGGGTTGACCACATCCCGGTCCAGATCGGTTCCGTTGTAGATCACTTCCTCATCGAGTTGTTCCCATCGCTTTTTACGGGTCAGGCGGTTCCTTTTATCCACCCATTGCTCTGCAACCAGTTTGCTGCCGTCTTGGGTAATCTTTGTCTCAATCAGGTAGGTGTCAAATCCCACATTCACCCCGTCGGCCACCGCTTCTTCATGCCGGTATTCGCTGACCACGTTTTCGTTGAAGAATCCGAATGTCCGTTTGTCCGGGGTTGCGGTCAAACCGATGTAAAAGGCGTCAAAATAATCCAGTACCTGCTTCCACAGGTTGTAGATGGACCGGTGGCACTCATCGATCACGATGAAATCAAAAAATTCGGGCGGGACTTTTTCATTGTATTCAACTTCCAGGGGCCATCCTATCTCCACGTATTCATGGGGATTGATCTGTTCTGCTGTTTCATCGAGTTCTTCCCCCTTGAGGATGGAGTACATCCGCTGGATGGTGCTGATGCACACCTGGCTGTCCGGCGGAACATATTTCGAGTTCAACCGCCGGACATTATAAAGTTCCGTAAATTTACGGTTGTCGTCACTGGGCCTATACCCCATGAACTCCTGTTCGGCTTGCTCCCCCAGGTTTTTCGTATCCACCAGAAACAGGACGCGTTTGGCATCCGCAAAGTTGAGCAGACGGTAAATAGAGGTGACGGCGGTGAAGGTTTTCCCGCTGCCGGTCGCCATCTGGATCAACGCACGCGGTCTGTTTTCGCTGAAGGATTTTTCAAGGTTTATGATTGCTTTGATCTGGCAATTCCACAGCCCTTCAACGGGTAAATCGGGGAACTGGTGCAATCGTTGCCGCAGGCTGGTTTTCTGCCTTATCCTGTCTTTTAATGTTTTCGGATGGTGGAATGAAAAGACCGGCCTTGCGCGGGGTTTGGGATCCCGCAGATCCGTATACCGAGTTAATATACCGGTGCTTTCATAAACAAAGGGGAGCGGTCGGGTATCGGCAAACCATTTCAGTTTGCTTTGGGCATAATATTCCGCCTGCTGTTCATGAATAGTCAACCGGTGACCTTCCGTTTCCTTTTTTGCTTCAATCACACCTATGGGTTCACGATCAACAAACAGGACATAATCGGCAGGACCCACATCGGTCTGATATTCCCGAACAGCAATCCCCGGACCGAGGCTCCAATTGATTGCATTCTTCTCAACAACTGCCCAGCCGGACCGTTCAAGCATTCTGTCTATGTTGTCTCTTGCTTTTTGTTCGGGGGTTTTGTTCATTTTAAATCTTATTCATACAAGAGCCCTAAACAACATACGGAGCTCTTGAATACTAAAATAAGAGACGCCGTCGTCTCGGTTCATAGACACGCTTTAACACCGTAACATGTTTTACTTTTATTTTCTCCGTGACTGTTCTCCGCATTAAAGATTGCCGGGTTGCGAGCAGCCTCGGGCTGGAAGCCGGATGCTTGTTCTCCTACGGTATTGTCGGTGAATACACGCATTCCCTTTTGGTGAAAATTGATGAATAAAAAAGATCATCATCCCATATGCCATTTGGATAACACGTATAATTAGATGATATTGTTTGAAACCGGTTCAAATACGTAACCTAAAGATTCTCATTAATTTTAATACAAAATTCAGATTATAACTTCATGATTATATAGAGAAAAAAATGCGTTTAAGGTCTATATGGATACTGAAAATGGATCTAAAACTATAAAAAAGTGCTGGAATATAAAGAAATGAAACTATATTTTATTATGATTGTGATTTGGCACAATTAAAGGTCGATTTTATGTTGCATATTAACGACGAGTTGTCAATATTTGACTTTTGGCAGCTAAAATGATTACGATTTAACATCATTATTAACATTGATGAATTCGTAAAAAGTCCGATTTAGACGGTCTCGTAAAAAGTTCAAATTCAAGGCGTGCAAATTTTGTAATCATGAGGCGTACTTTTCGTACGTTGAATGGTTACGAAATGAAGCACAACGCAGAAGTTTGATTTTTTACGAGACCGTCAACATTGTGTCACAATTTAAAACGCCCAGTTTAGGTAAGAGGTAATGCGCATGAAAACAAATATTCTTCTGATTTTGGCGACAGTGTTGTTCTTGGGTTCTGAGGGGTATGGTGCTTCGATCACACCGGTTGATCTGCCGTCACTGGTGTCCTCCATTAAAAATATGGATGCCCTGTCGTTTTGCGGGGAGCGGGTCCCCCTTGAGAATCAAGACATTCAGGAACGATTTGAAAAGGAACTTCTGCTTTCGATTTGGGATCGACCCCAGGTGATTCTTTGGCTGAAACGTTCCCGTCGATACCTGCCGTATATTGAAAAAGTGTTGAAGGAAAACCGAATGCCGGACGATCTCAAATATCTGGCCATTGCCGAAAGTGCACTTCGTCCCCATAGAGTAATCTGGGACAAAAGAAATATATAACGTTCGTGCAGAACGTTCACAAGCCTTACCATATGGCGACTATTTTCCTATCACTCTGGTAGTTCATCAATAACTTTTTCATCGCCAAGGCATGACAAATTAAATACATGACATATTGATTTTGCTGAATTTAGCTTAAGGATCCATTGCTCTATCCACCGAAACGCGGGCCATTAACTTCTTCCTTAAAAAAAGTTCTCAACATGGTCATTTGAAAAATTCACTGGTTTATAAGTTTTCAACAATTGTTGAAAACTTATTTTTTATTGAAAAATTTATTGACAGATCAAATTTTCATTGTTTAAATTATTTTCAACAAATGTTGAAAAGGATAAAAATAATGAAATATAAAACTTTGAGTCTATCTGCCGCCAATGCCGTCAAAGACTGTCTGAATGATATTCCGTTTATTAAGGTGATCAAAAGTGAAACCTTGTTGAATGACGCAGGTCCGAGTTACATTCTTCACTTAGAAACTCCTTTTGGGCGGAAATCAATTTATGTCGAAATAAGTGCAAGCGGCCAGCCCCGTTTTGCACGTATCCTAATCGAAAAGGTGAACCTTATGACTGAAGACGCCAAGATTTACTGGATGTTTGTTGCGCCTTACCTATCTGAAAAAACGGCTGAGATGTTACGCAACGCCGGTATGGGATTTCTCGACCTGGCTGGAAACTGTTTTATTTCATTTGGTGGTCTTTACATACAAAAAGAGGGCAAAAAAAATCCATATTTAAACCGGCGCAAATTCAATTCCTTATTTAAATTAAAAGCATCCCGCGTCCTGCGAGTATTATTGTTCAATCCAAACAGGTATTGGAAAATTGCACCATTGGCGAAAGAAGCCAAAGTAAGTGTCGGGCATGTGTATAATGTCAAAGAGGAATTGCTCAATCGTGAGTTGGCTGTAGTCGACACTAGAGGGATGAGATTAAGTGAGCCAAAAAGTCTTCTACAAGAATGGTGCAACAATTATCAATTCGAAGGCACCCAATTTCAAAGCTTTTATTCGCTTTCAAAAATGGCCCAATTGGAAAAACAAATAGAAGAGGCTTGCAGTAAACGAAAAATGCGATATGCACTTTCGGGTTTCGCCGGCGCAGCCCGGTTGGCGCCTTTTGTCCGCTACCATAGAATCCATTGTTACTTGGAAAACAGCATTGATGATTTGGTAAAGAGTCTGGATCTTAAATCGGTGACCAGTGGGGAAAACATAATTTTCATGAATCCTTCCGATGACGGAGTGTTTTATTATGCACAGCGCATTGAAGGGGTGCATCTGGTTTCCCCGATACAGCTTTATCTCGATTTAAATACTTTATCTGATCGGGGAAAAGAAGCTGCCGATTTCATTTATAATGAAGTCATAGAACCAAAATGGGAAAAATAAAATGACTGGGTACGGCGATCGAGTCATCAGAGCCACTCGTCAGGTTCTACTTGAAGTTTTTCAGCTTTTAGAAAAATTTCATGAAAGTCTTATTTTGGTTGGGGGCTGGGTGCCGATTATGATTATCCCGGATGCTGAAGATAAACATCTAGGTACCATCGATGTGGACTTGGCCATAAACGACAGGTTTCTTTTCGAAACCGGTTCTGCAACTATGGAAGAGATTCTATTATCCAACGGATATCGGCAAGGCGCAGAACCGGGTCGATATATGAGACAAATAATTATTGATGAGCAGTTGATAAGTGTACCTGTTGACTTTTTCACCAGTGAACAAAGTTGCATGCCCAAGAATGAATTTTTCGATATTACCGGAATCAGTGCTATCGTCGCACCGGGTTGCGAGCTTGGTTTTGATGTTAACAAGAAAGTTAGAGTTGAAGGTGTGCTTCCGAATGGGAAGCTGTATTCGACGGAAATCAAATGCGCCGGAATTATGGCCCTAATTGTTATGAAAGCTCATGCAATGAACCTTCGAAACAAAACAAAAGATGCATATGATATCTGGTTCTGTCTGGCCAACCACCCAGATGGGGTTGACATCGTGGCGCAGGAGTTTCTTCCACAGTTAAAAAAAGCCAGTGTAAAAAATGCACTAACTTTGCTGTCTATATATTTTGAGTCGATTAAGGCCCGAGGGCCAACAGATGTTGTATCAGAAGAAGGAACGAGAGATCCGGATTATAAGGCATTTTTGCAACAAGACGCCTTTCAACGCATACAGGCATTGCTAAAAAGCTTAGATTTTGAAATGTATTGATTGCTAAAAGATGCGACTTTAGTATCCTAAAGGTTGAGGAGTTTTACGGCATTCCGGGCGGATCTGACTTTATATAAGGCTTTCGGCAGCTAAAATGTTTACGATTTATTATCATTATTGACATTGTGTCACAATTTGAAACGCTCGGTTTAGGTAAGAGGTAATGCGCATGAAAACAAAGATTCTTCTGATTTTGGCGACAGTGTTGTTGTTGGCTGTTCAGAGTTACGGTGCTTCGATCACACCGGTTGATCTGCCGTCACTGGTGTCTTCCGTTAAAACAATGGATGCCCTGTCGTTTTGCGGGGAGCGGGTCCCCCTTGAGAATCAAGACATTCAGGAACGATTTGAAAAAGAACTTCTGCTTTCGATTTGGGATCGACCCCAGGTGATTCTTTGGCTGAAACGTTCCCGTCGATACCTGCCGTATATTGAAAAAATGTTGAAGGAAAACCGAATGCCGGACGATCTCAAATATCTGGCCATTGCCGAAAGTGCGCTTCGTCCCCATGCGGGCTCCAGAAAGGGAGCCATTGGATTTTGGCAGTTTCTGGCGGATACGGGCCGAAAGTACGGGCTGATAATAGATGAAAGTATCGATGAGAGGCGGAACTTATTTGCCTCTACCCGGGCTGCCATAAAGTATTTTAAGGTGCTTTACCAATCCATGGGAGCCTGGACGCTATCCGCGGCTGCGTATAATATGGGTGAAGGAGGACTACAGTCCGAAATTATGGTACAGCACACCCGGGATTATTACCGGCTCTACCTGCCCCTGGAAACCCAACGATTCATATTTCGAATTCTTTCGGTCAAGCTGATTCTTTTGGACCCGGTTAAATTCGGATTTAATATCAATGATGACGATTATTACTCTCCGCTTGAATTCGACCGGATCACCATCGATTGTTTCCAGGAAATTCCCCTTAGCTTGATCGCAAAGGCTTCCGGAACGGATTTTAAAGCCATCAAGGTTCTTAATCCCGAGATTCGGGGACATTATCTTGCCGAAGGCACCCATACCATCCTCATTCCCAAAGGGGCGAAACAGGGGTTTAATGAGCGTTATAAAAAACGGGTTAAAGATTATCAGGCAGACAAAACGGATCGGATTTATGTCATTAAAGAGGGGGACAATTTAACCTCTATAGCCGAGAAGTTCGATGTGCCTCTGACCGTCCTTATTATCTGGAACCGTATTGATTTAAACGATCCGATTCATCCGGGAGATCGGCTTATTATTTATCCCAAGGACAAAAAAGAGTAACATGGAATAACGGTCAAAAACGTATAACTTGCGTGTCCGGATCAACGTGTCATTATTAATCCGGAACCGGACCATGATAATGGTTTGATATTACAATAAAATTGTGCATATCGTCTGTTTTTTTTGATTCGCATGGCTATTTTGATATGAAAATGTTATTTTGGTTTATCAATTGTGAATTTTGTGCTTTTTGTGGCAAATGTTATAGGGTTTGCTTTGATATGCTATGAAATATTATCCGGTCAATCTTGATATACGAAATCGAAAATGCTTGGTCGTCGGTGGTGGTGGCGTGGGCACACGAAAGGTAATGACGCTTCTTGAGTGTGGTGCAACGGTAGTCGTTATCAGCCCGGCGGTTACCGCAAAGATAGATGAGCTTTCAAAAAACGACCTGATAAAATTAGAAAAAAGGGGTTTCAAGCTCACAGATCTTGACCAAATGTTTCTGGTTATCGGTGCAACGGACAACCCGGAATTGAACCGGCAGATTCATACCGAAGCAGAACGGCTCGGTATGCTGTGCAATATCGCAGATCGCCCCGAAGAGTGTAATTTTATTCTTCCGGCCATTGTAAACCGGGGAGATTTGATCATCGCCATCTCGACTTCCGGGAAAAGTCCTGCTTTTGCAAAAAAGATGCGAAAAGATCTTGAAATGGAATTCGGAACCGAATATGCAGAATTTCTCAAACTCATGGGTGGAATCCGCAACAAACTTTTAAGTCAAGATCACGAACCCGAGGCTCATAAGCCTCTTTTTGAAAAAGTGATACAACGAGACCTTGTTAAAATGATAAAAGACCGCGATATCGCGGCTGTTAATTCCTTGCTTTTTGAAATTCTTGGTGAAGGATATGTATTCGACGAATTAATGGCAAAATAACCGACATCCAACCTGGTTTTGAAAAATGCATAGGTGCAATCAGTGGAAATTTTGATATTTATAACCATTTTCTTCTACATGCTGAGTACGGCAGGATACATTGCCTATCTTTTTCTTCAGAAAAATTACCTTCAACAAACTGGTTTTTATCTGATTTCAGCAGGCTTTTTATGTCATACGGCATGGATCGGTTATGGGTTTGTTCAATCCGGACATTTTCCCGTAGATAATCTTCACCAGACACTTTCCATAGCAGGCTGGACTATTTCCGGTGTTTTCCTGCTTTTTCACTACAGGTTCCATCTTAAGATTCTGGGGATATTTGCCGCTCCCCTGGTCACCCTTATAATGGTTATAGCATCCCGGTTACCCAGTGCGCCGCATAAGGCCGACAGTATATTAAATAGTATATGGCTTGTTGCTCATGTCATTACCATCTTTATGGGCGAGGCGTCATTTGCTCTGGCCTGCGGGGTGGGGTTTTTATATCTTGTGCAGGAACACACGATAAAGTCTAAAAATCATGGATTTTTTTTCAAACGCCTTCCGTCTTTGGAACTTCTGGATACAACCGGATATGCATGTATTGTTGCAGGATTCACAATGCTCACCTTGGGACTTGTAACCGGTTTCATCTATGCCAAATCGGTCTGGGGCAGGTTCTGGAGCTGGGACCCCAAAGAGGTTTGGTCAGGTATAACCTGGCTTTTGTATGCAGCCTTGCTCCACCAGCGCCTCACGGTAGGATGGCGGGGGCGGAGGGCGGCAATTATGGCGATTATCGGTTTTGCAGTCATTTTATTCACTTTTTTTGGGGTTAATTTTCTATTGCAAGGCCATCACGGAGGCTTTACCAAACTATAAACACAAAGCTATCCGACGTGTGTAATTCACTGATGTTGGTTAACAGCGGTCATTTATTACTTTCCATCGGAATTCGAAGGTCTGGTTTCAGGTGTCAGGTGTCAGGAGGACGAACGTAAGAGCTGAC
>Ga0307991_1001843_pt1 | contig 14595 bp, 13 predicted proteins | sample EllFjometagen131_FD_203146 | JGI IMG/M metagenome (GOLD analysis project Ga0307991, IMG submission 203146) | Marine microbial communities from Ellis Fjord, Antarctic Ocean - #131 | ecosystem: Environmental > Aquatic > Marine > Unclassified | place: Southern Ocean | collected 2014-10-08
CACAAACTAAAATGATTTGTATAAATAATGAGGAGACGTATTGTCAAGCAAAAACGGGATATGATTGACAATACCCCGGGCATAAGCAATGCATACCACTGCCGATAAAAGCGATTGTTCCATCCCACGAAAAAATTGATTTTTGATTGACAATGGTCTCTAATTTTTTATAATTTATGGGAATTCTGATTTTTTATAAAGCCATTATTTGCAATGAATTTTTGTAATACAATTGAGGAGGTTTTATGCGTACTGGATGTTATACAGCGATCATTACACCCTTTACAAGTACTTCCGTTGATTATGACGGTCTTGAACAACTGGTCCAATTTCAAATCCAAAACAACATCACCGGAATTTTAGCTGTCGGCACCACTGGTGAAAGCCCAACACTGAACTGGGATGAACACAACCGGGTCATTGTCGAAGTCGCTAAAAATTCAAAAAACAACTGTTCCTGCATCGCAGGAACCGGCAGCAATAATACCAGTGAAACCCTTTTAGCAACTGAACATGCAGTGGATGCTGGCGTGGATGCGGTTCTTCTTGTGGACCCATACTATAACGGGCCGAGCTCTATGGAAATCCGCAAAGAGTATGTTGAACCGGTTGCCCGAAAGTTTCCGTCAATCCAGGTTATTCCATACGTCATTCCGGGAAGAACCGGTGCGCAATTGCTGCCTGAAGACCTGGCCATACTGGCTCAGAATTTTGAAAACGTCAGGACCGTCAAAGAAGCCACCGGTGACCTGGAGAACATGAAACAGACCCGAAAATGCTGCGGCGCTGATTACATGATCCTGTCCGGTGACGACGGATTAACTTTTGATATAATGGCCGATCCTGACATCCATGCAACTGGTGCGATATCCGTTATATCCAACATCGCCCCCAAAGCATTAACCGAAATGATAAATTTTTTAAATCAGGGAAAAGCTGCTGAAGCAAAAGAGATCTTCACGGCACTGGCTCCGCTGTTTGATCTGGTAACGGTGAAAACCATGGAAAAAACAACATTCGGCGACGTCACCTGCCGGGCCAGAAATCCACTGGCAGTAAAAACGCTAATGAATATTCTCGGTATGCCGTCCGGTCCGTGCCGCCGGCCTTTGGGCAAAATGACCCGAAACGGCATTGAAAAGGTATTGTCCGTGGTGCGACAGGTTCAGGCCGCTAATCCGGAAATACTGGCCCCGGCGGCGGCATTTTTCAATGTCGACATTGATGAACGGATTAATACGCCCAAGTATTGGGATAGTTTGTCATATCAATCTTATTAAGCCGACGATTTCCAATTTCACCGCACCTACTGCGTCAAATGCTGCCCCGCATAGCGGACTATTGCGGGGCAGCATTTTCCTTGTATCCGTTTTTATTTCTGGGGCAAACTTGGCAATCACTCAAAATCAAATAAAATTTCAATTCAGATACCAACCAAAAACCCGGAAGCCGCTAAATGCGACTTCCGGGTTTTTATTCATATATTTTTAATAGGTTTTCAATCGAAAACTATTCTTCTTCAGCCTTTTCCTGCCGCTGCTGAGCAGCTGTTTCATTCAGCTTGAATTCACCTTCCTTGAACAACAGCCATTTGAGCCATTTAAAAGAGAAGCTCAGAAGTGCGATTTCATCTTTTTTGATTTCCTCAACGACTTTGGGATCAATGTCATAAAGAGTCAGAAAAGAACTTTCAAAAACAAACCGCTTAAACCGGTCGATATCATAGCTTGCCGTAAAAAACATATTTTTTGTTTTCTCCGTCAGACGAACATTTTTGGGAATAGATCGCTTCCTGACAAGCAGCTCCGTCCATTCTGCATTGATCTCATCATGAATATCAACCCCCTGGTCTTTACGCCATTCTTTGACGGTCCATTCCCGGTCTTCCTCAAACCCCTTGCAGTGCGGCTCATTAATCATAATATAAAACCCGTCTTTCTCCTGCTCTTTATAACTCAGCGAAGCGACGCCCAGCGGATAATACCGGCAGGTTGTCGGACGATCCTCATATATCATACACCCTTCTTTTTTCACAAACGGGCAGGATTCCTGTTCATCATCCAGCAGTTTCAATGTCACAACCGGCAAATCAGTCTTTTCAAGCAATTCAGGTTTTGTGTAAATTGCCAGAAATTCTTCTGACGAAATCTGCATCCGGTTTTTCAGCCTGACAATGTCATACGGCGTCAGCATGATGCTAATTCCCCGGCAGCACTGAGTAAAGCAGGGCACGTCCTTGTGACACTTAAATTTAAACCGGCTGTTCTCATCCAACTGCATCGGCGGAATATTGGCTTTGTTATTATTATCTTTCGGATCCATTAAAACGGTACTCCTTAATTATCTATTTTTCATCTTGATACCAATTTCTTAAAATTCAGGTTTATTTTGCAAACAAATATCTTTATCAGGCCCAGCCGTCAAATCAACATTTTTTTAAAATTCACACTTTGCCAAAAAACAAGTCAGATCCGGATGGCAAAGAAAAAAGTTCACCAATCTTAAAATTTGGCAAGGCGCATTAATTCTGAGGAATGAGGTGTAGCTTGCTACTCCGCAGTGACAAAGAATTTAATGCAACCCAAAGCTAAAATAGAAATTGGGCTTTTTGAGAAGCCATCGCCAGCTACTCCAAGCCTTCCGGCATAGGTGCCACAAGATCCCCCCCAAGACAATACCCCCCATCCAAACGAATCACACTCCCGGTCATAAACGACGCATCATTTAAAATAAAAGAAACCGCCTGCACCACATCTTTGATCTTCCCGGTCCGTTTTAACAATGTATGATTCACCAATGCCAGTTTTTGTTCATCGGTCAGCAGCCCCCACCCTCTTGTCTTTTCCGCATGCCGGGTTTCAAAAAAACCCAGCATAATCTCATTCACACGAATTTTTGGAGCGCCGATCCGTGCCCAGGTTTCTGTTAAAAGTGACACCCCCCGGCTTGCCAACGAATACCCCTCATTAAAAACATAACTGGCCGGCCCGGACCGTCCAACAATACCGGCAATGGACGAAAAATTAATCACGCAGGCATCATCTGACTTCTGCAGCCATGGCAGCACTGCCTCAAATACCCATTTTTTGGCCCGAAGCGTTGTTTCCATTTCAAGATCCCACTGCTGCTGAGTATACGCACCATGCACCACCGGCCAGCCGCCCCGTTCAATATTATTGATTAAAATATCCAGTTGCCCAAAACGATCAATGGTCTGTGAAATGGCCCCTTGGATTTCATCGGTATTTCGAAGATTCACCTTAATTATCAGGTGGTCTTTTCCGGTATCGGCAAAAGCCTGCTTCATTTCTTCAAGGGATTCCTCCCAATCATAGTATGTCAAAACAACCCTGACGCTCTGGCTGATCAAAGCAAGCCCAATGGCCTTTCCAATGCCTTTAATGCCGCCCAAAACCAGTGCCACCTTATTATTCAGTTCCATATCACTATCCTTATCTTTTGTATAAATATTCGACACATCACTTCGATCCATGTATCAAAAAATATTGTTTCACATAGTCCATACTCCACCGGAGCAGTTTTTCATCATCATTTTTTATGGCATCCGGAATTTCAATATGTTCCAGCTCTGCGACCCCCTCTCCTTCTTTGAGACGATCAATATCATAACACATTGTATAGAAAAGGTGTTGGGCCCGGCCTTTCAAGGGACCCGGCATAAATTTATTTTTCAGACTGATAATATCCATCATCAGATCATTGGCTTTATTATACGGTGTCAAGCCCTGATCCGCCATCCATTTCCGGACAGTTATTTGCCGTTTCTGATCAAATCCGCGACAATGCCCCTCCCTTAACAAGGCATATCGGATTTCCTTTTTTCCATCTTCCCGAGATTGGCTTAAAACCCGAATCACCGGATACATGCGACAGGATGAGGGCCTGTTTGCATAAACGCGGCACCCGACAGGAGTAACAAACGGACAAATACGCTCAAATCGGTCGGTCGGGGTAATGGTAATGACCGGAAGACCTGTTTGAGGCCCTATATGCTGTGTTGTATATTGTTTCAAAAAATCATAAGAGGTTAGTTTAAAATGTTTTTTCAGACGAACAATATCATACGGTGTCAAAAATTGATTCAGATCCCGACAGCATTCATTAAAACACGCCACCTGACTGTGACAATCAAAACAAAACGGTTCATCATCAGCCAGTTCAATAATTTCCCCAGATTCCATAACAAGTTCCTGTAAAACAGCTTTATAGTAATAAAATATTATTTTTATTAATTTTAATATTGTATTGCGATTGATCCCATGATAGTAGATTATTTTTTATTGAGATTTAAAATCTCTCAGTGATAATTATCAACATTATTAAAATAGTTACTTTTGCTTGTGTATTTTATAAATATTGATATATTTAAGAGATATAAAAATATACAGCAATCAAAAATGATTGTAAATCGGTTTATACTTTTTTAACAAAAAATCAAGAGGTGCAAGAATAGCTAAGCAAAGACAAAGCGGCAATCAGACCAGAATCAACAGGGACATCAGAGCCAGAGAAGCTCGGGTAATTGACCCGGACGGCAATCAGCTCGGGATCATATCTGTTCTTGAAGCACTTGCTATAGCAGATGAAGCCGGAATGGATCTTGTTGAAATTTCACCAAATGCAGACCCTCCTGTCTGCAAAATAATGGATTACGGCCGCTTTAAATACGAGCAGACAAAAAAATTGCAGGAGGCCAAGAAAAAGCAGACCACTTTCCAGATCAAGGAGATCAAAGTCCGCCCCAAGACGGACACGCATGATCTGGAAATTAAAATCGGCCGTATTGAAAAATTTATTGGGAAAAAAAACAAAGTAAAAGTAACGGTTGTCTTCAGGGGGCGTGAGATTACCCTCACCCAGAAAGGCCGGGAACTGCTTACCAAAATTGCTGAAGCCACAAAAGAATATGCAGTGGTCGAACAGAGTTCCAGAATGGAAGGCCGTATCATGCATATGATTCTGGCTCCCAAATAAATTTATCTGAATTGACCGTAACACAAATCAGGATATTTTTTTGTTGATATAAACATCTCCGATACGAGATACGCTTCAGCAGATTAGTCAAACCGACATTTTATAAAAAAAATAAATACAAAAATGGCGCGGATACAGCCGTCCGCGCCATATATGTTTTGTATTTTTAATATATTTTAAACAAATAAATAAAAAGAGTTGATCTGGATAAAAAATTTTGCTTAATACCGAATCAACAATTGACCCAACAAATTGAAAAATGGATTTTTTTGAGGGAAAAAACGCACCCCTTATGCATAATATATAATTCATGCATAAAATTCCCAGGATAAATATATTTATATATTATTTGGGCACCCCTTGATTACAATTCAATGTCAAAGGAGTATGGTTATGCCAAAAATTAAAACAAACAGAGCCGCAGCAAAACGATTCCGGAAAACCGGAACCGGTAAATATAAATTTTCAAAATCTCATGCAAGTCATATTCTGACCAAAAAATCCCGGAAACGGAAACGGTCATTGCGGCAGGCACAGGTTGCAGACAGCAGCAACATGAAAGAAATCAGACGCCTGCTTCCGAACGGGTAATATATAGACATCTAAGGAGATGGACAATGCGAATAAAACGAGGATTTAAAGCAAGAAGACGCAGGAAAAAAGTATTAAAACTGGCCAAGGGCTTTGTCGCCGGCCGGAGTAAATTATACCGGACCGCCGCAGATGCGGTTGACAAGGCGCTCATGTATGCCTACCGCGACCGAAAAGCGCGCAAGCGCGATTTTCGCAAATTGTGGATCACCAGAATCAATGCCGGTGCACGCATGAATAACATTTCATACAGTAAATTCATTCATGGTTTAAACCAGGCTGAAATTGAGATTGATCGAAAAATTTTAGCAGAGTTGGCAGTGTCCGACCCGGGCGCGTTCTCTCAACTGACAGCAAAAGCAGCGGCTATTAATTAACGATGGCAAAGAAAAAAGTTGAAATTTAAGGCGCGCAAATGCTGAGTGATGATTCGTACTTAGTGTACTATGAAGAAACGAAGAATGCCGTGCAACCCAAAGCTAAGATAGCAATTAGACTTTTTGCGAAGCCAACAAATACGACTGACGCGAATCCGTCTACCCCGCAGAGTATCTAAAATTGGAAAACCGTATAGAACAGATCAAAGCCGAAGCGCTTGAATCGGTTGCAGAAGCTGCCGACATCGAACAAATCAAGTCCCTTTCCGTCAAATATCTTGGCCGAAAGGGGCTTGTCTCTTTGTTTTTAAGAAACATTTCCCAACTTCCTGTCAATGAACGACCCGAAGCCGGTAAACAGGCAAATATCACCAAAAAAGAACTTGAAAACGCTTTTGAAAAGGCCATAGCCGATTTTGAAGCGAAAACCAAAGATGACGGATTCAACGCCATTGATGTCTCGTTACCCGGCCGGCCGTCATCTCAGGGAACGTTGCACCCAATTACCCATATTACCCGGCAGATATGCAGCATATTTTCAAGAATGGGTTTTGATATTGCTGAAGGCCCTGAAATAGAGACTGATTACTATAATTTTGAAGCCCTGAATATCCCCAAAAATCACCCGGCAAGGGATATGCAGGACACATTTTACGTATCAGACAATATTGTCTTAAGAACGCACACCTCCCCGATTCAGGTCCATATCATGGAACAAAATGCCCCGCCCATCAGAATTGTGGCGCCCGGCAAAGTTTACCGATGTGATTCCGACCTCACCCACACCCCTATGTTCAATCAGGTGGAAGGCCTTCTGGTGGATGAGCATGTTTCGTTCGGTGATTTAAAAGGGGTCTTAGAAGCATTTGTTCATGAAATATTTGATGAACAGATCAGTCTCCGGTTCCGGCCAAGCTTTTTCCCGTTTACAGAACCCAGCGCGGAAGTTGACATCCTTTGTGTCATGTGCCGGGGAAAAGGATGTAAAGTCTGCTCAAACACCGGGTGGCTTGAAGTGCTGGGATGCGGAATGGTTCATCCGGCAGTATTTGAAAATGCCGGGTACGACACCACCCGATACTCTGGTTTTGCATTCGGAATGGGCGTCGAACGCCTTGCCATGTTAAAATATGGAATAAATGATCTCCGAATATTTTTTGAAAGCGACCACAGATTTCTAAGGCAGTTTTAAAATGAAAATCAGTCTCAACTGGTTAAAACAATACGTACCTGTCGACATCCCCGCAACTGAACTGGCCGACAAACTGACCATGGCCGGCATGGAAGTCGAAGGTGTTACTGAAAGATTTCAGTTTCTTGACTCTGTGGTTGTCGGAAAAATCATCGAGGTTTCCCCACACCCCAACGCAGATAAACTGCGCTTATGTCAGGTCAACATTGGTAAGCAAATAATTTCCGTGGTTTGCGGGGCTCCGAACGCACAAGCAGGAATGAAGATTCCGTGCGCCCTGCCCGGCGCCGTCCTTCCAAATGGCCTTGCGGTTAAAAAAAGTACCATCCGCGGTGAAGCTTCTGCAGGCATGTTGTGCAGCGAAACTGAACTTGAACTGGGGCTGGATACGTCCGGATTAATGACTCTTTCCGATGAACTGGAAGAAGGCATTTCCTTAAACACGGCTTTAAATCTTTCAGACACCGTACTTGAAATCGATTTAACCCCCAACCGGCCAGACTGCCTGAGTTTTATTGGCATTGCCAGAGAAGTGGCAACAATGGTTGACCAGCCGGTCAGCCTGCCTGAAATAAGACTGCCCAAAGCATCCGGGCAGATTACGGATCTTACTTCCGTGACCATTAACAATACGGATTTGTGTCCCAGATATACCGCCCGATTAATAACGGATATCACCGTGGGCCCTTCCCCTTTCTGGCTCCAGGACCGACTGTTATCCATCGGGTTAAAGCCGATCAACAACATTGTGGATATTACCAATTTTGTTATGTTGGAACAGGGTCAGCCGCTGCATGCATTTGATTTTGACCGACTGGCTGAAAACCGTATTGTTGTTCGTACGGCGCATGACAAAGAAAGCTTTACAACCCTTGACGGCAAAGAACGCCTTCTCAGAGACACCACACTGATGATCTGCGATGGTGAAAAACCGGTGGCCGTCGGCGGTGTCATGGGCGGTATGAATTCTGAAATTGAAAAAACCACCACACAGGTATTGCTCGAAAGTGCGTATTTCAACCCCATATCTATCCGAAAGACGGCAAAACATCTTACTTTAAATACGGACGCAACGCACCGGTTTGAGCGCGGTGTGGATCCTGATGGCACCCTTACGGCTTTAAATCGCGCAGCCCAGCTCATTGCTGAAATCGGAAAGGGTCATTTAATTGACGGCATCATCGACGAACATCCCTTGCCATCAACAGCAAATGCGATATCGTTAAGCATGGACAAGACCAATCAACACCTCGGAACCAGCCTGAACCAGACACAAATCAGCAATTATCTTCAATCCGTTGAATTTAATGTTGAAATCAAAGATGAAGACACGCTTATCGTTTTAGCACCGTCTTTCCGGGTCGACGTCAGCCGCCCGGAGGACCTGATGGAAGAAGTGGCCCGATTGTGGGGTTATAATAACATCAAAACAACATTTCCCAAAATTTCCGGCGTGACGAATCTTCCCAACCAGTCAAGTCAAATAAAAGATCAAATCAAAAATGTGATGACCGGTTATGGTTTTTCAGAATCCATCACCTATAGTTTTATCGGAAAAGATGCCTGCGACCGCTTAAGTCTTGCAGAAAATGATGACCGACGCAAGATGCTCAATATCTTGAACCCAATTTCCGAAGATCAGTCCGTCATGCGGACGTCTCTGGTTCCCGGCCTGCTGGAAGCAATGCACCGCAACCTTTCGCACCAGATCAAAAACCTTCAATTTTTTGAACTGGGAAAAATTTTTATCAGCAACGGACAGGCACAGCAGCCAACAGAAACGGAAATGCTGGCCGGACTCTGGACCGGCACACGCTCAGAGACTTCATGGCACAGCAAATCGGTTGCTTGCGATTTCTTCGACTTAAAAGGGATTCTTGAAGACTTTTTCCATTATTTTAAAATGGACCCGATTATTTTTTCAAAAATGGATGCTGAATTGTGCAGCTATACGAAAGCTGGCCACACCGCACAAATTCTCATTAACGGCATGCCCTTAGGGCTTATCGGGGAAATTACCCCTGATGTTTTAAACAATTTTAACATTAAACAGCCGGCATTTATTTTTGAAATCAATGTCAACACATTCATTGCGAATTTACCGGAAACAAAAATGTTTGTCCCGATTCCCAAATTCCCGTTTACGGACAGAGACATTACCTTAATTGTTGACAACGATGTTCAAGCAGGTGATATATTAGACAAGGTCAGATTTTTTGAAGAAAAACTCATGGAAGATATTTGCGTACTGGATGTATACAGTGGAAAACCGATTCCTGTCGGCAAAAAGAGTATTTCTTTACGAATAATTTATCGATCCTTTACTGAAACATTGTCGGATCGACAGGTAAATCTTGTTCACCAACAACTGACAGGCCGGATCATCCAAAAGTTCAACGCCACGCTGCCGGTCTAAAACCTTAACAGGTTATTTGCGCCTGATGGAGATTCAGATACCTCCAGAGACCTCAATACCGGACAAGCTGTATTTCAAAATCGGGGAAGTCACCGCGATTACTGATCTGGCAGCCTATGTTCTCAGATTCTGGGAATCTGAATTTCATATGATATCACCCAAACGGACTGAATCCGGCCAACGGCTTTATCGTAAAGTTGATGTTGAATCTATATTAAAAATCAAACATTTATTATATGAAAAAAAATTTACCATTGAAGGTGCAAAAAAGTTTTTAAAAAATAGCCGCAAACAAAATTCAGACCCTGCCCCACAAACCGCCTTCGAAGAAATAAAATCCGACTTGCAACAAATCCGGGCAATGCTGGACTGACCCAGCCCCCCTTCCATATCTTTACTCTGTAAATACAAGCTGATATACAACACAGTGGTTAATTAAATTTTAATATTGACATCGCTATATTTTTCAATTAGTTTATTACGGCTATGGACGGGACGCGGGCATAGCTCAGTTGGTAGAGTACAAGCTTCCCAAGCTTGGTGTCGCGAGTTCGAATCTCGTTGCCCGCTCCAAATATTTGTAGGCCCATTCGGGTTGAATAGGTACGATAAAGAACAAATGATCTGAACGGATTGATGGAACGGGCATAAATGCCCGTTTTTTATTTTTTAAAACGAAAGACAGGATATTGGCCAAAAAATTTAAAAAAAAGGACAAAAACCAGACCGATAAACCCGTATTGACTGAAAAGTCAGCTGCAATTGCGGATGCATCGGAAGTATTGGCTGTTGTCTGGGAACTGGCCGAACCGATATGCAATGTTGATGGGATGGAACTGATCCATATTGAGTATCAGCGAGAAGTCGGCGGACGCATTCTCCGGCTTTATGTTGATAAACCCGGTGGCATCACCTTGGGTGACTGTTCATTGATCAGCTCTCAACTGGGAGACATTCTGGATCTCAAACTTGAAACGGAAGACGCCTATACACTGGAGGTCTCATCTCCCGGTATAGATCGGCCCGTATCAAAACTGTCTGATTTTGAAAAATTTAAAGGACAACTGGCAAAAATAAAAATTGTTCAGCCCATCAACGGTCAAAAAAAATTCAAAGGGATCCTGTCTGGGATTATAGCATCAAGCGTACAGTTAAAGACTGAACAAGATACTGTTTCTATCCCTTATCAGGATATTATTAAAGCACGGCTTGTCAATTATGACGGAGATAACAAATGCTTATAACAGACATGAAACGTGTGATTGAGCAGGTTAGCCGGGATAAAGGTATTGAATTTAATGTTCTGGTGAAGGCATTGGAAGAAGCCCTGCGCTCAGCCGCCAAAAAGAAATTCGGTAACAAGATCGACATTGAAATTCAATACAACGATGAAACCGGTGAACTTGAGGTATTCCAATTTAAAGAAGTCGTCGAAACGGTGACGGAACCAGCTTTTCAAGTTAACATGAAAGAGGGGCGGAAATTAGACCCTGAATGTGAGATCGGCGACAGCCTCGGGACCAAAATGGATACCACGACCTTCGGCAGAATTGCTGCTCAATCCGCCAAGCAGGTAATTATACAAAAACTCAAAATCGCGGAACGAAATGCGATATACAACAGCTTTGTCGATCGCCAGGGTGAAATCATCAATGGGATTGTTCAACGGACAACCCGGAATGAAATTATTGTCAACCTGGGCCAGGCAGAAGCGGTTCTACCAAAAAGAGAGCAAATACAGGGAGAGAGTTACAGACGGGGCGACAGAATCAGGGCCTATATCGTTAACGTACTTGAAGAAAGTCGGGGACCGCAGGTGGTTCTTTCAAGAACGCATCCCGCTTTTTTGATCAACCTGTTTAAAACAGAAGTCCCTGAAATCAACGAAGGGGTTGTTAGTATTGTCGGTGCTGCCCGGGAAGCCGGAAGCCGCGGTAAAATAGCGGTGGCCTCAAACGATCCTGACATCGACCCAATCGGCGCTTGCGTTGGCGTTAAAGGTAACCGGGTTCAGAGTGTGGTTCAGGAACTCAAAGGTGAAAAAATCGATATCATTCCCTGGCACGTGGATCCGGCAAAATTTGTATGCAACGCACTGGCCCCGGCGGAAGTTTCAAGGGTGATCATCGACGAAATTAACCACAGCATGGAAGTGGTTGTTCCGGATGATGCTCAGTCCATCGCCATTGGGCGAGGTGGTCAGAATGTTCGGCTCGCATCAAAACTATCCGGATGGAACCTTGATGTAAAAAGTCTGACCGATTACGACAACAGCATCAAAAAAGGCCTTGATTCGCTGATGAAACTGCCGGCAATGACAAAAACGCTCGCAGATATCCTGTTCAAGGAAGGTTTCTTTGCGGTTGAAGATCTGGCAAAAGTTTCTGGTGAAGAACTCGCAGAAGTTGCCGGAATTTCCGATGAAGACGCAGGCGAACTTATAGAACAGGCAAAACAGGCACTAAACGCCGTTGCTGATGATGAGCAAACGGCAGAAAACAATGTGCCGAAAGACGACGAAACTGTAGAAATTGAAGCTGTAGATCCCGTCGCTGAACCTGCAGATAAATCTGCGGGCGAGATTGAAACTGAGACTGAAGAGACAGAAGAAGCTGAAAAACCAGAAGAAACTGAAGAAACCAAAAAAACTAAAGAATAATTTAATAGATGTTATTAATTAAGTATTAATTATAAATTTAAAGAATATGATCCCGGTTTTTGATGGATAAGCGAGGGGAATGGATGGCAAAAGTCAGAGTATATGAACTCGCCAGAGAACTTAATCTGGAGAATAAAGCACTCCTGGAAAAAATAGAGGAGATGGGCATTGAAGTCAAAAGTCATATGTCCTCTCTGGACGAGGCCGTTATAGAACAAATCAAAGAAGCGCTTTTCGGAACAAAAAACCCGGAAGAAATAGTCGAAGACAAGCGGATAAAACCTAATGTTATTCGACGACGGCGAAAACGTGTTCAGACGCCGGTGGAGCCGGAAGTGGTGGAGACACCTGCGGTCTCTGCCAAAAAAGAAGCCATCGAAAAGGTTGAAGAACCCGCTCCCCTGAAAACAAAACCGAAAACAAAGCCGAAAACAAAGCCGAAAACAAAAATTGACGAAAAAGTCATGGAAGTTCCGGAAATAAAACCGGAACCCGCTCCACCAAAAGCTGAAAAAGCGGCGGATGACAAAAAACCAGATGACGAAATACCGCCGGCGCCGGTTCCAGCAGAGCCGGAAATAGAAACCCCGGCTGAAACGGTTGAAAAAGATGCGAAAGTGGAAACTGAGCCGGAAAGACTGGAAGCGGCTGAAGCGGAAAAACCGGATGATGTAAAAAAAGTCACAGAGAAACCAGCGCCCACGTCAGCGCCAAAACGCAAAACAAAAAAAGGGACCCCGGCAAAAATCATCAGTATGCCGACAGAACCGGTTGAACCAAAAAGGGCAGAAGCCCCGGCTAAAAAAGCGCAGAAGGCCAATAAAAAATTCGTCAAAGGCACGCCCAAAAAACCGGTTGCCGTTACACCCGATAAAATGGAACGACCCGCTCCAGAAAAATTTGCCGAGCCCATAGGCGCTGCTAAAAAGAAAGGCCGCAAAAAAAAGACGGATGAAGAGATTGTTGATCTCAAAAAGCCCAAAACAAAGGCCCCGTCACGACGAAAAGCAGTGTTCGAAGGCTCCGCACTTTATGACAAGAGTTCCGGCCGATCCCGAAAGGGTCGAAAAAAATTCAAATCCGCTTCGACGGGCGGTGGTCAGAAAACACAAATCACAATCCCTAAGGCCATTAAACGGCGATTTAAAGTTGATGATACAATTGTTCTGGCCGACCTCGGCAAACGAATGGGCATAAAAGCCAACGAACTGATTGCCAAACTGATGGGTATGGGCATGATGGTCACGGTCAATCAGACCATTGATTATGATACTGCATGCCTAGTCGCAACAGAATTCGGCTTTGAGCTTGAAAGAGCCACATTTGAGGAAGAAACTGTCATAAAAACAGAGGTGGATGCACCCGATCAATTGTTGCACCGCCCACCTGTTGTAACAATCATGGGACATGTCGATCATGGTAAAACATCCCTTTTAGATGTTATCCGCCGATCAAAAATTACCGATTTCGAAGCTGGCGGTATTACCCAGCATATCGGCGCCTATCATGTAAAACATGAAACCGGTGAAATTGTCTTTTTAGACACACCCGGCCATGAAGCCTTCACCGCCATGCGCTCCCGGGGTGCACAGGTTACCGATATTGTCATTCTGGTGGTGGCCGCAGATGACGGTGTCATGCCCCAGACTATTGAGGCCATTGACCACGCCAAAGCGGCTGGTGTCCCAATTATTGTTGCGGTAAACAAAATCGATAAACCGGAAGCAGAACCGGAACGAATCAAACGGGAACTGGCTGAAAAAGGCCTGGCCGCAGAAGACTGGGGCGGAGAAACCATTTTTGTCAATGTGTCTGCAAAAGAAAAGATCGGTATCGATGAGCTGCTGGAGATGATCCTGCTTCAATCTGAAGTCCTTGAATTAAAAGCAAACCCAAACAAGCTTGCGTCTGGCCACATTATTGAATCCAGACTGGACACCGGGATAGGTCCGGTGGCAACCGTTCTGGTCAGTGAAGGCACCCTTCGTGTGGGGGACCCGGTTGTCTGCGGTAATTATTATGGAAAAATCAGGATCATGTTTGACGATCTGGGCATTCAGATCAAAGAAGCCGGTCCGTCCATACCCGTGCAAATTGTCGGCCTGTCCGGTGTTCCCATGGCAGGAGATGAACTCAACGTCATGGCAGGTGAAAAGGATGCCAAGCAGGTCAGTGAACATCGACTTCAAAAGCAACGCGCCAAGGAACTTGCCCGGACCAGCCGGATGAGCCTTGAAAAGCTGTACGAAAAACTGATGGAAGGTGAAGTAAAAGATTTAAACCTGATTATCAAGGCGGATGTTCAGGGATCCATTGAAGCATTGAAAGATTCTTTGATCAAATTGTCCATTGATGAGGTTAAAAT
>Ga0307991_1001844_pt1 | contig 14588 bp, 12 predicted proteins | sample EllFjometagen131_FD_203146 | JGI IMG/M metagenome (GOLD analysis project Ga0307991, IMG submission 203146) | Marine microbial communities from Ellis Fjord, Antarctic Ocean - #131 | ecosystem: Environmental > Aquatic > Marine > Unclassified | place: Southern Ocean | collected 2014-10-08
AGATAATTTTTTTAGAAAAACTGTTTTTGCATTAGCGATTTGTTCTTCAGTAAAATCATCTGGAAACACTTCATTAAGATTGTCTAATTGTAAATTGATTTTTTCCATTTTGTTCTCCAAAATTTTTTACTTTTCCATTAATATTAAATAAATTTCTCAATATTTCGATATTTTTTTACAAATTTTACAACTAAATATTATTTATTTTTCATTGATATATTTTTCTAAAATATTTCTCCACCCATTTTATTTTACTTGCTTTAATATAACTATTTTATTTTAAATTTCCACACAAAATACTATTATTCTTATTTTATTAAATTTTAATATTTATTTTTTCATCTTTTCCGTAAGGAATTTTTATCTGCATTTATTTTGTTCTTTTTAAACTAAATTCCCACATTTACTTCACTTGTTTCAATATCCAATTTGAGATTTCTTCTAAAGCTATTGGTGAAAATGTTTGTTCAATTGTTGCATATTCACTTGGCAATCCTGTTTCACATTTTTGAAATAAATGATTTAAGTTTGGCAATTCTTTTATGGTAACGTTTTTATTCCCACCTTTTTCTAAGGCTTTTTTAATTGCGTCTAAATTTACTTTTGGAGAAACTTGCAAATCCTTCGTTCCATTGATAGCCAATACCGGATATTTTACTTTTTCTAAGATAATTGAAGGATCGTATTTTATGAAAAATTGCATCCAAGGACTTGTCAATTGGTTTACCTGCAATTTAATATAATCATCTTCACTCATTCCTTCCGGTTTTTCAGATCCAGGATTATCTTTTAACGCTTGTTTAATATAATCTGTTAATTCTCTTTTCAACGAATCGGTATTATTAGATTTTAATACAATGTCAAAAGCACTTTTATTAATGACTTTAGCTTTTTGCAATTCTGTATCACTAATCCCAGAAGCTTTTCCAATTAATTCTTGTTGTAATAATAATAATTGGTCACCGCGAATACCTGTTCCTGCTAATAGAACAATAAAATTTATGCCTCCAAATTCTGCAGCTACTATTGGTGCAATTATTCCACCTTCACTGTGTCCGACTAATCCGATTTTACTTTTATTTATTTCCTTTCTAGTTTGTAAAAATTTTATTGCGAATTCCACATCTCTGGCAAAATCCAATGAAGTTGCTATTTGAAAATCACCTGTAGATTCTGCAATACCACGGTCATCAAATCTTAATACTGCAATTCCGTTTTTTGTTAAATGGTCTGCCAAAACGAGAAATGGTTTATGTCCCAACAATTCTTCATTTCTATTCTGTGGACCGCTTCCACTTATTAAAATAACAGCCGGAAAAACGCCTTTCTTTTTTGGTAATGTCAACGTGCCTGCCAATACAATATTATCTTTTGTGTTTTCAAACTTAACTTTTTCTGAATAATAAGAATATGGTTTAATTGGTTCTTGAGGTCTAATCACTTTTTCTTTTTCAAGTTTTTCTTTTGTTAAATTCAATGGAAAAGATTGCCCCGCTTGTTTAAAAGTTCCAATAAAAACATTCTCTTTATCCAAAGTTCCTTCGTACTGAATACCGGCATTTGAGATTTCGAGTTTTAAAATTTGATTTTCATAATTTATTGACGTTACAGGAATTCCTTTTGCTCCTTGATCGGGACTGTCCATTGTTGAACTATATCCCTCTTCTGTTTGGGTAATATTGAAAACTAATCTTAATTGAATTCCTTGAACTTTCAATATCCCATTCCATTTACCTGAAATATCTTGAGCATAAATCGATAAACTTATCAAAGTTGCAAATAATATTAATACTGTTTTTCTCATGCCTTTTTCCTTTTTTAATGTTAATATTTAAATTAGTTAAATCGAATTTTAAGCATTTATATATCTTTTTCTATAATGACACATAACGGTTAGTATATGAGGCGTTGGGCATTTTAAAACGCTTCATTGTTAAGTTACCATAAAATTTATTTATTGCTGTATTTTTCATTTTTAGTATTATCCGCCAAATGCCCTATATTTTTTGTTGTGTGTAGTTTTTTTGTTCTTTATATGCTTTTTGTATTTCGTGTTTTAATTCACTATAAACTTTAGGTTCCGCCAATTTTTTCAATGAATTTATTGTAATTGAACTTTGACTTCTTTCATAGTTGTCAAGACGAAATGTCGGCAATACATAAAAGTCCCATTGTTCCATTTTCAAAGGGTCTATTGTTCTTTGGTCTTTGTGTTTTAAATGGCAAAAAACATACAAATCAGCGTGTCGTTTAGGTTCTCCACGTTGCATATTTGTTTCGGCGTCCCAATATCTTGCAGGTTTTATTGAAAAAGAAATTGAAGAAAATTGCCTTTGATTCCAACTTTGAATGTAAGCGGCAGATTTAACTTCAATTTTTATTCCGTCATCTGTTGTCAAGTCAAAAGCGCTCCACTCATCTCTTAAATTTTTTGGGTCAAATCCAACTGCTGTTCCGATAATAAATTCCGCAAATCGTCCACGAGTAGCATTACTTAAAATGTCGGAAACACTCCAACGCCAAAAGTCCAACAAGTTGTAATCAGTTTTCTTTCCGTTTTCGGTTAAGAATTCATTTCCCGTTTTTGGTTCTGCTTTTATTTTTTTGAGTTCGTTCATTTAAATGTACCACAACGGTTAGTATAAGAATAGTAGCTAACTGCAAAGCAATTCACTTTCAATTTACTATTAATTTTCTTTACTTGCATAAACTTCAATTTAACCACTTGTTGCCCAATGACTTATACATTTTGTTAGGGACTGGGCTTTATTCTTCATCTCAAATATTTTTCTTTAAAATCAAATAGTTGTTTTGATAATCTATTTCCTTCTGAATTATCAGTAACTTTTTTATAAATTTCCTCCCAAGTTATTGGATAAAAATTATCCTTAAAATCATTCTTTAACATAGACATCTTGGCGTTTTCTGCTTGATTTTTGATTTTCAGATTATTATTTGGATAAAGAAATATTACAAAGGAGTTTTCTGTCAGATGTATCAGGTTTCTAAGAATTTGATAGTTTTCGAAGAATCTATCTTTTGAATGAAATTCTTCTCTAATTGGATTTAATAATCCCGAATATATTTCTTCAAATTTTTCTATGTGTTCTTTATCATTTTTTGCTTTACCAAATTCACTTTCTGTATATTTTATCTCAAAGTATAGCTTTTTCCCAGATTTAGTCTCTAAATAAAAATCAAAACTTGTAGGTCGTCTCCCATAACTTTTTTCGATGCCATCTTTTTCAAAACATACGGTACTATAATCAACTGTTTCTCTATAAAAATTCAACAAGTCTAATATAATATCGAGTCTCTTTTCTGTTATCAAAGGGTAAAAAAAATTCAAACACATTGCCTGAGATGAATTTAGATGATGAAAATCAATATGCAATTTCACATTTTGAGTCTCAATATATTTTACCAAATTATTTTTATATGCTGGTAGTAAATTATAATATCTTTCTGATTCTGGAATAATATGAGAATATCTCTGTTTATTTTTTTTCCAGATACCATCATCAAGTTCAGGAAATTTTTCCTTTTTATAATCAGACAATTTTTGCTTTATTTCATCAATGTATTTCATAGCATAGTTCTGCTGTTTTCTAGCCTTGCAGGTAACTTGTGTATCACCTATTGTTGTTATTCCCCTTATTCGGCGGGTAACAACAATTGTTTATATTTTTTTTATCACTAATTCCTCATATTCAATAATATCATCTATAAACCTTTTTATAATCTTAAAAAGATAATAAAATTTTTATTTACATAATTAAGACAATGTACCATAAAATTCAGAAGTCATTTGGCGTTTCTTTACATGATCAGAAATATAATCCGGAAGTATTACAGGAGCAATTTTGTTCCTATCAATTTTTAATTTCGATACTTCCTTTTCATATTTATTAACATGTTCTAAACTAAATTCACCAATTATTACTTTCCCTTTTGCTCTTTCGGAAGCATTAAAGCCCGCTCTTCTACCAAATACAATTAAATCTAACTGTGAATTTCCCATTAATCTATTTCTGCCATGAACACCACCTGAAGCTTCTCCTGCAACATACAAACCCTTGATTTTCGTTTCTGTTTTCTCGTTTATTTCAATTCCGCCATTTTGATAATGAAGTGTTGGATAAACCAACATCGGATATTTTCGTATATCAATATCAAATCTACTATATTGTCTTACCATTGCCGGTAAACTTTTATCTATCGTTCCTTCGCCCATGATTTGTTCTATCAAAGGAGAATCAAGCCATACTCCTTTTAATCCTGAAGGCGTTTTAACTCCCATTCCATTAATTGTTTCACGAATAAACGATGATGCTTCAATGTCACGAGGTTCCAGCGGATATACAAATAATTCACCATTTTTATTTAACGGCTGAGCACCCAAAGTTCTAATTTTCTCCGTACAGAGAAATCCGACAATTTGTTCCGGAAAAACCGCTCCCGTAGGATGATATTGCACCGAATCCATATATAATAAATTGGCTCCGGCACGATAGGCAAGCATCAAACCATCGGCAGTTGCTCCATAATGATTCGTTGTCTCAAATCCTTCTATATGCAAACGCCCAAATCCGCCGGTAGCAATAATAATTGACTTTGCTTTAATTATTGAATATTGTTTTGTATCTAAATGATATGCAACAGCTCCTACTGCGTGTCCTTTTTTATTAAGAATCAATTCAACAATTGCTGTATATTCTATATATTTAATTTTATCCGGTTTATTATAAACTTCATCTCGTAATACTCGACAGATCCCTGCTCCGGTATAATCCCTTGCTGAATGCATTCGGCTTCGGCTAGTGCCACCACCGGGTTTTACTGACATTGATCCATCAGGATTTTTATCAAACATCACTCCCAAATTTTCCAGCCATTGGATTGATTTCGGAGCATCTTTAACTAACGCTTCCACTAACTCCGGTTTGTTATCAAAATGACCTCCTCCGATTACATCGAGATAATGTATTAAAGGCGAATCGTCATCTTGGTCAGCTGCTTGAATACCACCTTGCGCCATCATCGAATTTGAATCTCCAAGTCGCAACTTTGTAATAATTAAAACATCACTTCCGTTCTTTTCAGCAGTGATAGCGGCAGCCATTCCAGCAGAACCTGCACCAATAACCAATACATCAGTTTCGTGATCAACTTTTTTGAAATCAAATTTTTTTGGATCTATGCGTGAATGTGATTCAAGCATATCAGCAACTTTTGTCGTCAATCTCTCACCTTTATTCGGCCCAACTCGAACTTCTCGCCGAGCTTTGGGTTTATAATCGGGATGATACTTATTCAATATCTCATCTCGCTCTTTTTCACTCATTGCAGGAAACACTTGCTTACCATATTTTTTTACCAATTCCAAACGCTGTGGTCTGGTTTTTTCTACATTCTTAATTGATTTCATCATATATTCGGGATACATTTTGACTCCTTATTTTTTGAATGCTTGATATTTGGTGTTTGATAATGATGCTTTATGTCTGTCATTTTTTTCTATTTTTGTGCTGTCTTTTTTGAAATAATCCAATTTCTAACTTCTTACTTCTTACTTCTAACTTCTTACTTCTAATTTCTAATTCCTAATTCCTAATTCCTAATTCCTAATTCCTAATTCCTAATTCCTAATTCCCATCATCAAAGCTTAATTTCACGAGAATAATATTTTTTAGTAAGATTTTTCTTATTCATTTCTTTCAGCTCTTTTATTCCTTTGTCATATTTACCATCTTCAATCTCTTTTATTCGCTTTATTAATTCAGGGCTTTTTTTAGCTAAATATTTACCATATAATCTTTGTGCTAATGTTGCTGCATTATATTGCACAATTTCAGCAGGACAACGCAATGCACATAATCCACATCTGATACAATCAAAAGATAAATCGGCAGCTTCGGCAATATTTCCTTTCTTAAGAGCTTGAATATAATCCATAACTTGAATATCTTGCGGACATGCTTTTGTACAAGTATTACAAGATACACAACGAAAAACTGTTGGAAATAATTCCTTTATTGTATTTATGTCCGGTGTAATTTCATCCATATTATAAATCGGTTTTTCTGCCGGAACAAAAGGAATTTGAGATATTGACATCCCTTCTGTAACAACCGTTTGACAAGCAAGTCCACCTTTTAGTTTATAATCACCTTTTTCTCTATAGATCGTTGCACAAGCGCCACAAAATCCTTCTCTACAACCAATGCCTTTTTTTAGCTGATAACCTGCATATTCAAAAGCCATAATAATGGTTGAACCGACAGGAACTTCATTAGCTTCACCCATTATAAAGACATTAATCATTTTTCGTTTATCACTCATTACTTATACCTCACATTCATTTTTTTATTTTATTCACTTTTGAAAAATATTTATACTTTAATATTTTTTGATTTAAGCAATTTGACAGGATCAATATAGTTACCATCAAAACCAGTTACTTCTTTAGATAATCCAAATGCCAAAGCCATTAATTGAGTAAAATACACAACCGGTATTTCTTTAAATTCCGGATATTTTTCCTTAATATTTTTTTGTCTATTATCAAGATTATATGCACACAATGGGCAAGTTGTAACAATTATATCAGCACCCGATTTTTGGGCATTCGTTAAAATACTATAACCAAGTTCAACAACAACATCTTTATTATCCACAGTCAAAAAGCTTCCGCAACATTTACTTTTATTACGCCAATCAACAGGTTTAGCAGATATAGCAGAAATGAAATCCTCAAAGATAATCGGCACTTCGCTATTGTCTATTCCAATTTCTTTAGGTCTTAATAATTTGCAACCATAATACGCTGCAACATTTAAATTTTCTAATGATTTGGTAACACTTTCTTTAATTTTATCAAAGCCCATTTCTTTTAAAATTTCTAAAAAATGAACTATTTTTACACTGCCGTCATAATTGACTTCTTCTTTATACATAAAATCATTAAGTACATCCAAATCATCAATTAACTCATTTACTCGCTGATTAGATCTTTTTAAAGTACTGTAACACATTGAGCATAAAGTGAGCAATCTTTTCTCATTTTTTACTAATCCATCTCTATTCATTTCCAAAACTCGAATCATATTTCTTACAGGTGCTAAATGATGCATAATATCATCATCTGCCAATGAAGCAACAACTCCACAACAATTCCATCTTGGAAGTTCAACAAATTCAATTCCTAATTTTTTAGCACTTTCAATAGCAGAATCCTCAAAATGTTTTGCAGTTGATTTTAAAGTACAACCCGGATAGTATGGTATTTTCATTTATTCATTCCTTTAAATTTATGAAGTTAATCTTCTAAAAGCTCCAATTAACGCAATTTGTGGTAGTTCCCTCAATTCTTCTTTTGGGATTTTATCAATGTCGATCTTATCAAAAGATTGTCGCAATTTTATCTGCCTTAATGCTTCCGTTACCTTAGAAACATCTAATCCTCTTGGACAACGAGCTGTACAATAATTGCAAGTGGAACAGACCCACATTGAATTGTAATCCATGACATCTTCTTGGCCAAGTTGGACCATTTTCATAATATTAGATGGTGATATTTCCATCTCAATTGTCAATGGACAACTACCAGTACAAACACCGCATCTATCACAAACTGTGATATCTTCTCCACTTAATGTTTCTACTTTTTTAAGAAAATCTCTATTACTAGATTTTATTTTTACTCTTTTTATCATTTTATATTCCTTCCTTATTTCTCAAATAACCATTTAGATATATTTTTATGAATTATCTCTTTATTTTTATCTGAAATAGGTTTATTTTTGTAAGCAATATCAGACATTTGATTCATAAGTGCTACAAATTTTGGGAGCATAACTGTTGCAAATTGAAATATCATTACTCTTTCAGGATCTTCGTCAATTTCAGTTAAAATATTTTTGACCTTATCTACATAATTAATCGCTGTTTCAATACTACCAGCAAAATCAGATGACTTTATTTCACAATCTGCCAAAAGAATTCCATCAGCTCCCATAGAAAATGCTTGGAGCATTAATTGTGGGGTAATTCTACTTGTTGATGGAACTTTTATGATTCTAATTGCATCACTATATGCTTTTTTTGCAGTGCCAACGGAATCTGCTAATTTATATCCACACATATCATTTGCGAATATTAAAACTATTCTTTCATCTTCTTTTTTATCTTTTAATGCTGCTTCTACTTCTGCTAACATCTGTCTATTAGTGTACATATTAAGATCAATTGCATCGGCATGACAAGAAGCAATACACATTCCACATCCTTTACACATTACAGGATTAACAACAACTTTACCATTTTGCATTGTAATAGCATTCGGTGGACAACTGTTTATACACAATTCACATCCATCACAAAGGTCTGTTTCAATAAATGCTTTTAAAGGTTCTTCTGTTATTTTTCCCTGATTCATAAGTCGCATTGCCCTTGCTGCCGTTGCACTTGCTTGAGCAACAGAATCCGGTATATCTTTTGGTCCCTGTGCTGTACCTGCGATAAAAATACCATCTTTACTCGTATCTACGGGACGAAATTTAGGATGAGCTTCTTGTAAAAATCCATCTTCACTTTTTGGAAGTTTTAAAATTTCTGCAATTTCATTTCCACCTTCACTAAGTTGCATTCCAACTGAAAGAACTACTTTATCAAATTCACTTTCTATAATTATATTATTTAAAGTATCTTCCACTTTAATAATTAATTTTTTTGTAACAGAATCTTCAATAACTTCTGCTGGTCTGCCTCTAACAAATTTTACGCCCATTCTTTGAGTTGCTTTATAGTATTCCTCATATCCCTTTCCAAAAGTTCTCATATCAGTATAGAACACATAAATATCTTTGTTTTCACCATTTACATTAGCCATACTTTTTATCAATTGAGAAAGTTTCGTAGCATACATACAACATACGCGTGAACAATATTCTCTACCAATTTGTTCATCTCGCGAACCTACACATTGAATAAAAGCTATTCGCTCTCCCATATCTATAGTTGGTGTTCCTTCTCCTTTATGAACAATTACTCGCTCAACTTCCGGAGCAATCATAACATTTTCATATTTCCCATAACCATATTCGGGTTTTCGTGTAGCATCAAACACATCATGACCAGTTGCTACAATAATCGTATCCACAATAAATTCTTCCTTTTCAGCTTTCATACTAAAATCAATAGCACCTTGATGGCAAGCTTTTTCACATAATCTACAAACTTTTGAAGGTTCACCTGTTTTTTTCTGAGCTTTAATATTTAAACATTTATCACCATCAATAAGATATTTATTGGGAACAGCAAAATCTATTGGAAGATAAATAGATTTCCTTTTAGTTACCCCCCATTGCATTTCATCTTTTAATGAAACAGGACAAGGAGCTACACAATCTCCACAAGAAACACATGCATCAGCATGTACATAAGTTGGCTTTTTCCTTATTGTTACATTAAAATTACCAATTGTTCCTTCAATTTTTTCAATTTCAGAATAATTACTTAACTTTATATTTTTGTTTTTTGGTATAGCTGCCATTTTTGAACCCAAAATACAAGCTGCACAATCGTTTGTAGGAAAAGTTCTACTAAGCTGTGCCATTCTTCCACCTATTGTGGCATTTTTTTCAACTAAATGAACTTCATAGCCAGCATCTCCTAAATCAAGAGCAGCTTGAATACCGGCAATTCCACCACCAATAACTAAAACTCTTTTGCCAATTGGTGTTTCTATTGTCTCTAATGGTTTGTTATTTCGTACTTTTTCTATACCTATTTTCGTTAAATTTTTTGCTTTCTCAGTTGCTTTATTTTTATCATCATAATGCACCCAAGCACAATGTTCTCTAATATTGGACATCTCAACTAAATATGGATTTAAACCAGCTTTGACTACTGCAGCTTTAAAAGTTTCACCATGAAAAAGTGGTGAACACGCAGATATCAGCACTTTATCTAATTTATGTTCCTTAATATCATCTATCACCATTTGTTGCCCGTTTCCAGAACACATATGAGAGTAATCTTTTGCAAAAACGACATCTCCTTGTTTCTCGGCTTCTTGCGCAACAGCTTTAACATCTACAATATCAGAAATATTACCGCCACAATGACATACATAAACTCCAATTCTCATATTAAATAATTCTCCTAAAATTAAGATAATCTAATTTTTATTATTCCTCTACCCATTTTTTCTGTCCTTCAACATAGAGATCATTTCCCTTACAATCATTAATTACTATCAACGGCATATCTTTTACTTCTAATTTCCTTATTGCTTCCGGTCCTAATTCATCAAATGCAATAACTTCTGCTTTTACAATTGATTTTGACAAAAGTGCCGCCGCTCCGCCAGTAGCTCCGAAATATACTCCACAATATTTTTCCATTCCGTCAATTACTTCTTGCGAACGCGGTCCTTTTCCTATCATTCCTTTCATACCAACTTTTAACAATGTATTTACAAATGAATCCATTCTGTAACTTGTTGTCGGACCAGCTGCTCCAATCACTTGACCTGGTTTTGCCGGTGAAGGGCCTACATAAAAAATAACACTACCATTCGGATCAAATGGTAAGTCCTTTTTTTCTTTCAATAGATCTACTAATTTTTGGTGAGCAGAATCACGAGCCGTATAAATCGTTCCTGATAATAAAATTTCATCACCAATTTTTAGATCTTTAATCTTATCTTCCGTTAATGGTGCTGTTAATTTAATACTCATTTATATCTCCTTTTTAAATCGCTATATTTCTATATATTTATTAAAAATGTTAAACAATATTTTATTATATTGCAATTTATCTTCTCAAATTTTCAATCTACAAAACAAAACTTTTCTTTCTATTTGCATTACATTGAATATTTACAGCTACCGGATAAGTTGCAATATGGCGAGGATATACTTCAATAAATAAATCAAATGATGTAACTTTACCTCCAAGTCCGGCAGGACCGATGCCAAGTTTATTGATTTCCTTTAACCATTCAATTTCATATTTTGCGATCTGTTTGTCTTTATTTCTATCGCCAAAATCTCTCAAAATCGCTTTTTTCGCCAAATAAGCGACATAATCAAAAGTTCCGCCAATACCAACTCCAATAACAGTAGGTGGACAGGGATTTCCACCTGCATTTTTTACAGTTTCAATAACAAAATTCTTTATTCCCTCAATACCATCAGCCGGCTTCATCATTTTTATTCTACTCATATTTTCAGCACCGCCACCTTTTGGTAACAGCATAATTTTTACTTTATCACCAGAAACAATATTCGTATGTAAAATTGCCGGCGTGTTATCACCGGTATTTTTTGGATTTGTTATCGGATCTTTTATTATTGATTTCCTTAAATAACCTTCGGTATATCCTTCGCTGACGCCTTTATTTACCGCATCTTTCAGCGAACCGCCAACAAAACTTACCTCTTGCCCGACATCCATGAAAATAACAGTAAAACCCGTATCTTGGCAAATTGGCGTTTTGTCTGTTTTACTAATTTCTATATTTTTTAATAACTGTTTTAAGACAGCTTTACCTACAGATGATTCCTCTATTTTTTCAGATTCTTCTATTTTTTTAATTAATTCATCATTAGCAATAGTGGATGCTTCTATGGACAGTTTTTTAATTATTTTAGAAATTTCCTTTACTTGGATTTCTCTCATTTTTACCTCCTATTATTTCAATACTTTTTTTATTGTATCACCAATTTTAGCAGCTGTTTCCGCTACATTTACATTTGCTTTTTTCAATGCATCAATTTTTTCTTTTGCCGTACCTTTACTACCTGCAATTATTGCTCCAGCGTGTCCCATTCTTTTACCTTTTGGAGCTGTTTGTCCGGCGATAAATGCAACAACAGGTTTAGTTATATTTTCTTTTATATATTTTGCTGCTTGAATTTCCAAATCCCCACCAATCTCACCAATCATTACAATAGCTTCCGTATCTTCATCATTTTCAAATCGCTTCAATAAGTCAATAAAAGAATAACCAATTATCGGATCGCCTCCAATTCCAATTGCAGTGGAAATTCCATATCCTGCATTCACTATCTGATTCGCTGCTTCATAAGTAAGTGTTCCTGATTTTGAAATTAATCCGACTTTTCCTTTTCTAAAAACAAACCCGGGCATTATTCCTATTTTTGCTTCTTCTGGAGTAATTATTCCCGGACAATTCGGACCAATCAAAATAGTATTATTCTTTTGTAAATATTTTTTCACTATTACCATATCTTTTATAGGAATTCCTTCCGTGATGCACACAACAATTTCTATTCCTGCATCCGAAGCTTCCATAATCGCATCTGATGCAAAAGCAGGTGGAACAAATATCAATGATACATTTGCTTTTTGTTTTATCACAGCTTCCCTTACAGTATTAAAGACCGGTACTCCCAAGTGGTCACTTCCACCTTTACCCGGAGTAACTCCAGCTACAATATTTGTACCATAATCCAAACATTGCTCTGCATGAAAAGATCCTTCTTTACCCGTAAAACCTTGTACTACAACTTTTGAATTTTTATCAACTAAAATGCTCACTTAATAATTTTCCTTTGCAAATTTTACAGATTTCCTTGCTCCATCTTGCAAATCAGTAGCTGGAATTAATTTAGAAATTTTAGATTTGTTCAATATATCAACTGCTTCTTTTGCATTTGTACCATCCAATCTAACAATGATTGGAATTTCAATTGAAATGTTTTTTGTTGCCTTAATTATTCCTTTTGCAATTCTATCACAACGAACAATTCCACCGAAAATATTTATAAAGATCGCTTTTACATTTTTATCCTTCAGAATTATCTCCAATCCTTTCGCCACCGTTTCTGCATTAGCTCCACCGCCAACATCCAAGAAATTTGCCGGCTCACCACCTTCGTATTTTATTATGTCCATTGTTGACATTGCCAAGCCAGCTCCATTTACCATACAACCGACATTACCTTCGAGTTTAACATAATTCAAACCATATTTTCCTGCTTCAACTTCCATAGGATCTTCTTCTTCGAAATCTCGCATTGCAACAATATCATTATGACGAAATAAAGCATTATCATCAAATCCCATTTTGGCATCTAATGCAATAAGCGAATCATCTTCCAGTAGTACCATTGGATTAATTTCAACTAAACTTCCATCCATTTCCAAATATGCACTATAAAGTGCTTTGGCAAATTTGACAAAATATTTTATCTGTTTATTCTTAAATCCTAATTTGAATGCTAACATTCTTGCTTGGAAGTCTCGTAATCCAATGAATGGATCAATATCTATTTTGATAATTTTTTCCGGCGTTTCGGCAGCGACTTTTTCAATTTCAACTCCACCTTCCATCGAAGCCATCATAACAGGAATTTCTTTCTGTCTGTCAAGTATAATTCCCAAATAATATTCTTTTTTTATATCTGCAGCTGCTTCAATATAAACCTTTTTAACAATCTTACCTTCGCTCCCAGTTTGATGTGTTACAAGTTTCATTCCGAGAATTTTTTTCGATAATTCCTCTACTCCGTCTAGTGTTTTGGCAATTTTTATACCGCCGGCTTTCCCTCTACCACCGGCATGAACTTGAGCTTTAACTACCCACATTTCACCACCGATTTCTTCTGCAATTTCTCTTGCTTCGGAAGACGAAGTGGCTACTTTCCCCAGTAATGTTGCTACACCGAATTTACTTAAAACTTTTTTTGCCTGATATTCATGAATATTCAAATCAACAATTCCTAAAAATTTCCAATTAGTAATATTTATTGAATTTACATTTTACAATTCTCTTACTTAATATTTCCACTTTCATAGCTATTGAAAATATAATATTTTATAAGTAGACATCAAAAGAAAATATTATTTTTTACTCAAATAATTGATTATATATTCCATTATTTCTTCGGAAAATACATCTTTATACTTATTTCTATTATTTTTAAATAACTTGGCCGACTCATTTAAATCTTTTGGTAAAGGATCAAGTAAATTATGATTTGGATTTGAATATTGTTTTGCCTTTTCTTTAAAAATCTCCAAATTATTCAATCCAACAATAATTGCTTGACAAATCCCAGCGAGAAGAAAAAAATGATTTGCCGAACCATCGGCACTTCGCAATTCTACCGTCTGTCTTTTAAATGGAGAATAATATGATTCACTATTATTCTTATTAACAATTGAAGCCAAATCTTCACCATTTTGCCATGCAAGTGGAATTCTTATTAGAGCATTTCTGTCCAATTCATTCCAATATGCACTCGATGGCGTTTCTTGTCCTGAATTCAATCTTTCATAAGATGACTCAACTCGATTTCCCATTGCTGTCAATGATGAAGCGTATTCACATAATGCAGCAATTATCGCTAACGATTCATCAGATAATTCCCCATTTTCATTTCGCATAATATTATTTTTGTTTTTCAAAAGTTCTAAATGGAAATGAAGCCCGTTACCCGCATGACCATTCTGTAATTTAGGCATAAAACTAATTCCAAGATTATGTTTAGCGGCAACATTTCTTGCTACCCATTTTGCTATTGAAACATTTAATCCTGCGGTTTCTATTGGAGCAG
>Ga0307991_1001845_pt1 | contig 14582 bp, 7 predicted proteins | sample EllFjometagen131_FD_203146 | JGI IMG/M metagenome (GOLD analysis project Ga0307991, IMG submission 203146) | Marine microbial communities from Ellis Fjord, Antarctic Ocean - #131 | ecosystem: Environmental > Aquatic > Marine > Unclassified | place: Southern Ocean | collected 2014-10-08
TGGATACTTTAGCATTAATCGAAGTACCAACTATCGAAGTGTATGATGAAAATGATAATAAAGATTATGCAGAAAAATCGTTATTGTCTAAAGTTTGTAAAAAGAAAATTGTAGCATCTACTGAGGAGATGTTTGTTAATGGGCTTAAACACATAACTGATGAATTAATTACAAATCTGCAATGAATGACTGTCGTGTTCAGTCTGTTCTAAAAAGACATAGATTGCCTGATTTCCCGTGCAAATCTGTTGGACTAGTAGAATATCCAGAATTTGCCAAAACAATTGATCCGCGCATTAAAACTACTTGTATTGCTTGTCCACCTGATGATCATCCTGATGAATATTATTGCGCTTGGAAATTTTATATTGACGATTAATTTTATATAGTTAATATTGGACACTTATTTGGAGAACAATCGTGAATATAATTAGAAAAATTATAAGCATTAAAATGTTTTTAGCAATTTTTATATCCATCGTATTTATCAGTGGAGTATCAGCAGACAATACAGTTGGTTTAATTATAAATGATAAAACACAATCATTTGATGGTTATACCATTTTTGCACCAAATCTTTCTAAAACAACATATTTAATTGATAACAATGGAAATTTAGTACATCAGTGGGAAAGCGAGTTTATTCCGGGCATGAGTGCATATTTGTTAGAAGATGGACATTTATTACGTACGGCGGCTAAAATAGACCCAACAGGAGACAGTGGTAGAACAGGAGGATTCCAAAAATTTGACTGGAACAATAACTTAGTATGGGATTACTATTCCGGAACCCAACATCATGATATTGAGCCATTACCAAATGGTAATGTAATGTTAGTGTTAAATGACCGCAAAACCAAGGCTGCCGCAATCCAAGCAGGGAGAGATCCCAGTTTAATTGATGATAATAATATTCGATCGTTAACAATTATAGAATTGCATCAAACAGGACTTGAGACAGCCGATGTTGTTTGGCAATGGAATGCCTGGGATCACCTTATTCAAGAGTTTGATGATACTAAAGATAATTTTGGTGCTAATGCTGACCATCCCGAACTCATTGATATAAATTTTGCAAAAAATGGTACCCCAGATTGGTTGCACACAAACTCTGTTGCATATAATGAAGAACTTGATCAGATTATGGTGAGTAATAGAAGTACAAATGAAATATGGGTAATAGATCATAGCACTACTACCGAAGTCGCCGCAACTCATGAAGGAGGTACTAGCATGAAAGGCGGGGATTTGCTGTATCGCTGGGGAAATCCAATTGGATATGGAGCTGGCACGGAAAACAACCAAAAATTACATGGGCAACATGATGCACATTGGATTCCAACAGGATTGCCAGGTGAAGGGAATATTATGATCTTTAGTAATGGTTGGCCGGATCGTGGATATTCATCTATTGAAGAAATAGTACCACCAGTTGATGGTGGTGGAAATTATGACTTGACACTTGAAACAGCCTATGAACCTTCTGCTCAATTATGGACATACACAACACTCACACAAACTGATTTTAATTCGCAGCGATTTGGTGGTTCACAGCGACTTCCAAATGGTAATACACTGATATGTAATGCAGATAGTGGTGAATTTTTTGAAGTAACACCAACCGATGAAATAGTTTGGAAGTATCAAAATCCTGTTGATGGCGATAATATACTTAATCAAGGTGATCAACCTGTTGGAAATTTGCAAGTGTTTCGTTGTTACAAGTATCCACTGGATTATTCTGCTTTTGATGGCAAGAACATGACCCCGGGTGAGCCACTAAGAGTAAATGATGATGCTAGTGAAATCACAAAATTTAAATTATATGATAACTATCCAAATCCATTTAATCCGACAACAACAATAGAATTTGCCATATTTGAACGAGATATTGTTACAGTAACTGTGTTTGATTTGTTGGGGAATAAAGTTAAAACATTAGTAAGCACGATAATGGAGCCTGGAATAAAATCAGTCAATTGGGACTCTAAAAACAGTTCAGATAGGATTGTTAGTAGTGGTGTGTATTTTTACAGTATCCAAGCAGGAGATTTTATTCAAACTAAAAAGATGATGTTTGTACGGTAATTTTTGATTCAATTTGGAGTTATTTGTACACAAATAAAATCAACAAAGGAATTCGCAAGTATATCCGCGAAAAAGATATTACACTAAAATTTTATCAGACTCATAGTATCGATAAAGCTGTAACTCTTTTACAACGTAATCGCAATTGGGCAAATGGAATTATACTCGCTCCCGGCGTATGGAGTACTTATGAGGCAATTTTGGTTGATACGTTAGAATTGATAGAAGTACCAGCTGTGGAAGTCTATAATAAAGATGACAATAGCGATTATTTAAATAAATCGTTATTATCTAATGTATGCAAAAAAAAATTATTGCATTGGCTGATGAAATGTTTGTCGAAGGCATTAACTATCTAATAAATAATTGTTAATATTTAATTGTTTCATTAAAATAAAAAAGCCCCGCATATAGCGAGGCTTTTTTATTTTCTATAGTTCTATCTTTTACTTACCAAATCTCAATGATATAACATGATTATCTTCAAAATATTCTGTCATAAACATTGCATAATCAATACTAAGATCAAGACCAATTAGTTTTGATAGATTTAGAGAAGCTCCAAACGAAGGACCAGTATAAAGACTTTCAATCATTTCACTTTCATCCATATCCGGTGTGTCTAGATCATCTTTTACTTTTTCAGTATCCATAATGTAACCCACTCTAACAGCTGCAATATCTTCAATACCATATTCAGCCATTAATTTAACCTTATCCTGGTTGAAGTGGTTTACTTCATATGTAGCACCTAACTGTAATCCAACGATATTATAGGCAGCGCTTATATCCATAAGGAATGGCATGTCAAATTTAGCAGCTACTACTTTATACCAATCTGTTTTGCGAGAGCCTCCACTAGCTTCGGCATTTGTCCATAATGCTGAACCATCGTAACGCATCGGATTACCGAAGTTCCGGAGTGCAACGCCAATATCTAAATCTTCCACATCAAGGAAGTTTTCATATTGTACACCTACATCTATTGTTACACCAGATGCATTAACGCGTCCAATACCTTCATTTATATAGTTAATAGACGCACCAAAACCTGTCCTATCGGACATTCTTCTGGCATAAGTGAATCCAACTACAAAATATGAAGGGGTTACCTTTTCACCGGTTCCGTCGGGATGATAAATATCGGTTACTTGAATATCTCCAACATCGAACGTACGGCCAGACAATCCAAAAGCACCTATTTTCCCTGCGTTCATAGCAACACCGAAGAAATTAACATTCATTCCGGCTATATACGAACGATTTGAAAATAGAGCATTTACGCCTTGTCCTTTTGCTAATCCGGCAGGATTCCAATAAGAAGATTCCACACCATCTACTGTGGCAGCACTACCACCACCTGATAGATAGCGTGCTCCTTGATGAATTAAGAGCTGTGAAGCAGCTTCTGTGCCGTTTCTCGCGCCCTGTGAAAGGGCGAGAGAAACTAGTACTAGGAGAGCTGTTCCAAATTTGAATATATTATTTTGTATTTTCATTTTTCCCTCCTAGGATTAATAGCTAAGCAAGATTTGCTCTTCTTGTACCAGAGCTATTTTAAGGATTTTTTCTTTACCTATATCCGGCAAGTCAATATGTGCAATGTAAACACCACTTGCAACCGGTAGATTGTATTGATTTTTTAAATCCCAATCAGCATTTTGCGTATTATCGTCTTTTTCAATTTTCCTTACCATTACACCACCCATATTAAATATACGAATGTCTGCTTTTTGTGGCAGGTGATTGAAACGAACATATTTGTCACTGCGTGTGGTCTCTAATTCATGAAAGCCATAGTATGGATTTGGGAAGACATTGATCATGTCAACCATCTCATCTGTGACGTCACCACCACTTGTAGCGGCTTTTGTGCTGAATGTCCATTCATCTACTCCGAACTGTGTTGGATTATCATACCCAAAAAGTACAACATCGCCTTGCGTCCATGCACAATTCCAAAAGACCAAGTTCCAAGTCATAAATTCACTGACTGAAGCTGCTGCTGGTCCCATTGCGATTACATCAGCGTAAGGTACTGCGATGAATTCCACGTACATACGATCTGACTCATTAAATGCATGAAATACAGCATCGCCAGGAGTTGCTATTCTATCAAAGATTAGCATACTGACCTGTTGTGGTCCACCCGGTGCTTCCATATCCCATACCTCAAACGGTACTTGGATAAAGAACGGGTCGCCATTGCCAGGATTATTCGGGTCAGGATGTGTTGCCAAATCATAATTTCTGGCTCCATTTATCACAACCTGAGAACCACCTTCAACTACTGGAACATATGTTCCAATAGGATCGCCATAAACACCCGTGAATCTTACTTCATAATCACGTTGTAGATAATCTACAGTGGTTACTCCATGTCCCTGAGTATCAATAGCTCTTGATGAGGCTGCCCAGCCTTGCATACCATAACTTGTTAAAATAAATGGTTTGCCATGCTGATCATAATCCAACCAAGCATTTGCTCTACTCGGACTGAATACATCAGTACTTCCATCGGGTCTAGTATGTGTATAAGATGCCCAGTCACTCGGAGATGCAAATCCAACTGCAACATCTAATAGAAAACCGTCCGTTACTGTGCCAGCATCGATACCAATATTTATGCCATCGCGATGTTCGGGTTTATATTCTACACCACCAAACAGACTCTGAGCAGTCAAAATATCCGCTCCGGTAGAAACGTTCATTAAATTCCATTGATTGATTGATTGGAAATCGTAACCTAATTCAGTTATTGTACCAGTACCCTGCGCATCTGCCGACACTGAGAATCCAGGTCCAAGCTCATAGCCAGCACAATAGTCTACATCAGCAGCATCAACAATTCCATCTCCGTCAGGATCACAACGTAAAGTTGCCCAATTATCATCGGTAAGATAAAAATTAAATGATAATGGGAATGCTACCGAGCCTGGGGTTACATTAATTGTAACTACTTCCCCACCACAGAAAGGTCCACCACCATCAGGTGTTATAGACCCAAAGAGAACAGATTGACCATCCGGTTGTATTGCGGATACGATTCCATCTGCACTTGTAGCACTGTTAATAACCGCGCCTGGTATCTCAATTAAGGCACCTTGTGCACAGTCATAATCCGACGTAAGAACATCTACTGTGAAAATCAGATCAACGCCGGGAGGAGCAACAAGAGCTGCGCCCGTTACCGTTGAAGGAGAAATATCCATCAACTTAGCAATTGCATTGGGTTCTGCTGTTGGTTTCCATTCTCCATCAACATCAAGATAATAGTGTCCCTGGTTAAACCAAACTTTATAATCATTTCCGGTTAATGCTAGTGGATCAACAACTGTACCACTAACAACACCGCCGCCTGTGCCAACATGATCAGCAGTAATATCATCACCATATTCAGTAGGTATCGTTACACCAGGTGCTGTCATTGCTGGTTGAACAGTAACTCTGGTCATTGACGATTCTAATGACTTAAACGGTGAATTTGCGTTATCCTCTAAAAACGAATATGCACTTACACCAAAATAGTAAGGTATATCATTTGAAAGAGGTCGGGTTTTAATTGCATCTGTATCAATTTCTAAATAACGCTTAACTCCTGAGTTAACAGCAATATGAACAGGTAACTCAAGAAGGAATCCGGTTTCAGCATCAACCACATTTTCGATGATCGTACCAGTTCCGTCAATTACATCATAAATTTCTAGTAATTTACCCTCATCCGCGGCTGCACCGGCGCTCGGAAGCTGGTAAACTTTATAACCTTGGAATTTAAATCCTTTACTCTCAACATTTTCAGTTGCGGCAACCGCTTGTGCGTTGCCACCCCAGTTCAGAATAATCTGTTTATCGCGTCCATTAGCTGTTACGGAAGGACTAGCTGGTGCTTTAGGAAGATCAAAACCAAGATCATAAGCATATTGAGCATACCTATCATAATATTTCAACACGGTAATTGATGATAAATTATCACCACCCATTGCTCCAATTAGAGCCAAGACAACATCTTGAGTCTCTCCTAATTCCATTTTAAATGGACCTGTGTTCATTAATGACCGACGGTCACCAGGTCCTAAGTTAATACCATCAATATCACCTTCTCCTGTTACAGGATCTCCGGCTAATGGTGTTTTGGTTTCCAAACCTGTTACGTTATCTATCCACGGATCTCTAGCTGGATATTTAGGGCGTGGTCTATAACCCTCCATTAAATTAAACCATTGTAGTGTTCCGTCATATACTCCCTGGTCTGGATCGCTGTCATTTGAACCAGCTCCGAACCATCCACAAGTTGTCATGCCTAGTGGTTCACCATCAACTAAAGGACCTTGTAAAAAATCATATCCACCGGCAGGTACTGGTAAACCATATACGCCATTATAGGTAGCATCTAAGGTATTACCATTATATACATAGCCAAGGGATAGGTCCAAATCAAATCCCACATAGTCATCGGTAGATGTTCCGAGATCAGGATCCGACCATTGTGTAAAATAGGCCGTATCAATGCGAGAGTCAACCGATCCATCCGGACGACCAGTATAAATCATCCGGGCACGCTTAAACTGAATATTGCCTAACGGGAAACTAGCCGGGAAATTATATCCCCAAATGGTCAACTGCTCTTCAAGTCCGATACCCGGTGCACCTGCTATAGTTGGAGCAACCTCTGATCCATCATCATACGGAAGGTCATTTGCTACCGTCCAAAGAGTTTGGTCAGCACCAGGGAACCCTGGAACATCTCCATTTATCCAAACTGAATTATCCGCATCCCAAGTGGCTGGTATATAACCATCGACGCCATCAAGATCTTTATAGGGAGCTCCTTCAACGGCGGGCCAATTAAGCCAGTCGTATTCGTATTGGGCTGTTACTTCTGCCACTTCACCTACGCTTGCAGTAGTGTGTTGAAAAAAGCTGGCAGCATCTTCTGATAGGTCGGCGCTTTTCCAATCAGTTCTAACACGCCACACATGTCTATCTGCCTCAATTTCGGAACCGCCTACATCATCACCCGGCTGCCATAAACCACCAACCTCATTTAACACCTTTCCACCTTTCATTCCGGAAGCATAGGCCGAACCGCCAACTCGAAGGATTGGATCAATGCCATCATTTACTTTTACACCAAATAACAGACCTTCGGCATAAATCATACCGGCTATACCTTTTGGATAATCACCGGAACAGCCATTTGCACCTTCGTCTGGCATCGCAGCATCGCGACGCAACCATACTTCTATATTATTTATATTCAGGGTAGATAAGGCAGGACCATTAGCCAATGCTGGGCTAGCGGTCTTATACCTTGTTTGTCCCTGTTCCAGATCGCGAGCAAAGACAAATGCCCCAACCATCCCAAGAACAAGTATTACCCTAAACATTATTCTGGTATATTTCATTTATTTATTATTCCTTATATTATATTGCACTGTGTCAATTCCTAAAATGATACAGTTATACCAAAGTTGATCTCTCGCGGAGTACCAAACAGATCAAAACCCTGGTCATTGATCCAGTGTGTACGATTAGCAATATTAACTGCTTTGTACAAATCTACATAAGAGTCATCGTTATTTTCAACGATCTTTTGACTAAGCTCGGGATCGGTTAAAAAGCCATCATCGTAAGCATTGCCAGTACGATTATAAACATTAATCACATGCTTAGCATTGAATAGGTTGTCAACTAAGGCATACGCCGTTAACATTACACCACCTACGTTGAAACCCTTTTCCGCTCTTAAGTTGAAATTAAATACCCACGGAGTAGTAGATGAACCGATTGGTTCAATCGGTACCCTAGAACGAGAATCGCCATCTTCTAAAACTGCACCAATGCTAGCACTGCGCTGACCCATGCCACCACTATACATTGTAAACGAATGTCCACTATTGAACGTCATAAACAAGTTCAATCCTGCGTTCTCTAAGAATCCGCCTTCTCCATCTGCCCAACGCATATCAATTGTACCACTTCCTTTATATTTTTCTTCATATCGAAGAGGTGAAATCATCGTAGGGCCGTGTTCATTATCTTTATTAAGATAAGAGTGTGCTGCGCCACTCCCGGGGAATGAATTTGTTCCACGAGCATCAGTAAATGTTAACGAACCGTCAAATTGGAAAATGTTAATTCTACGGGTCCTAGCTGTCAATTCAACTCCACTTACATTTGTAAAATCGCCATTTGCATAATAAGAAAAATCAGCAGCACCATAGGTGTTATTGGGATCCATCTGTGCCCATTTAATCTCAAGCTGGCCAGTAGTATTTTTAGCAAATACCGTAAGATCAAATGCAGCAATATTTGCTAATTGATAACCGAATCCAGCCTCAAACTGTTCGGTTACAACAGGTTCTAAATCGAAGCCAGAAGGATTAGCAATATAGTTTTGACCACCCATAAAGATTGCCAATCGCGATCTTGATTTATACGCTGCGCTCATGTCGGGCATTTGTACAAATTTTCCATATTGTAAATGGAATACCGCCTTATCTGATACTGGGAATCCAAGCCCTAAACGTGGTTGAATTTCTACATGTGTTTTAGAGTCTTCTATTTGATCTTCATAAAGACTCATTCCTGTTTGGTCATAACCGGGATTGTCCGGATCAACCAATACAAAATCATCCATATTATACGAATCAACGCGGATACCGGCATTTACAACCAGATCATCCTTTTCAATTTTATCATTTATATAGAATGACATAGAGGTTGGGTTTTTGGCATAATCAATATTATCTTTATCGGTTATCACATTTCCAAATTCGTCGTAGCCAACATTTTGAACACTTGCTCTTCTTAATAATGTAGCAGCTTCTGCTGTTTCATTGTCAAAATCGCTCTGTAGGTCTGTGTTGAAATCAATTTGTGACAATATATTCCGTATCCCATATGCACCAAGGAGATAAGATTTTACCGTCCATTTTAAATAATCAACACCAATTTTTAATTCATGCGTTCCAACTTGAGCAACAAAACCACCTTTTACACCTACGTTTGATTGCTGACCTTTCTGATAGTTAGATGCCATTCGGCCTGGTTTAGCAAAGGCAAATTCGCTAAGGTTGATTGGCTCTCCCTGAGCCCAGCGACTAGGCCACGTTCCATCTATTGTGCTACCATCAGCAGGATTTGTAGTAGTAGTTAACCCCTTTTCAGCTACAATATCACCATCACCCCATTCAAAAATATCTGATAGATTATCATGATTAAAATTGGGGTCATAGGATTCATTTTCGCGGTTAAGACCGCTTAATGCTAGATGTAAATATGAACTGGAAGATAAAAAATACGTTCCTTTAATAGAACCAAGAAAAATATTCCATTTGTTCTCAGACTGTCTTTCCATGTTCCACATATTATATATAGGATCAGCAAGACTGCGATTAGTGCGGTTTGTATAGGCACCGGACACACGTAATATAAATGGATTAAAGTCGAACAACAAAGTACCGTTTAATAAATGTTCTGTTTGGGTTCTACCTTTAATTTCATCCGGAATAACAACGGCATAAGCATTGTCACCGGCGCTCTTTGAGTCAACAATTGGTATTGGATTGCCATTTTCATCTTTGTTAATAATGGCTCCAGACCACCATTGATGACGATAATTATCTGTATCGGCTAAACGATAAGCACCAAAGAATCGAATCTTTTCGGTTATAGGACCACCAAGTGTAAATGTAAAATCATTGACACCAAGTTTGTCAGTGTTAAATGTCTCTGCCATAGCATCCGTTGCATAACTAATTGAACCGCTTAATGTTCTGCTACCGGTACGCATTGTTTGCTGAACAATACCAGCATTTGCACCACCAAGCTCAGCACTATAACCGCCAGATTGTACAGACACTTCTTGCAGTGCTTCCGGAATTGCGTTAATGATATTATGGTTACTGCCGTCAACGTTGCCAAAGCTTCGGACTGCTTTAGTTGAAACACCGTCAAGGGTATATCCTACCTCGTCGCTACGACTACCACGAAGGTGAACCTCACTATTATGCTCAACTACACCTGCTTGTGCTTGGATCATATCATCAACATTGCGTGATGCAAAATTTGTAATTTGATCAGAGTCCATACTACGCACAGCATTTGTTGCGCTCATTTCTAATAATGGTCTTTCACCGATTACTTCAACTGACTCACCCTCAACTGCGGCAATTACTAAGCCATAGTCAATAAATGTGGTTAATCCGGTTGCGATTCTTACACCGTCAACAGTTTGGCTCTTATAGCCAATATAATCCGCGCGTATATCATATACGCCGGCAGGAACCTGTAATATGTAATAATTACCATCAGAATCAGATGCACCACCAAAAGACGTACCAAGTACAACTACATTAGCACCCGCCAAAGGTTGTCCATTTTCATCTGTTACTGTCCCTGACACTTTTCCTGAAGTTTGGGCAAAAATTAATCCTGTCCAAACAACCAGAAATAGCACTAGACTTAACTTTCTCATTGTTCATCCTCCATAAGAATGGTTATAGAATGTTTTGTAAGTTTTTAACAAATACGTTATTCCCTCAGAATAAACGTACGGAGACCACTCTCCGTAAAGTAGGTAAAACTAAACTACTGTTTTAATTGATGTCAAATAATTTTTTGTAAATAACCAATTAAATTGTTTATTTAAAATCGCACAAAAACAGCATAAATTATTAATTATTAGACTATTACGATATGTTGTTGGTATTCCTAGACCTTTAATAAAATTGTCAAATTGGTTATTTGTTTTCGATTATTTTAAAGATATTAGTATAAAAATCGTTTAATTGAGCCATTTTTACGAAAATACTGGTTTGTTAGCCTTAGAATCGTAACTGTTATGACATATTTACGGAAATTTTATAAAACGTCTATTTCTTTAACATTCCTATTAATACAGGTATTACAATAACAGTTGCAAGAAAGCATGTTCCCACACCAATAAACAAGGCAATTCCCATTGATCCAAGTCCGCGATATGTTGCAAACCAAAGTGAGCCAAATCCTAGCATTGTTGTTATTGACGTCAATAATATCGCCCGACCAGTACTTGCGAATACTGACTTGTGAGCATTCCTTCCTTCAATTTGGTAGCGGTGCACAATATGAACCCCATCATCAATTCCGATTCCAATTATCATCGGTATTGCCATTATATTCAATAATGTTATCTGTAATCCTGTAATTTCCATTACTCCCACCATCCATACAACGCCTACAATAAGCGGAATCATTGCCAGTATTGCTTTTTTTATACTTCGAAAATCGATTAATAAAACAAAAAATATAACAATTATCGCTAGTTTTGTGGCATTTGCACCGTCCTGTCCTATTTCATCCATGAGTGTATTAAATATTGGCGGAAGTCCAGTTGCGCGCGGATCGATGGTTGCCAACTCATTTGAAAATCGTTTAAGATAATCAATTTCCCATACATTTTGTTTTGGAAATATTGAGACAAGAAAATTCTTTCCCGATTTGCCCACATATTGATTTTTTATTCCATCAGGTAAATCTTGTAGTGTAATAGGGTTGGGATTCGCCATTATAATAACTTTGTCCTTATAATTACTGGCAAAGTCTGAATGGAATTTTCTAATTCCATTAGAAGCGTTAATTAATTTTTCGTCAATATTTTCAACTAGGCTATTTAATATGCCTACTGAGGTATCAGTCATTAATTTTGAAAGTTTATTATTCAGTGATTTTAAAGATGGGTCATCCTCATCGGGCAGAATACCAACAAGCAATGCGCTTTTTAGATATACTTTATCTTGTCCGCCAATATATGCCAAGTCTTGAATCTCAAAAATATTTTCTTCTAATCGATAAAGTTCATTTACTATTGTGCCAATATCTAACTGTGAATATCTTTTAATAGAGGCCCGTTGCATTGTTTGTCGTATTTCCGATACTAACCCCGCTCTGCTCCTTTGCTCTGTTTCTGGAGGCAGATAATCGATTATGGATTGCACCATCCCTGCAGTATTCATATCTTTGGCTGCTTCAGTGATTTTCTGTACTTCTTCGAGAGTCTCAGCAGTGATCAATGCAAAATCCGAACTTATATCAAAAGCCTCGATCATTTTATCTTGTAACTCAACCGATTCCAATCCCTCTGGCTCCATGTTTAAGTAATTATAGTCCATTGTTATTTTTGAACCATTATATCCAAAGATCCCTAACAATAACAATATTGCGACTATTCCAAGTTTCCATCTTTTAGATAGCTTGTCAGCAAATACTCCTAATTTTTTATATGATATGTCTCTTGGTTTTGCTACTTTTTTCTTTTTGCCAAAACGACTTTTAATTCTTTCTCTAATTACAAGCAAATTTGGAAGTATTAGCATTGCTGCTAACATTGTCATTATAATTCCAATTCCGAGCGTTAGACCAAACTCTTTCATTCCTTCGGTTCTCGCAATAAGCAATGTCAAGAAAGCAGATGCCGTGGTCAATCCGCCGGTTATAATTCCGGGACCTGAATTAATAAACGTCGCTTTAAGCGATGTTACAACGTCATCGCCCTTATGGCGCATTTCTGTAAATGTGGAAATAATATGAACAGAGAAATCAATTCCTAAACCGATTAGCACTACAGACATCATTGATGTCATGAGGTTTAAAGAACCGACCAGTGGCCATGCAATCCCTAATGCCCACAACACACCGATTATTAATGTAATAATTGCCAAAATGGGACTAACCAACATCCTGAAAGCCACTATAAATAATATTAATATACCAAGGAGGGCTATCATCGTTATTGTCATTGAATCGTTTTGTACGGAAACCATTTCATCCCTGGCAAGTGGAATTGTGCCTGTTAATCCTGCACGAACTCCAATTTCATTTCCAATATCGTGCACAATTTTTTCAATTGAATCTGTGCTGGCAACCGCCATTTCGATGTCAAACATTGTAAAAATAGGGAGTATCTGTAAAATCATCATATTATTATCCCAGCTTCTATAGTATTCATCACCATATAATATTGCTTCAGCAGCTTTCTCTCCAGCACCATCGGTCTCGCCATTTAAAACATCAGAAAAAATTGAAATCCACGATTGTATGCTTCCTAAGAATCTTATTGCGCCTTGTTCTTGTTCCTGTCCAGTAATTTTATCTTCACTTTGAATGTATTCTTTTTCCAGACTATTATTTAGATTAATAAGGAATTCATCGAGATTTGGACTTTGGAATAGATCCATATTGTTTTCTAAATCACTGGACTTCATTAACATCAATCCGTGTTTTGCCATAAATTCTTTGGGTGCTTTATAATCAACGCGCGATACCCATTCTGTGAGTGCTTCAATCTTTGGAACCGTCATCTCGGCAAATTCTTTTAGTTTTTCGGGTTCACCCTCAACTAAAATCAACATGGAAGATGAACCATTATACTCATCAATGATCATGTTGAATTCATCTACCATTGGATTGTCTTCAGGCAAAAGATTTGTAAAAGACGTTGTTAATTTTAATTGTGCTGCCATCACTCCCATAATGATAGTTACAATCAATAAGATTAATGCTGTCCACCATGGTTTTTTGGCTATAAATGATGCCAAATTATTTAATGCTTTTTCTCTCATTTTTTTACATCCCTTTTTTTTAACCACAAATTTCACAGATTAAGACAAAACAAAACTGCTTTTAAATATTTTATTGTTTCTAATCAGTGAATTTGTGGCTATTATATTTTATTTTTAATGTTTTCTAATTCGTGTTCTTCGTGTAATTCGTGGTTAATTATTTTATTGTATAGGTTTTTCTCTGTGTTCTCTGTGTCTATTAATTAAAAATATCCCCGTAAACGAATTCGCCATCCCCAATCTTGCACACCAAACTCAGTATTGTCACCTCCAAGAAAATGACTATACATCATCGTCAGATCAACATCTTGAAATAAATTCCATGATATTTGTGGATTTAATGCAGCACTATTATCATTTAAATTTCCAAATCCCAATAAACCAAATTGAATAAAATCATTTATTGGATAGCTCAAGAAACCAAATAAATAATCTTGCATTAAGCTATGTGTTTCACCCATAAAATATTGTAAATAATTATTTATGTCTAAATTTTCTTTGTTTAAAACGCCATTTTCATTGCGCAAATACTCCATTATAATATATAGGCCGTTTTCAAATGTATAATCCGTTCCAATTACGACCTCTGTAAAATCATCTTGATTTTCCAATTTATTCCAGGCGCCTTCTAACCAAATTCCAGCTCCTGCCAATTCGCCAACAACCGCCCCGCCGATCAAAGTTCGTTCACTTTTCTGAATACTTAATAAAAATTGTGTCGGATCAAAAACTATTCGCTCCCAAGTGTATTGTCCAATTGTACCGTGCAAATCAAACCTTCCAAGACCCGTTTTCAATTGCAGCATTTTTGCTGATTCTTTCCAATCTTCGCCGGTTGAAAGAATTACGTCCACACTAGTTCTTTCTTTAATTGGGATCTCGCCCCTAACT
>Ga0307991_1001846_pt1 | contig 14580 bp, 8 predicted proteins | sample EllFjometagen131_FD_203146 | JGI IMG/M metagenome (GOLD analysis project Ga0307991, IMG submission 203146) | Marine microbial communities from Ellis Fjord, Antarctic Ocean - #131 | ecosystem: Environmental > Aquatic > Marine > Unclassified | place: Southern Ocean | collected 2014-10-08
GGTCATCCCAGACCATCTCCAGGTCTTCAAAATGATCCTGCACGCATTGAAAATAAGGCGTCTTTTGCGGATTGCGCGGTTCATAAAGGTCATATGATTTTTGGACAGGGCATGCATTGCGCATAGAAGATCTCCTATATAATCATACGTAATACTTGCCCGAATGAGAACGAATATCAACATTAAATTTTAAATATCAACATGTTGTGTTGGAATAAAACTTTTGCGCTATAAATCGGATTGAGTCAATCTCTGATTATGTCAAGAAATAAAATATTGGAGAGAGAAAAATAGAAGTGTGTACTGCCAAACTTTAACCTGCAAGTGCATATAGCAATAGCTATTGCTGATGAATTCTCAAAATTGTTAAATCAATATCTTGGGGTTGGCGTAATTCAAAGAATCTCCAAATATCCTGCAGAAATGTCAGGCTTTTAATTTTATGAAGAACCTGTGATAAGTCTGTAATAACTTGGATGTCAGATGACCTGAAAAAATCAACAATATCTATTGAAATTACTCTATTTCGATATTTTTCATCAATGCATCATTTCGATAACTGCCATCAACATTTTCTGTTTTTTCTATTATCTTGATCGGCACAATATGTGGCTGTGACTGTTAAGCCGACTCATTGCGCTTGATCTTACTTGCTCAGATGCTTTTTGACAAAATTCTGAAACCCTTGTCGTTCATGGGCAAATGCGGCGTCCAGTGTCGTTGTATCCCGGTGATCGATCAGTTTTTTAACCACGCCGAGCATGTCCTGATTGACCTCGCCAATCTGGCTTGCGATCTCTTTTGCACGGTCCAGCAGCCGGTCCGGGGCAACCACTTCGTTGACCAGTCCCCAGTCATATGCGGTTTGTGCGGAAATAAACTGGCAGGAAAAAGACATTTGGCGGGCCTGTAGGCGCCCCACAGCCCGTTGGAGCAACTGGGTCATACCCCATCCCGGATGGATTCCCACTTTTGCATGGGTGTCTGCAAAGGATGCGTTTTCCGAGGCGATTAAAAAATCGCAGTTTAACGCAATTTCAAATCCGCCGGTAATGGCATGGCCGTTAATAGCCCCGATAATTGGTTTTTGGCATGCGGCAAAGACATCCGGAAGGTCCGTTCCGTCACCTCTGGGATCAAATAAATTTTCAACTAAAATGGCATCCAGATCTATACCGGAGCAGAAAGATTTTCCGTTGCCGGTGATAACGGCGGCCCGGATATTATCGTCATTTGTAACTGTTTCAATCGAATCATACAGGCTGGTCAGCAGTGCCTGGTTAATCGAGTTCCGCCTTTCAGGGCGGTTTAAGGTGATGATTGCCGTCTGGTTTTCAACGGAAAAGAGAACGGGTTGGTCCATTTTTATCTCCTTTAATAAAATTATAAAATATATCTCGTATATATTTGCATAATAATCAGATTTTTCAACTGTTTTCTTGCATCATTTTATAATGACTGTATAGTCGGTAAAAAAAATATAAAAATAATAATTTTTTTATTTTTTTTTAAAACATTGAATATAAAGAATATCAATAAAAAGAACGGTTGTTCTTTTTATTGATATTTATATTTTTATAGCTTAACCTCCCGAATCATCGGTCGGCTTTATTGTTGAGTCGGATTATTGATTTATATGATGTAAGAAGGGTTTTGAATGTCTCCAAAACTTATTGATAAAAAAGAAAAAATTAATGAAATCGCCACTGCGGCCCTGTTCCTTTTCTCTCAGAAGGGATATGCGGCGACCAGTGTCGAACAGATCGCCGAAGCCGCCGGTATTGGTAAAGGCACGGTGTATGAATATTTCCCGTCAAAAGAAGATATTTTTGTTCACGCGATTAATGCCTGGATGATGGATCTCATCAACCGCATGGTTGAAGAAACAAGGGATATTGATGATCCGGTCAGGCGTCTCAAAGTCTTTATCGGAATGGTCAAGGATGTGCTGAATGTTGAAGAGCCGGATCCCAAAAAGTTGTTTGCCGATATTGACCAGCAAACATTCATGCCGGGTGGTGCATTCTTTAAACGCCGCCATATTATAAAAGATATGCGCGCCACATTCTGTAATCTGGTGGTGGATATACTGCTCGATGGTGTTTCTAAAAAAGTGTTTAAGCCGGAGATTGCCAGGGATGTCTCAAAAATTGCCATTAACCTGCTGGCCTATCTGGACGGTATTTGCATGCATTATCTGATTATGGAAGAATATGCAGAATTTGAAGATCAGATTGATTTTTATATACAGGGTTTTGTTCAATCTATTATGATTTGACGGCGTTGTTAACCTCGTAGGGTCAGGCCCCTGTGCCTGCCTTTGACCATTCCTAAAAATATTGGATTATTAAATAATTAAATGATTAGAAAAATGACAATTAATAAAATACGAACCATCATTTTGCTCTTAGGGGTATTCTGCTTTCCTGCTGTTTTAAATGCCGGGGAATTGGATGCAGCATCGGTAGATCGGCCGGTCTATTCCCTGGAGGATCTCTACCGGCAGGCGCTGAAACAGTCTGAGTCTATACAGATTGCTGAAAATCAGTTATTTGTTGCAAAAAAAGACGTGGACCGTGCGTTTTCTACCCTGGTTCCGACCCTTGCCGCCTATGGCGATTATGTCCGCTATGATGCGGCCAGTGTCATCCAGCCCAAGTCCGGCCATGCGTATGGCGTAAAACTCCAGCAGCAGTTTACGATAAACGGTCGCGAGTTCATGATACTTGGGGCAGCAAAAGATACCATCAAACAGCGTGAACATGATCTGGATGCGGTTTCGGAAGAATACTTGTTTACTGTAGCCTCCGCATATTATGATATCGCCAATTATCGAAAACGGGTTGAAATTTTAAATGAAAATGTGAATCGGCTGAAAATATATAAAGCGGCGGTAATCACCCAGCTGAAACTGGAAGAGGTGCCCAAGACAGCGTTGCTCAGAACCGAGGCAGAGCTCTCAGGGGCCAGATCCGACCTGGTGCAGGCTGAAAATTTTCTGGTTTTTGCCTATGTCTCCCTGGCCCGATTGCTTGAATTGCCCCGGACCTATGACCTAATCCCGCCGGATCTGGATGCTGATTCCCCAATTGACGGGAATCTTGACAAGTTTATTACTACCGCTCTGGATCAGCGCCCGGATATCAAGTCCCTTAAAATGGCTGTTAAGCTGGCCGACGCCAATGTGGATATACTGAAAAGTGAATATTGGCCGACGCTGTCACTTGAGGCCGGTTATAAACGGCAGGATTCGGATCCGTCCTACCTGACGGAAAAGAACACCCTATACGGTGCCGCCAGTTTGAACCTGGTTCTGTTTGACTGGGGATTTAGAAGTGCAAGCGTCAGTCAGGAAAAGGCCAGGCAGCGGAGTGCGCAACTTCAGCTGCAGGCAAAAACCAAGGAAGTCGCCTTAGCGGTTGAGCAGGCATATCTGATGATTGTTACCGCGAAAAGCGTGATTGCGGCTTTAAAAGATAAACTCCGGTTTTCCCGGGCCGATTATGAAGCGGTCTCCCTTCAGTTTAAAGTCGGTCAGGCGGACAGCCTGGATATCATGGATTCAAATACGGTGCTGCTGAACTCAGAACGCGAACTTTCAGAAGCCCAATATGTTTTGGTGCTTGCAAAGATTGGCCTGGAAAGGGCGCAGGGTGTTTTTTTAAAATCAGTAACAGAACAATTAAATCATTAACTTTGACAAACTCGCAAAAAGTCGGATTCCGATGGCAAAGAAAAAAGTTTCAAATTCGAGGCGCGCAAATCCTGAGTGATGATTCGTACTTAGCGTACTATGAAGAAACGAGGGATGTAGCGCAACAAAGAATTTGGACTTTTTACGAAGCCATCAACTTTAGTCACTTCAAAATTTAGTCTCTTTAGAGCACTCTTTTTATTGGGTAGGGCCTTCAGTCTCTGACCTGGTTCAAAGGACTATATTTTTTAAAATTAAATAACCAGTATAAAATATCGGGAGTAGACAGCGAATGGCAAACAATGTAAAAAAATCAGCAAAAAGTGCAAATGCCTTGCAGAAACTTATCCGAGGGGTGATTCCGGTGATCGTGCTTTTTCTGGTCAGCGTGTTGCTGTCAGGGGCCATCCGGTCAAAAACAGACAAACTCGAAGCAGTAAAGACCGGCATGGCAGACTTACAGGGTATTAAGCTGGCAATAAATCATATTGACGAGGTGGTAAAAATTATCACATCAGCCAAAGATGTCGGTGAGGCTGTTAATCAGTTGTCAAACGCCTTAAACATAACTTCGGACCAGGCCAAGGCCATTGTTCATCAGCCAATCGGAGCTCTGGTGAAGTCCGGCCAGAAAAAATTGGATAAACAGATCGCGTTTCTGGAAAAGCAGATTGCGGAACATCGAATCGATGAGCGGGAACCAATCCCGGATGTTAATGTGGTCGCCCTGGAATTAACGAAGCAGCCGATCCGTGACCGGATTAATTTGCCGGGAATTGTTGAGCCGTGGGTAAAATTCGATATTATCGCGGAAGTCCGGGGGGAAGTGAAAGAAAAACGAATTGAAAAAGGGACGCCCGTCAAGAAAGGCGATATTATCGCCGTGTTGGATACCCAGGATTATGAGATTGCACGCCAGGCGGCAACAGCCACCTATGATACGGCCTTGGCGTCCAAAAAACGACTGGAAAAGCTCTACAAGGAACAGCTGACTTCCCGGTCACAGCTGGATGATATCACCGCACAGGTGGAGCAGTACAAGGCGCAGCTGGACAGTGCGGCTTTAAATCTGGAACGGTGTACGATTAAAAGTCCGATTTCAGGAATCATCAACAATCTGTATATTGAACAGGGCCAGTACATCAATGTTTCCGACCCAATCGGTGAAGTCCTGCAGATGGATAAAGTTAAGGTGATTGTGGGAATTCCTGAATCGGATGTGAGCGCGGTCAATGATGTTACTAAGTTTCAAGTGAAGCTGGATGCATTAAACGGCAAGATTTTTAAGGCGGAGAAACATTATCTGTCTAAGGCCAGTGACCCGCAGGCACGGCTGTATAACCTGGAACTGGGCATTGACAATCCGGACGGTGAAATTCTGCCGGACATGTTTGCCCGGGTGGATATTGTCAAGCAGGAAGTTGAAGATGCATTATCCGTTCCCCTGTATTCCATTATTACGTTGAACAACGAACAGGTGGTCTACGTGGTCAATGATGATACCGTTCATGCCCGATCGGTAAAAACAGGGATACAGGAAGGCTGGCGAATTGAAATTACCGACGGGCTTCATGCCGGGGATCATGTGATTGCCATCGGCCATCGGAGTGTCAGTGAAGGGCAGACAGTCAACGTGATACGGACAGTTTCAGACATGGAGGAACTTCTCAATTGATAGTTTCTGATACCGCAGTTAAAAACCGGGTGAGTGTCGCCATCCTGGCGATCATTATTCTTTTTATGGGGGGGTACTGTTACCAGGAAATTCCCAGAGAAGATGAACCCGACATTACCATACCCCATGTATTTGTTTCAACCATATACAAAGGTGTTGCCGCGTCTGATATTGAAACAGCCATCACCATCCAGATTGAAAAAAAATTAAAAGGGCTGGAGCGGGTGAAAAATATCAAGTCCGTCAGTTCCGAAGGGGTTTCCAGCATAGACATCGAATTTATCCCGGGCACGAATATTGAGGATGTGCTTCAGGAGGTCAAAGATAAAGTTGATGAAGCCAAACGGGAATTGCCCACGGATCTTGAGGATGATCCGGCGGTTTTTGAGGTTAACCTGTCCGAACTGCCTATTGTTGTGTATTCTTTGTCCGGTACCTGCGGCATGGTGGCATTGAAACAAATCGCGGATGATCTGGAAGAAGATATCGAATCCATTGTCGGGGTTCTTGAAGTGGATATCACCGGCGGCCAGGAACGGGAGATCATCATCGAGGTGGACCCGGACAAGCTGGCGTATTACCGGGTTCCCATTACCTCTTTTCAGCAGGTGGTGGCTGGTGAAAACACCAATACCTCCGGCGGCACCATTACCCTGGGCGACGGTCGTTTCCAGGTGCGGGTGCCCGGTGAATTCGTCACCCCTGATGAGATTTACGGGCTGGTGGTCACCAGTTTTAACGGCCGGCCCGTGTACTTAAAAGATCTGGCAACCGTGGTTGACGGATTTAAGGAAGAAGACAGCCGGTCACGATTAGATGGCCGGGATGCGGTCAATATCGCGGTAAAAAAGCGCGCCGGTGAGAACATCATTGAAATTGTGGATGCCGTGGACCGGCTGATCGAAGAGCAGAAGCCGGGGTGGCCGTCGGGCACTGGGATTACCAAGCTCATGAACAAGGCCAAGGGTATCCGACTGATGCTGGCGGATCTGGAAAACAATATCCTGTCCGGCCTGCTTCTGGTGGTCATTGTGCTGCTGTTTGCTTTAGGAACCCGCAATGCGATTCTGGTCGGTGTGGCGATTCCTTTTTCCATGTTTTTGTCATTTATCGTGATTTATGCCATGGGCATTACGTTAAATGTCGTGGTGCTGTTTTCCCTGACCCTTGCCCTGGGCATGCTGGTGGATAATGCGATTGTGATTGTCGAAAATATCTATCGGTATATGGAGCAGGGCGTACCGCGCATTGATGCGGCCATGCGGGCAACTTCCGAGGTGGCCTACCCGGTCATCGGGTCTACCTTAACGACGCTTGCGGCATTTTTCCCCATGATTTTTTGGCCCGGTATCATGGGCGAGTTCATGAAGTATTTGCCCATCACTTTGATCATCACATTGACTTCCAGTTTGTTTGTGGCAATGGTGATCAACCCGGCTCTGGCGGCGTTTTTTATGAAAGTTAAAAACAGCCCGGATATGGCTGGGCAGACGGAAGGGCGAGGTGCTGAAGCGATCCTGGCGGCCGGTGAACAACCCATTGTCATTAAAGGAAACGTGCTCAAAACTTACCAGCAGGTCCTGGTGTATTGTCTGCAGCATCGTTTTATGATTGTCACATCCTCGTTTTTGTTTCTGATCATTTTAATGCAGATCTGGAAGCTGGTGATCGGGCTTGAAAAACCGGTGGAATTTTTTCCGAGCCTTGATCCCAAAAGTGCGTATGTGAATGTGGATCCACCGGAAGGCGCGGATATTGATTATATGGATCGGGTCATCAAAAAGATTGAACTGGCGGTTAATAATTATGATCTGAAAACAGAGGCAGAGGATGACCCGCTTCTCTCCTATGACGAGCATTACAGCCGTTCATATGCACTGCAAAAACATGAAAAGAGCAATGGGGAAATTTTTGACGGGCCAACGGATATTAACAATATTGAACATATTTATGCCACAGCAAAGAAAAAAGCCGGTAGTTCACTGTTTTCAGAATACTCGGACAATCGTCTGGGCATTCAGTTCGTTGATTTTGAGGACCGCAAATCACCGTCTGCCAACGATGTTGAGCTGATTCGCGAGCGGATAAAGGATATCCCGGGGGCCAGGATTACGGTGGCGGAAGAAAAGGGCGGGCCCCCGACTGGCGCACCCATCAATATTGAGATTTCCGGTGATGATTTGCGGATGCTGGGGGAAATTGCACGGCAGGTCCGGGGGGTTGTTTCAAAAATTCCATTTGTAAAGGATGTGAAAGATGATTACATGGACGCGCTGCCGTCCGTGCAGATTGATATTGACCGGCAGAAGGCCGCTATGTTCGGACTGTCCACCAACCTGATCGGGTTTGCGTTAAAGACGGCTTATAACGGCTTAAATGTTTCCACTTATCGCGAAGCCGGGGAAGATTATGATATTACGGTAAAATTTACGGAAGATGACCGGAAGGTCACGGACGTACTTCGTAAAATGATGATCGCCTCGCCAGTGGGGCAGCTGGTTCCGCTGACTACCCTTGCCACCATCAAGTATGCGGGCAGTATCGGGGACATCAACCGGATCAACCATGAACGGGTGGTGACCGTCAAAGCGGAGGTGGATGAAACAAAAGTTCCGGGCTCAGTTGCCAAAATGCAGGCGGAACAATTGTTAACGGATTTTACACTCCCGCCGGGAATCGGTATGAAATTTACCGGCCAGCATGAACACGAGCAGGAGTCTAAAGCGTTTTTGTCAAAAGCGTTTATGATTGCGATTTTTCTGATTTTCCTGATCCTGGTCACGATATTCAATTCGGTCAGTCAGCCGCTGATCATATTAACGTCCGTTATATTGTCTTTAGGCGGCGTATATCTGGGCTTGACGGTCATGCGGTATCCGTTTGGGATCATCATGTCCGGAGTGGGTGTGATCTCTCTGGCCGGAGTGGTGGTCAATAATGCGATTGTATTAATAGATTATGTAAATAAGTTAAGGGCTAAAGGGATGGACCTGCATGATGCCATTATTTCCGGCGGCGCCACTCGGTTAAGGCCTGTCATGCTGACCGCTATTACCACGGTTTTGGGTCTGATTCCCATGGCAACCGGGGTTTCCATCAATTTCAGGGGATTTACAGTCTCGTTGGTCAGTGAAACATCCCAGTACTGGAAGTCCATGTCCATTGTGGTAATTTTCGGTCTGATGCTTGCTACGGTACTGACCCTGGTTGTGGTGCCCACGCTCTATTCTTTATTTGCCGAAGCACCGGAATCTATAAAATCAAAATACTTAGTGGCTAAAAAATGGTACTGGAAGCCGTTTGGAAAGGCGGAAGCGTGATAGCGTCGTTAAAAGTCTTATTTACTGCTTGCAGCGGTTTTTCAGCAAGATACGGCTTGTATAATTTCGAGCTTTAAAAACCACGATGCCTCGCCAATTTTGTGTGAATGGTGAAACTTTTAAAATCAATCTTTTTGTGTTTTACTGGACCGTCAAGCTGATGGTCCAGAAAAACACATTGTATGCAGCAGTGCGGTGCTGTTATCAAAAAAAAAATTCGATAAAGCCGGGCGAATTTCTTATCCGGCAATAGTGAGGCTCTCGTAAAAAGTATCCAGATGGCTAAGATAAAAGTTCCATATGCAAGGCGTAGAGATTTTTCAGACAAGAAATGATACATGTAGTATATTGAGTGGCTGAAAAATTGCTACAACGCAGTAGATGGGACTTTTTGCGACGCCATCAATAGTGACGTTCAATATGTCAGAAATGGAATCTCGGCCTTCAATTTTACTATTTCACCGGCAATTAAGAAGTTATCTGAAAATCCGAATTCTGCATTAATTTCGTGTTTGTTGGATTCACTTATATGATTCTTAAAAAATCTTGACAGGCCATATTCTGTATTGTAAAAGCGGAATGAACGTTCATTCCGCTTGGAAAGGAAGTTAACAATGACAAAGCAGAAAAAAAGAGAAAAGATTATTCTTACGGCAATGGACCTGATAGCGAAGCAGGGGTTTCATGGTGCGCCGATGTCTATGATTGCTGAAAAAGCTGGGGTCGGCATTGGCACGATATACCGCTATTTTGAAAATCGGGATGTTCTGATCAAGAGTATTTACAAGGAAAATGAAGAAAGACTGGTGGCTTTTTTACTGGAAAAATATCCTTATGGCCAGCCGGTGAGGGAGTGTTTTTTTCATATCGGAACCGGAGTGATGGAATATTTTCTCCAGAATTCCATGGATTTTAAATATATCGAGCAGTTTCAAAATTCTCCTTATGGCGAGGCCCATCGCAGAAACAGGATCTTCGCATCCGCCGGCCAGCCGGATATATTTATGGAATTATATGAAAAAGGCGCGGCTCAGCAGGTGCTCAAAAAGTTACCCCCGGCGGTTTTTTTTAACCTGGCGTTTGCACCGATTATCTGGTCGGTGCGGGATCATATTCTGGGGATGGTACAACTGGATATGTCTCTTGCGCGGCTGATTGTCGCATCATGCTGGGACAGTGTAAAAATATAATTGACGGCTTTGTAAACAAATTAAATCAAAAGGTGCCCACATGCAGAAAATTTCAAAAATTCGAATAATAGTCCTTTTTATGTCCGTCTGGGCAGCGCTTGTGTTGACGGGTTGTGATAAGCTCGACAAATTAATCCATCCGGCAACCGGACCGGATCAGGGCTCGGGAGGACCGCCGCAGGTTTCGGTGGTGACGGTCGAGACGCAAAAGGTTACGCTGACAACCGAATTGCCGGGCAGAACCGCGTCTTTTCGTATTGCTGAAATCAGGCCTCAAATCAGCGGCCTTGTAATGAAACGACTGTTTACCGAAGGGTCCAATGTTAAGGCCGGACAGGTGCTTTACCAGATTGATCCGGCCCCTTTTCAGGCAGCTCTCGACAATGCCCTTGCCGCTCTCGGCCGGGCCGAAGCCAATCTGACGGCGACCCGCTTAAGGGCCCAGCGGTATAAGGAATTGCTTATTGATAAAGCGGTGAGTCAGCAGAACTATGACGATGCGGCGGCCGCGCTGACACAGGTCGAGGCCGATATCCAGTCCTGGAAAGCAACGGTGAAATCGGCCCGCATCAATCTGGAATATACCCGAATTAGCGCACCCATTTCCGGGCGCATCGGCAGATCCAATGTTACGGATGGCGCCATCGTTACCGCCTATCAGCCAATGTCCCTGGCCACCATTCAGCAGTTGGACCCCATTTACGTTGATGTGCCCCAATCCACCACCGAACTGCTGCGTTTGAAAAGCAGCGGCCTTAATCTGGAGGGCACGGATCGGAACAAGGTAAAACTGATGTTTGAAGACGGCGCTGTGTATCCTCAAGAAGGAATCCTGCAATTTTCCGATGTCACGGTAGATCCGACCACCGGATCCGTAATTCTGAGGGTTGTTTTTCCCAATCCGGAAGACATTCTCCTGCCGGGCATGTTTGTCAGGACTGAGATTACGGAAGGGATCGATGAACAGGCCATTCTGATTCCGCAACAAGGCGTGTCTCGTGATCCAAAGGGGACTCCTTTTGCACTGGTCGTGGATGCTGAAAGCAAGGCCAGCTTTCGTCCGCTATCCCTTGACCGGGCCCTTGGCGGCAAATGGCTGGTTTCATCAGGTCTTGTTCCCGGAGACCGTTTGATTGTTGAAGGATTGCTCATGCTGCGGCCGGGTACGGTGGTGACGGCGGCCCCTTTTGAAGCGCCGCAAACCCCGCCGCAAAACCCGCCGCAAATCAAAGATGCTCCGGCTGCCGGACCCGGTGCAACGCCTCCCCAAAAAAGTGAAGGAGGGGCGTCGTAATGTTATCCAAATTCTTTCTCGAACGCCCGGTCTTTGCCTGGGTGATCGCCATTGTCATGATGACCGCCGGTGTACTGGCGATTTATAAAATGCCCATCTCGCAATATCCATCCATTGCGCCGCCAGCCATCGCTATCGATGCTTTTTATCCCGGCGCTTCGGGGGAAACGGTGGAAAACACTGTAACCCAGATTATTGAGCAGAAGATGACCGGTCTGGACGATATGATTTACCTTTCTGGCACCAGTTCTTCGTCCGGCGCGGCCCGGGTTGAGATGACCTTTGCCCCGGGGACCGACCCGGATATCGCCTGGTCCAAGGTCCAGAACAAGCTTCAGCTCGCCATGGCCAGCCTGCCCGATGTGGTGCAGCGCCAAGGTGTCAAGGTCAGCAAATCCACCCGAAACTATTTGATCATCGTCGGCCTGATCTCCGAAGACGGCAGCATGGACGGCAATGATTTGCGGGACTATGCCCAGTCCAATCTGGAGAAGATTTTGTCCAGGGTACCGGGCGTCGGTGAAGTCGAGAATTTCGGCTCCCAATATGCCATGCGGGTATGGGTCAATCCCGACAAGCTGACCAGTTATAATTTGACCATGGAAGATGTTATCCTGGCGCTTAATGCTTACAACGTCGAGGTATCCGCCGGACAATTGGGCGGGGCTCCTGCCATTCCGGGGCAGCGCCTGAACGCCGCCATCGTCGTTCAGCATCTGCTTCAGACCCCGGAGGAATTTGCCGCCATCCCCATCCGCACCAATCCGGACGGTTCGGTGATCCGGGTCAAGGACATCGGTCGCACGAAATTGGGGACTGAACGATCCGATATCATAGCCAAATACAACGGCAAACCCTCCGCTGCCATGGCCATCCGGCAAGCCGCCGGTGCCAATGCCCTGGATACGGCCGATGCAGTCAAATCAACACTCAAAGAGATGAGCCGGTATTTCCCGCCCGGTATGAAGGTGATTTACCCTTATGATACCACCCCCTTTACCAAGGTGGCCATTGAAGAGGTGGTCAAGACCCTGTTCGAAGCGGTCCTGCTGGTTTTTGTGATTATGTATCTTTTTATGGGAAATATCCGGGCCACCCTGATTCCCACCATCGCAGTGCCGGTAGTGCTGTTGGGGACCTTCGCAGTTTTGGGAGCTTTTGGTTTTTCCATCAACATGCTGACCATGTTCGCCATGGTGCTTGCCATCGGTCTTCTGGTGGATGACGCCATCGTGGTGGTGGAAAACGTGGAGCGGATCATGGCAGAAGAAGGCCTTTCGCCCAGGGAAGCCACGGCCAAGTCCATGGACCAGATTACCAGCGCCCTGATCGGCATCGGCCTGGTGTTGTCGGCGGTTTTCGCCCCTATGGCCTATTTTCAGGGCTCCACCGGGGTTCTCTATCGTCAGTTTTCCGTGACCATCATCTCTTCCATGCTACTTTCAGTGGTGGTGGCCCTGATCCTGACCCCAGTCCTTTGTGCATCGTTCCTTAAACCGATTGCACCCGGGCATCATCCTTCAGACAACGCGGTTTTTTTCCTGCGTGGTTTTTTCAAATGGTTTGACCGGGGCTTTTTGTGGGTTAGAGGCATCTATGTGGGAATCGTCGGGCGTTCTTTTTCAAGGACAGTGCGCTATCTGATTCTGTATCTTTTGATCGTAGCGGCGGTAGGCTACCTGTTTAACCGAATGCCCACATCCTATATTCCTGATGAAGATCAGGGGATCATGCTGGTCCAGGTTCTGCTCCCGTCAGGATCTACTCTGGAACAGACTGAGGCGGTCATGGACCAGGTGAAGGAATATTTCCTTGAGAATGAAAAAGAAGGCGTTGAATCCCTCATTACCGTCGCCGGTGTGAGCTTTGGCGGTCAGGGACAGAACATGGCTCTGGGATTTGCTAAGCTTACTGACTGGGAGCTGCGCCAGCGGCCGGACCTGAAGGTCAAGGCCATCGCCGGCAGGGCTATGGGAGCTTTTTCCCAGATAAAAGAGGCCATGGTTTTTGCTTTTCCACCGCCGCCGGTCGTCGAACTGGGAATGGCCACCGGGTTTGATTTTCAATTGCAGGATCGCGGCGGCCTGGGCCATGCGAAGTTGATGGATGCACGTAATCAGCTTCTCGGCATGGCGGCCCAGGATCTTCGTCTGGTAAGGGTCCGGCCCAACGGTATGGAAGATGTGCCTGAATACCGGATTGATGTGGACTGGGACAAGGCCGGTGCCATGGGGGTTTCCATTAGTTCCATCCATAACACCATTTCCGCGGCTTTTGGCAGTGCTTATGTTAATGATTTTATCCAGGCCGGCCGGGTTAAAAAGGTCTATGCCCAGGCCGACGCCCCCTATCGCATGCTGCCGCAGGATTTGAAAAAACTTTATGTGCGTAACAGCGTGGGCAAGATGGTTCCTTTCTCTTCCTTCGCCTCCGGCAGGTGGGCCCAGGGTTCTCCCAAGCTGGAACGTTACAATGCCTTTCCTTCCATCAATATTTGGGGTGAACCAACGCCGGGCCACAGTACCGGCGAGGCAATGGCCGCCATGGAGGAACTCGCCGCCGGGTTGTCCCAGGGAATCGGTTTTGATTGGACTGGTTTGTCCTATCAGGAGCGGATGGCAACGGCTCAAGGGCCGATTTTGTATGTCTTTTCTATTTTTGTAATCTTTCTTTGTGTAGCGGCCCTGTATGAAAGTTGGACCATTCCTTTTGTCAATCTGCTGATGCTGCCGCTGGGGGTTTTGGGCGCGATACTGGCCACTTCATTTCGGGGAATGCCCAACGATGTCTATTTTCAGATCGGTTTCCTGACCACCCTTGGCCTTTCAACAAAAAATGCCATTCTGATCATTCAGTTTATAAAAGAACGAATGAGACATGGAGATAGTCTTATCGATGCTACCCTTGGTGCCGTTAAAACACGGTTTCGACCAGTTATGATGACATCTCTTGCGTTCTTTTTCGGGGTTCTTCCGCTGGCCATCTCCAGCGGCGCCGGCGCCGGCGCAATGAATGCCATTGGCACTGCCGTTTGCGGGGGGATGCTTTCCGCCACATTCATTGATCTTATTTTTATACCGGTGTTCTTTGTCCTTGTGTCGAAAATGTTTAAAGGGCGGCAATCCCGGCAGGACCGCATGCAAAATCCCGGCTCCACGGATCCGCAGGAGGTGTATTAATATGATAACAAGATTATTCTCAATCGGTTTTATGATATTTTGCATAGCCGGTTGTTCAACCCTTGCCCCGGACTACATTCGGCCGGGTCCGCCGATCCCTGCAGAGTGGCCGCAAGGCATGGCTTACAAAGACACTCAGGCCGAGCCTGAGGCGCTGGCAGTCCGGGAGCTTTCCCGCCAGGCGTTTTTCGCCGACGAACCGATGCAGAAAATTATTGAAATGGCTCT
>Ga0307991_1001849_pt1 | contig 14566 bp, 14 predicted proteins | sample EllFjometagen131_FD_203146 | JGI IMG/M metagenome (GOLD analysis project Ga0307991, IMG submission 203146) | Marine microbial communities from Ellis Fjord, Antarctic Ocean - #131 | ecosystem: Environmental > Aquatic > Marine > Unclassified | place: Southern Ocean | collected 2014-10-08
ATTCATTTTCTGTCGTAATTGATTCAAAGGTAACATTTGATAAACTTATCATTGTTAAACTTAAAAATAATATTAGATATATAATTTTTTTATTTTTCATTCTGTTTCCTCCTCTATTTGTATAATCTAGTTATCTATTTTTATGCAAAAAAAATTATAGATAATAGTTCTTGGTTATGAATTTTTCACAAACCAAGAACTTACTTTTTATCAAGTAAAATAACACCACTTGATTTTTTTTCACAAATTACACAAATTAAACTAATTATTATTAATTAAACCCCTAAATCTTGAAGGTGGTTCAATGCTATAAAAGAACTTGACCTTCCCAAAATTATTTTGTGTATGATTTATTATAACCTATCCATCTGTTTTATAGAACCTTAGTTGAATTTATCAAACAAAATGCAACAACAAGAGATAAGGACATTCCTTAAATATATAACATTGAACATCCTTAATTTTCAGATAAACTTATCAAATAAAGTATAATAAAAAAGAGTCTTTTTCTCACAAATTAATTTTATCAATTAAAAAAAGTTTCTCTTTTAGTATACACCATATTAATGCCAAAAGTCAAAAAAATAAAAAAGCCCTTGATTCAATCAAGGACTTTAATCTTTTTTTAATATTTATCTTTTTTGAAATACTTAGTATGTAATAATTCATGTGCTTTCTCGCTCATTGGTTTCCCTAAAAAGTCTTTATATAATGCTTGTATAGAAGGATTTTCATGCGATTTTCTTATAGTTTTTCCTGCATCCTCTCTATAAATAGCTTCTGTTCTTTTTTTCAATATTTCAGCATTTCCGTGATGTAGAGGCTGACCTCCACCACCGATACATCCACCAGGACATGCCATTACTTCTATTGCATGGAATTGTTCTTCTCCTGATCGAACTTTATCTAATAATTTTCTTGCGTTTCCTAATCCATGAGCTATACCAATCTTAATATCTTGGTCTCCCATTCTAACTGTTGCTGATCTTATTCCTTCCATACCTCTTAACTGATGGAAGTCCACATTTTCTAATGTCTCTCCTGTAAATAATTCATAAGCAGTTCTTGTTGCAGCTTCGATTACTCCACCTGTTACACCAAATATAACTGATGCTCCTGTAGATTCTCCCATTGGATTATCAAATTCTTGATCTTCTAAATCTGTGAATTTTACATTAATTTGCTTTATTAAAGTTGCTAATTCTCTTGTAGAAATTGCAATATCTACATCTGGATTTCCATCCACCTTAAATTCATCTCTATCAGCTTCATATTTTTTAGCCAAACAAGGCATTACAGATACTACTACTAAATTTTCTCTCTTAACATTCATTTTTTCTGCAAAATATGTTTTAGCTATTGCACCAAACATTTGTTGTGGTGATTTTGCTGATGAAGGTACATCTAATAAATCATTAAAATTATGTTCAAAGAATTTTACCCAGGCTGGACAACATGAAGTTAAAATAGGTAATTTTACATCTTTATCTCCATTTAAATATTTGGTCAATCTTCCTAAAAGCTCTGTTCCTTCTTCCATTATAGTAAGATCTGCTCCAAAATCAGTATCAAACACTTTATCAAATCCTAATTGTCTTAAAGCATTTACCATTTTTCCTGTAACTAAAGTTCCAGGTTCCATTCCAAATTCTTCTCCTAAAGCTGCTCTTACAGCTGGAGCTGTTTGAACTATTACAGTTTTTTCTGGATTAGCTAATGCTTGTACTACACTCCATGTATGATCTTTTTCTGTCAATGCCCCTACCGGACAAACAGCCACACATTGACCGCAATAAGTACAAACTGAATCTTCCAATTTCATTTCAAAAGCTGGAGATACTACTGATTCAAATCCTCTATTAATTCCAGATAACGCTCCTACTGTTTGTACCTCATTACATACAGTTTCACATCTTCTACACATAATACATTTATCCATATCTCTTATTATTGAAGGTGAAAAATCTTTTTTGTAAGTTGACATTTCTCCTTCGCATCTTATTTCTCTTATCCCAAATTTTTCTGCCAAATCTTGTAATTCACAATTTCCTGATTTTGCACAAGTCAAACAATCTTTAGGATGATCTGAAAGCATTAATTCTAATACAGTTTTTCTTGCATTTAAAGCTCTTATTGTATTTGTTCTTACTACCATACCATCTGTTACTGGTGTTGCACAAGAAGGTGCTAAATTTCTTCTTCCTTCTATTTCTACTACACAAACTCTACATGATGCTGTTTTATTTACGATACCTGTACCTTTCAAATCTAAATGACATAAAGTCGGTATATCTACATTTACTTTTCTGGCTGCTTCTAATACAGTTGAACCTTTTTCAACTTGTACTTGCTTACCATCTACAGTAATATTTAGCATTTCCATTTATTTTTCACTCCTTTTCAACTTATTTTTTATCAATTGCTTTAAACTTACATACATCATAACATGCTCCACATTTAATACAAGCATCTTGATCTATCACATGTTGTTTTTTTACAGTTCCTGTAATAGCTGCAACCGGACAAACTCTAGCACAAGCTGTACATCCAATACAATTATCATTTATTTCATATTTTATTAAATCTTCACATTCTCCTGCAGGACATCGTTTATCTACTACATGAGCTAAATATTCATCATAAAAATTATTCAAGGTAGATAATATTGGATTTGGTGCTGTTTGTCCTAATCCACAAAGAGCTGTATCTTTTATTACATCACCTAAACTTCTTAGTTTGTCAAGATCTTCCATTGTTCCTTTTCCTTTAGTAATTTTATCTAAAATTTCATATAATCTTTTTGTTCCTATTCTACATGGAGTACATTTTCCACATGATTCTTCTACAGTAAATTCTAAATAGAATTTTGATACAGCAACCATACAGTTATCTTCATCCATTACAATCATTCCACCTGATCCCATCATAGATCCTGCTGCGATCAAATTATCAAAATCAATTTTAGTATCTAAATGAGCTTCTGTTAAACATCCACCTGATGGTCCACCAGTTTGAACAGCTTTAAATTTCTTACCATTTCTGATTCCTCCACCGATATCATATATAACTTCTCTTAATGTTGTCCCCATAGGAACTTCTATTAATCCTACATTGTTAATTGCTCCTGCTAATGCAAAAACTTTTGTTCCTGGAGATTTTTCTGTCCCGATTGATCTAAACCATTCAGAACCTTTATTAATAATTACAGGTATATTTGCAAATGTTTCTACATTATTAACATTTGTAGGTTTATTCCAATATCCTGATTCTGCTGGAAATGGTGGCTTTGTAGTTGGTTCTCCTCTTTCACCTTCCATTGATCTAATCAAAGCAGTTTCTTCTCCACAAACAAATGCTCCTGCTCCATATTTAATTTCAATATCAAAATCAAATCCTGTTCCTAAAATATCTGTTCCCAATAATCCAAATTCTTTTGCTTGACCCATTGCTGTTCTCAATCTACTTATAGCTAAAGGATATTCCGCTCTAATATAAACTAATCCCTTTGTTGCTCCAATTGCATAACCACAAATTGCCATTGCTTCAATTATTGAGTTAGGATCTCCTTCTAGTATCGATCTATCCATAAATGCTCCTGGATCTCCTTCATCTGCATTACAGACAACATATTTTTGATCTGCTTCATTTGCTTTAGCAAATTGCCACTTTAAACCTGTAGGGAATCCTCCTCCCCCTCTTCCTCTTAATCCTGAATCTTTTATTATTTTTATTACTTCATCTTGACTTAACTCACTTAAACAAGTTCCTAATGCTTGATATCCATCTCTAGCAATATATTCCTCTATTTTTTCTGGATCCACAAACCCACAGTTTCTTAACGCTATTCTTACTTGCGTTTTATAAAAATCCATATGTTTTGAATCTGTTATTGTTTTCTTTGTTGTTGGATCTTGATATAATAATCTTTCTACTTTTCTTCCTTTTATTAAATGTTCTGCTACTAATTCTTTAGCATCTTCAGGTTTTACTTGAACATAAAAAGTATTATCTGGTAATATTTTTACTATAGGTCCCTTCTCACAAAAACCAAAACATCCTGTTTTTAATACTTGAACTTCTTCTTCCATCCCATTTTCTTTTAATCCTTTTATTATATTTTCTGCCAATTCTCCTGATCCAGATGATAAACATCCTGTACCACCACAAACAAGAACGTGCATTTTATAATCAGCCATTCTTTAACCTCCTCATTATTTAATTTATACTGTTTTATAATTAATCGGAATTATTCCCTCTATTAATTCTCCATTTTTTATATATTTTTCTATTATTTCAATTACTCTTTCTTTATGCACATCTCCAAAAATTAATGGTTCTTTTCCTGGTAATGTTACTTCCACTGTAGGCTCTGAATGACATGCTCCCATACATCCCGTTTGAGTAATTACTAAATTATTTAATCCTGCCTTTTTTGATTCTTCAATAAAAACATTCATAGTTTCTTTTGCTCCAGAAGCTATTCCACAAGTTGCCATTGCTATTTTTACATAGATAGCACCTTCTACTCCTTCACCTTTTTCTCTTATATCTACTTTTGATTGTAAATTTTCTTTCAATTTTTTTAAATCTGCTAATGATTTTACCTTTGCCATTATCTTAGCCTCCTTTTCTATTTATATTCTGCCATTATATCTTTTACTTGCTCCGGAGTAACATTTCCATATACTTTTTCTCCTACCATTATTACAGGAGCAAGACCACAAGCTCCAATACATCTTAGTGCATCTATTGAAAACTTTCCATCTGCAGTTGTTTCCCCTACTTCAATATTTAACATCTTTTTCAATTCTTTCAATACTTTTTCAGATCCCCTTACATAACAAGCTGTTCCCATACAAACCGATATAGGATATTTCCCTTTTGGTTTCATTGTAAAAAATGAATAAAATGTAACTACTCCATATACTTTTGACAATGGAAGATTTAATTTTTCAGATACAAATCTTTGTACTTCTTCTGGTAAATAACCAAAAACTTCCTGTGCTTTGTGCAATACTGATATTAAAGCACCTTTTTTTTCAGATAATTCATTAATAAATTTTTCTACTTCTGCATAACATCTTTCTAATTCTTTGTTTGACTCACATGTGTTTGACATTTTTTCCTCCTTTTTTACATTTGGTTTTCTTAATATAATAATATTTTAATGTGTTTTTTTTCACAACTAAATCTATTTTCATTACTTTAAATAATACCATATTTAAAAAATAATGTAAACTGAAACAGCCACATTATTTTTTAATTTTTTTCATATATGAATATGCATCATTTATTTCTTTAAATTTTTGTTCATTTTCTTTTTGCTCTATTTCTGTCTTAGATGCATGTAAATCAGGATGATATTTTTTAGCTAAACTTTTATATTTTTTTTTAATTTCTTCTAACGAAGCTGTTTCACTTACTCCTAATATTGAATAATATTTACTTTTATTTTCAGTAAAATTGAAATTTGACTTATACTGATTTTGTTGTTTATAATAATTATATCTTTCTTGATTTTCAGTAAAATCATCACGAAATTTCCATTCAAAAAAATTATTTTTTCTTTTTCCTCTTTTAATCATATATATAAAACTTATTAAAACTATTACAGGTAGAAATGAAAAAAAATATCCTAAAAATGAAAAAAATAAATATGTTAATAATAGCACTCCTATAAAATAAAATGTATTTGATATTCCTAATATTGCCATAGAAATCAAAATTATTATTATATACATCATTATTAAATTCTACAACTCCCCTATTTTATTTTTCAATTCTATATCATTTCTAAAACTTTGAGGATCTATTTGGTAAGCTGCGCTATATTCTTTTTTGGCTCTTTTAATCCTTCCCATATCTTCATATTTTTTTGCGAAATCAATATGAGCTTGATACATATCAAAATCTAAAAATATTGCGAAATCATATGAGTCTACTGCTTCTTTTAAATCTCCTTTTAAAGAATATGTATTCCCCAACAAAAAATATACAAATGGCGAATCTGGGCTAATATCTACCGCTTTTTCCAATTGAAATATTGCTTTATCTAATTCATTTTCTTCATAATATAGATAGCCCAAAAAAGCATGAACATCACTTTCATCTGGTTCTAATACTATTAATTTTTCGTATATTCTTATTGCTTTTTTGTCTTCTTTTCTATAATAATAAATTGCTGCTAATTCTTCTAAGGATTTAATTTCTTTACCATTTCCATTTAATTCTTTTTGTAGTTTTTCTATTCTTTCATCTAACTCTTTATTACATGATACTTTATTAAAAATTTTGGTTCTTAACATTTTACACACCTTCTTTTTGATTATTTTTTAACCGTTAAAACATTATATCATATTTTCACTAAAATTTAAATAGTAAATTTAAAGAAAACGGTGGTTTTAGAGACATTTCTCAAACCACCGTTTTTATTTTAATTATTTTTTTAAAAACTCCATATATTCTTCTACTGTTGGAAATCTTCCTAAAATTGCACAACATGCTGCAACCAAAGAACTTCCTAAATATGTATTTGAATCAACTGGTCCAACTCTTCCTTGATAATTTCTTGTTGTCGTTGTAATAGCTGTCGATCCCGATCCAATTCTTCTTTTATTCCCCATACACAATCCACAAGTAGACATTATTACCACTCCTCCTGCTTCAATTATATCTCTTGTAGCTCCATCCTCAAATAATTCAACTGCTATATCTTCTGAAGCTGGACTAATCACAAAATTTACATTTTGAGCTATTTTTTCCCCTTTTAATATATTTGCAGCTCCTTTTATTGATTGAAATTCTCCTCCTACGCAGCTACCAATAAAAGATTCATCTACTTCAATATTTGAAACTTCTGATAAAAATGCTACATTATCAGGATGATGTGGTTTAGCTACAATAGGTTCTTTATATTTTGACATATCTATTACTATTTCCGCCTTATATTCTGCTCCCTTATCCGCTTTTAAAAATAGAGGTTTTTCCAAGTATTCTTCAAAATCTTTTATTGTATTTATAATTGATTCTGAATCTACATCTGGTCTATTTTTCAAATATACTAAATCTTTTTTGATATCCTTTAATACACTTTCATCCGCCGCTATTACTCCAGCTGATGCCGATCTTTCTGCTACTGCATTTGTCAATATATATTTATCTTCTGGAGATAAATTTTCTACTCCATACATTTCTATTACCGTTCCTGAATAAATACCTTTTCCAAAACCTTGTTCTTCCGCCTCCATAACAAGCATTGATACCATATCTCTTGCTGTCATACCAAACTGTAATTCTCCTTTAAAAACAACTTTCACTACTTTATCCAAAACCATATCCATTTTTCCATATTTCATACAACTCGCTACTAAATCTGATGCTGCAGGAAATGAAACTCCTCTTGGAGTTCTTGTATGAGAATCTCCACCTACAATTATATCCGTCGGTAATACAAATCTATTTCCAATTGTATGAATTATTCCTTCTCCACCTTTTAGTCCTACTCCACCTCTTTCTCTAGTAAAGTTTACTAAAAACTTCTGAACATCTCTTTCTTCTACACTGGGAGCTTCACAGGTATGACATAACGATTGAACTACAAATCTTGATCCAAATCTTCCACCTGCCATTGCTTGATACTCATCCATCGTCATTGGTCCTGTTGTATCTTGAGAAAAAACTCCTCTTACTTTCACTGTTGCTTTTTCTCCTGCTTTCATTGTATCTTTTCCATCTAATCTATTATAAGCTACTATTTTTTCGACTAAATTCATAGGAATATTTTTTGCTTCTTTTTTGACTTCCTCTGGCATATTCAATTTATCAAAAGCAATTTTATTTTCTATACAATAATTAATTGCCCATATTTGCAATTCTTTTCCCGAACTATAATTATTAACTCCACCAGCTTCTAATTTTTCTATATCTAAATTAGATAATGCTTCATATTCTATTTCCTTATCATTATTAATTATTAATTTATTAGTTAATGTATCTACAATAATTTCATCATTTTCATTTATTTCATCTGTATTACAAATAATAGGTAATACTGCAGAAGATATTAATGAATTTTTAAAAATAGGAGCCATTGACTTAGCTATAACTACTCCTCCAGTTTTATTTTCCGGTTCTCCTTCTATTTCATTTCCAATAACTTGGAGAACTGTATATGTTGCTGATTTTCTAGAAGATCCTTCTCCAAAACCTTCTCCTCCTACAATAAACATACTTTTATTCTCAGATTTTATTTTTTGTACTCTTTCTGAAAAGTCTTCTTCATCTGGTCTTCCTTGCATTATATAAGTTGCGTGTAAAGGCTTATCTGTTCTTGAGCTTGCTTTACTACTTGGAGAAAGGTGTCCTGTAGTTATAAAATCTCCTACTCGTATTCCCAATCCTTCGTATTTATCTGCTAATTTCCAATTTTTTGCGAATATTTTTTCTGCCCATTTCTTTATTAATAATTCAACATCTTTATCTTTTTTGGCTAATTCTGTCAATCTTATAAATTCTGTTTCATTTACTAAAACAATATTTTCCAAAGCTTTTAAAATTTCTTTTTTAAATAAATCTTTTTCAATCAATTTTACTAATTCAGGAGTTGCAGCTCCTCCATTCATATTTATTAATATTTCTAAAGCTTCTCTTGCCGACAAATAATTTGATTTCTTCTCTCCCGAAATCATTTCAGCTAATAATTCTGCTTTTTTGTAACTTGCAGGAAATGTTCCTCTTAAAACTTCATTTTTTATTAACTTTAAGGCAAACTCACTTAACTTATATTCCTCATTGTATAATTCAACTTTCCCATCTGTTTTTTCATTTGTTAATACTTCAAAACACTCAGTTACTTCTAATTCATTTAATGGTCTTGCTTTTAAATTATATTGCTTATTTCTTGATTCTGATTTCTTAATATAATTGCTTATTTCTTTCATATTTTTTCCTCCTATTATTATTTGTATCATTATTTTAGGTCTATTATACTATATTTATTTAAAAAAAACAAGGGAAAGCTCAATAGCTTTCCCTTGTTTCCTATTCTGTTTCTCCACATAATGTTTCTACAGAATTTAATATATGAGTTCCTATTTTTCTATATGAATTTAATATATCTGTATAACCCGTTACTAATAACGGATTAACTTTCCCTTTTCCAGAACTTACTTCTTCAAAGTTTTCTCTTCTTATTTTTTTAAACTTCTTAGTTATATTTTTATATTTTTCAACAGCTTCATCAAATATTCCAGTACTTTCATTTTCAACAGCCTTATTTATAAAATCTAAATATTCTACAACTTCTTTTTGTAAATCAAACATATTCTTTTTTTCATTTTCAGATAATTTTATATTTTCATTTTTCAATTTTAAATATAATTTTGCAATCTTCATTATATAATCACTCATCGATTCATATTCATCAGATAATTTTATATATTTTTGTATGTCTAATCCTAAATCATGTGAATTTTCTGGTGAAAATAATTCTGCTAATATTTCTGAAATTTCTTTTTGCATTAAATCTATTTTATCTTCCCAATTAAAAATACGGTTCAAATTTTTATGTTCACATCCGTATTCTTTTTCTACTGATATTTGTAATTTTTCAAACATTTTTTTATTTATCTCCCCAATATTTAAAACCTCTTTCTTAGTTTGAACTATTATCATCATCGGCGTTTCTAACATTCTTTTATCTAAATGTGTTACCATTTCTACTACTTCCAATTCTTCTTTTTCAGGAATAATTTTTATTAAAAATTTTGCCAATACTTCAGTAAATGGCAAAAACAATAATGTATTTGTAACATTAAAAATTGAATGCACTGTCGCTATACCTATAGCTACATATGCCAGTTGACGAGGATCATGCCCCATAACTTTCTCCACCACCTTTAGATATGGTACAAATAATATCGAAATCCAAGTTACTCCAATTATATTAAAAACTATATGTGCATATGCAGCTCTTTTTGCATTAACTTTTGTACCAAATGATGCTAAAAATGCTGTTATAGTTGTACCTATATTTTCACCTAAAACTAATGCTGCAGCAGTTTCAAAAGGTATAACTCCTGTAGTTGCCAATCCTATCGTTATACCCAAGGTCGCTGATGATGATTGAACTAACATGGTTAACACTGCTCCCGCTAAAATACACTTTACTACTCCTATATATGAGTCAGCTGAAAACATTTGAAACCATTTCACAAATTCAGGCATTGTTCTTATTGGTTTAAATCCTTCTTTCATTAATTCTAATCCAAAGAATATCATTCCTAATCCCATTACTGCTGTTGCAATATATTTGACTTTTGTATTTTTTGAAAATAACATAACAAATATTGCTATTCCTAACATCGGTAATCCATATTTACCAATTTTCACTGCAATTATCCATCCAGTCAAAGTTGTTCCAACATTTGCTCCCATTATTATACCAATTGCTTGTGATAATGTCATTAATCCTGCATTTACAAATCCTACAGTCATTACAGTTGTTATTGAACTTGATTGAATTATCATTGTTACTAATGTTCCTATTGTTGCTGCAAAAATTCTGTTATTTGTTACTTTTCCTATTAACCATTTTAATCTTTCCCCCGCTACTGTTTGTAACCCATTTGATAAATGATGCATTCCATAAAGAAAAATACCTAATCCACCTATAACTTGAAAAAGTATTTCAAAAAACGTCCCATAATTCATTTAAACCTCCTGCATTCCATTTTCTTTTTCATTTTACTAAATACCTTATTTTAATTTCAAATAACAATTTATAATTATTTAGATATCTAGTCAATAAAGATTTTTTTTATTTATAACCCATTTTAGCATATTTTATTATTTTTTTTAAGCTTTTTTATATATTATTTTTTTTTATTATTTTTTTTATTTATTATCCGATAATATTACTACAGGGAGGTGATTAAAATGAGTTTACTGGATATCAATACAATTCAAATACGGTTAATTAAAGATAGTGATTTAAAAGCTTGTGAATGGATTCAAGAGTATAGTGCTCATTTTAGAGAAATAATAAAAAAAGGGGTTATAAACATAGATGAAATTAAATTTCATTTATATTTTAATTAAAAAAAGAGTTTTTAATTATTAAAACTAATAATTAAAAACTCTTTTTATTATAAATTATTTTTTGCCATTTCAACTAATTTAGCAAATTCTGCTTCATTAGTAATAGCTAATTCAGATAATACTTTTCTATCTAATTCGATCCCTGCATTTTTTAATCCATGCATAAACTTACTATATGATAATCCGCTTATTCTAGCTCCTGCGTTTATTCTTATTATCCAAAGTTCTCTCATTTTTCTTTTTCTTTGTTTTCTATCTCTTGTTGAAAAAGCTTTTGCTCTCATTGTTGCTTGTTTTGCCTGCTTAAAGACGTCTCCACTTGCACCTCTAAACCCTTTTGCCTCTTTCAGTACTTTTTTATGTTTTTTTCTTCTTACTACTCCTGTTTTAACTCTAGCCACTTCTTTCCCTCCTCATACAAAATTATTATCTTCCTTTTCCACCAGCTAATAATTTCGGTATTTTTCTTGCTGTTCCAGATTTTACAACCATATCTTTTTTCATTTTATTTTTTTTCTTTCTCTTCTTTTTTGTTAAAATATGACTTGATCCTGAACCTTTAACAATAAATTTACCTGTTCCTGTTACTTTAACTCTTTTTTTTGCACCACTGTGCGACTTCATTTTTGGCATTGAATTTCCTCCTTCCAATTTTCCATCTATTTTTTAGGTGATAATATTAAATATTTTTGTCTCTCATTTCTTGCATATTTTCTTTCTATTGTTACCTCTTCTTTAAATCTTTCTGCCACTTCTTCTAAAACTTTAATACCTAACTCTGTATGCATTCTTTCTCTTCCAAATAACATAAGAGTTATTTTTACTTTATTTCCTTTTTGTAAGAAACTTTCTATCTTCTTACATTTTACTTCAACATCATGAGATTCTATTCTTGGTTTAAATTTCATTTCTTTTATTATTACTTTTTTTTGTTTTTTCTTAGCTTCTTTTTCAAGCTTTTCTTTTTCATATTTAAACTTTCCATAATCCATAACTTTACAAACTGGTGGAGTTGCTGCTGGAGCCACCTCTACTAAATCTAATCCTTTTTTACTTGCAATTTCTAACGCCTCTTTAATACTCACTATTCCTAATTGATCTTCTCCAGATATTAACCTTACCTCTTTTGTTCTTATTTGTTCATTAATTCTACTTTCGTTGCTAATTACAACACACCTCCTTAAAATTTAAAAAGCAGAGTGCATATGCACCCTGCTTAAACCAAAAGTTAAATATTATTGCAAATCACAATAATACTAACTTGCCTTTTATTTAAGTAACCCTATATAGATCTAATACGTCCTACAAGGTGAGAAGCAGGTGCCTCTTCTTTGCTTTCTATTCTTTTTTATATATAATATCACACATTCTTTTTTTTGTCAATTTTTTTCTGGCGCGCCTAAGAGGAGTCGAACCTCTAGCCTTTTGATCCGTAGTCAAACGCTCTATCCAATTGAGCTATAAACGCATCACATAAATAAAAAAAACAGTAGAAAAATCTACTCTTTTTTTATGGCGGAGAAAGAGGGATTTGAACCCTCGATACCGTTGCCGGTATACACCCTTAGCAGGGGTGCGCGTTCAGCCACTCTGCCATTTCTCCATTATTATATGGCGGAGGAACTGGGATTCGAACCCAGACAGCTTTACGCCTTCACCGGTTTTCAAGACCGGCCCCTTAGCCGTTCGGACATCCCTCCGTGTTTTCATAACGTAGATAATATTATCATAATATCTCTTTTTTGTCAACTCTTATTTTTTCAGTATCATTTCTACTGTTCTCTTCTAATATTTTCAAATAATTTTATTCTTATTTTTAGTTCTTTTTCAAACTTTTTTTTAACACAGAGACGCAAAGGACACAAAGTTTCACAGAAATTCCATCATTTCTTTGTAATTAATATTTATCCTGAAATCAAGAAACAAAAAAAATTGACAAGATTTACAGAATTTATATTTTTGGTTTCATCTTGTTTATAATGTTCATCCTGTCTAAATATTTAAACCATAATTTCAAACTTTTTGTTCATTTATGTTCTTCTTTCTTTGTGATTACAGTATAAGAATAAAGTTTTTATACATCATAATTTTAATATAAAAAAAGAGATTAACCTCAAAAATGAAATCACTCTCTTTTTTGTTCCTTATTTTTCTAACATTGCATTTATTTCTTCAATTACGATGTCTGCATTAAGACCATGAGAAGCTATTCCCTCTCCTAAGCTTTCTCCTGATGCTACCATACAACCTATACATCCCAATCCGTACTTTGTAAATACTTGTGCTATTTCTGGATATTCCTGCACCGCTGTTAAAATATTCATATCTTTAGTTACTTTCATTTTTTTTCTCCTGTTTTACAAATTTTTATACACAATAATATCATTTCTTACTTAATCTGTCAACTTTTTTTAATTATTTTTCCAATTGTTCTTTTAAATATTGTCCTGTATAAGATTTTATATTTTTTATTATCTCCTCAGGCTTTCCTTCTGCAATAATTTCGCCTCCAGCTTCTCCTCCTTCAGGTCCTATATCTATTATATAGTCTGCTGTTTTTATCACATCCAAATTATGCTCAATCACAACAACTGTATGCCCTTTTTTGACTAATCTATCCAATACTGATAATAATTTTTTTATATCATCAAAATGAAGTCCTGTTGTTGGTTCATCTAAAATATAAATTGTTTTTCCAAAAGATTGTTTAGCTAGTTCTGTTGCTAATTTTATTCTTTGAGCTTCTCCACCTGATAATGTTGTCGCAGGTTGTCCTAATTTTATATAATCTAATCCCACTTCTAATAACACTTTTAGTTTTCTTTCTAAAGTTGGAATATTCTTAAAAAATTCATACGCTTCTTCTACACTCATTTCTAAAACTTCTGCTATATTTTTCCCTTTATAATATACTTCTAATGTTTCTCTATTATATCTTTTTCCCTTACATATTTCACATTCCACATACACATCTGGCAAAAAATTCATTTCAATTTTATTGATTCCAGCTCCTCCACAAGACTCGCATCTTCCACCTTTCACATTAAAACTAAATCTCCCTTTTTTGTATCCTCTTACTTTTGCATCTTTAGTTTCTGAAAACAAATCCCGTATACTATCAAATAATTTAGTATATGTTGCTGGATTTGATCTTGGAGTTCTGCCTATAGGAGATTGATTTATATCTATTATTTTATCTAATTTTTCTAATCCCTTTAAATTTTTATATGGCAATGGATAAAGTTTTCCTTTATTCAATTTGTTAAATAATACTGGATAAAGAGTTTGATTTATAAGCGAACTTTTACCAGAACCAGAAACACCAGTTATTGCTGTAAATATTCCTAGTGGAATTGTCAAATCTACATTTTTCAAATTATTTCCAGTAGCCCCTTCCAAAGTAATAATTTCTGTAAATTCTCGCCTTTTTTGAGGTATTTCTATTTTTAATTTTCCGCTTAAATATTGT
>Ga0307991_1001850_pt1 | contig 14563 bp, 11 predicted proteins | sample EllFjometagen131_FD_203146 | JGI IMG/M metagenome (GOLD analysis project Ga0307991, IMG submission 203146) | Marine microbial communities from Ellis Fjord, Antarctic Ocean - #131 | ecosystem: Environmental > Aquatic > Marine > Unclassified | place: Southern Ocean | collected 2014-10-08
GAAAATCTTATAATTTCTGAACCAGAAATTATACCTATTCATCTCCCACTTACCATATCCTATTAACATGTTTGAAGAAGGAGTTTTCTAGGTATTACTAGATAAATTTTTTAATTATCCTAGGTTTTCGATTTCTGCAGTTATTTGTGCAATGAACTCTGCTTTGTCTATGCCTGAAACATCGCCCTTAACACCTTTTGCATATAATTCGAAGATTGGTCCAGTGTATCCATCCCAAATCTAGAAAGCATATACTTTACCATTATCATTTCACTACAAAGTATCTTTTCGTAATATATCCAATAAATCTTCATAACTGAAAACTCGATTTCTTTTATTAGTCTTTTCCTGTACTAAAATACCTAAATTTACAAGTTCACTGACTGCCCCTGCAACAGCATTATAAGATAAGTTTAACTCTTTGCTTGTCTTACCTATATCAATTATCGGATTTGATTCTACATAATTAAAAACTGTCATTACAGTTTTTGATTTTCTTCCTAGAACTTTAATGTAATCGGAGTTCATATCATGTAATAATTGCATCCTTTCTATTGTTTCAATTGCATCAGTTGATGATTCTCTTATTGCTAGTAAGAAAAACTTTAACCATTGTTCGTAGTTCCCTTTTTGTCTTACTTCCATCAATCTATCATAATACTCAACTTGATTGTTTTTTAGAAAGTATGAAATATAAAGAACTTCACTATTTAAGATTTTATTATTCATTAAAAATAGTAGTATTAACAGTCTCCCTATTCTCCCATTACCATCTAGGAAAGGATGAATTGTTTCAAATTGATAATGTATAAGAGCTGCTTTAACTAGCGGATCTAAATTATCATCAGTATTAATAAATATATCTAATTCAGCTAATGCGTCAGTCATGTCTTCAATATTTGGAGGTACAAATGTAGCAGTTTGAAGAGTACTGCCTCCGTGTCCTATCCAGTTTTGTGTATTTCTAAATTCTCCAGGTTTTTTTTCACTACCTCTGATGTTTTTCATCAATTTCTGATGTATTTCTTTTAGCAATATACTAGATATTGGTAATTCTTCCATCATTTCTTTTCCATATTTCGCTGCGTAAATGTAATTAATGACATCCCCAATGTCTTGATTTTTATTATCATCCAGATACGGGTTCAATATATCGTCAAGTGTTGCCTGAGTTCCTTCAATTTGAGAGGATAATAAAGCCTCTTTTCTAACATATAAGGCTATAAATAGATCAATATTAGGTATCTTTTTAGATATACCATTTAATACTCCTATTTGTCTATTTGCTTCAGATATTAATTCAACTAAATAAGTATCATAAATAATTCCTGGTTTTGGAGGCAAACTTGATGGTTTAAAAGACTTATATTCCAATTTCCCATATAAGTTGCTTATATATTTTCCTGATCTGTCATTCATTTATAACAACCCCTTAATGAAACTACACTTAAATTGTATGCCTTTTATTTCGTTTTGTCAAATAAAATGAAATAAGGGCTTATTAGTATTGGTCTTATTTCATTTTAAAGTGTAAAAAAAAATGACTTCGATAAAGTCATTTAATATTACTAATGGTGCGGTCGATGAGATTTGAACTCACACATCCTAAAATACTACCCCCTCAAGGTAGCGCGTCTGCCATTCCGCCACGACCGCTTATTATTGAAGTCAAATTGACTTCAATAATTTTTGTAAATATTATTCAGGAATTTCATCGTCATCGCCATCAAATATGTCAACAACATCTTCATAAATATCTTCTACTTCTTCTTTAATTTTGTTGATGATTTTTATCATCAAAAATACAACGACTGCAATTACTAAGAAGTCTAGTGAGTTTTGGATGAATCTACCATAGTAGACTGCATTTTCAATTATTCCAAGTGCTTCATTTCCCTCAGTAATAACGTATTTAAAATTCGCAAATCCTTCATTTCCAAGAACAATACTAATTAAAGGAGTTAAAATGTCTTTTACAAAACTATTAATTATTTTTGTAAAAGCACTACCTACAACAACTGCAACAGCAAGATCCATAATGTTTCCTCTGTTTACAAATTTCTTAAATTCATCTAATAGTTTTTTCATAATTACCTTCCATCTAATTGCGACTTATGAGTTGCTTTTTTTATTTAAATAACTTTGATAACTCTCCACCAAATAATGGTATAAATCCTAATCCAAAGGCAATTAGTAGACTTGTGAATGTAATATCAACATTCGTTTTAAATAAATCGTTAATTCCCGGTACAAATAATACGATTAATAATAACACAACTCCAAATAATACAGAGTAATTTACATATTTATTTTCAAATAATCTCATCTTAAAGATAGTTATTGTTTCACTACGTGCTGAGTATGTTCTTAGAAGTTCACCTGTAATAATAGTAATAAAGGCAAATGTTTCTCCCATATATTGATGTCCGCCTATAATGTTATGTCCTATATAGTAAGATATCAATACAGCAATAGCTAAAAATACAGCTTGGAATCCAATTGCAATTCCCATTTTTTTATCAACAATTGATGCCTTCGGATCAATTGGATCTTTATCCATAATTCCGTCTTCCTTCTTTTCAAGTCCAAGAGCGAAAGCAGGGAATGAATCTGTTACTAAATTAATCCATAAGATTTGGATAGGAAGCAATGGGCTACCCCATCCAAGTAACATTGCGATAAATATTAGTAATACTTCTCCAACATTACAACTTACTAAATATCCAACAAACTTTCTAATGTTAGCATAGATTACTCTACCCTCTTCAACAGCTTCAACGATGGTAATGAAATTATCATCCATTAAAATCATATCTGCGGCTTCTTTAGAAACATCTGTTCCTGTAATACCCATAGCAACACCAATGTTTGCTTGTTTTAAGGCAGGAGCATCATTTACACCGTCTCCTGTCATTGAAGTAATTTCTCCAGTTTCTTGAAGAGCTTTAACAATCATTACTTTATGATTAGGTGATACTCTAGCAAATACATTAGTAATTTTTACAAGATCTAAAAATTCAGGATAACTCAATTTATCTATTTCTTCACCAGAAAGTGCATTATCCCCCTGACTTAGTATTCCAAGTTCTTGTCCGATTGCCATGGCAGTTATTTTATGATCACCCGTGATCATAACAACTCTCATTCCCGCTTTATGACAAACAGCAATTGAAGCTTTAACTTCTTCTCTTGGAGGATCAATTATTCCAACAAGACCTGTAAAGACTAAATCATTTTCTTCATTCGTAATATCATCATATTCTTTTAGCTCTTTATAAGCGAACCCAAGAACTCTTAGTGCAGCGCGCGCCAACCCTTGATTTGCAAGTTCAACTACACTTCTAAATTTCTTATCAATTTCTTTTAACTCTCCATCTAATAAATAGTATTTACAAGTTTTAAGTAATTGATCTGGTGCTCCTTTAGTATATAAGTATTTTGTTCCATTAATATTGTGAACTGTACTCATTAGTTTTCGATCACTATCAAATGGATATTCATCTATTCTTTTATATTGCACTTTTAGTTCTTTTTGCATTAAATCTTTTTTAGCAGCTAAAGTAACTAGTGCAAGTTCAGTAGGATCTCCGATTAATGATTCTCCTGAAATGGATGAATCATTACATAAAGCACCTATTTCAAGCAACCTACTTATATTTTCATTATCACCTTTGATTTCGCCTTCATATGAATAACCAAATCCTGTTACCTCAATAATCTTATCATTATCAAATATTCTAGTAACAACCATTTTATTTTGAGTTAAAGTTCCTGTTTTATCACTTGAAATTACTGTTGTACTTCCAAGTGTTTCAACAGCTGATAACTCTTTTACAATTGCGTTTTTACTAGCCATCTTCTTCATTCCTATAGCGAGTACTACGGTAATTACTGTAGGTAATCCTTCTGGTATAGCCGCAACCGCTAAACTAACACTTATTAAGAATAAATCAAGTACATCAAATTTATATAGTAACCCTACTACAAAGATCAATATAACTACTGCGATACTTATCATTCCAAGTAGTTTACCTAGTTTATCAATTTTAACTTGAAGTGGAGTCATTTCATCTTCTACTTCATTCAATAAATTAGCTATTGAACCTATTTCTGTATTCATCCCTGTACTTTCTACAACTCCAATTGCTCTACCGTAAGTTACAATAGTGCTCATATATCCCATGTTGATTCTATCACCTATTGGTGTAGAATCAGGGAACACTGCAGATGCATCTTTTTCAACAGGAACACTTTCTCCTGTTAAAGCTGATTCATCTACTTTTAGGTTTACAGTTTCAATTAACCTTAAATCACTTGGGATATAATCCCCTGCTTCAATAACAACGATATCACCAGGAACTAAATCATGTGAATCAATGTTTTCAAGTTCAGAGTTTCTTAATACCTTAGCACCCGGTGCGCTCATGCTTTTAAGAGCATTTACTGCATTCCCAGCTTTTCTTTCTTGGAAAACACTTAAACTAATATTTAAAACAACAATTGCCATTATAAAAAGTCCATCTGTAAAATGTCCACTTGCAATAATACTTACAATTGCCGCAATTATTAATAATATATTAAGGAATTGAGTTAACTCGCCTAGTATCATACTAAGGATAGTCTTTCTCCCTTTTTCTTTTAATTTATTTTCTCCATATTGTTCTCTTAAAGAAAAGACTTCTGAGCTTGTCAATCCATTCTCTTTTGATACATTAAATTCCTTTAAAGCTTCTTCAATTGTTTTTCCATATATTTTCATTTTTATCACCTTTTTACATTATACCATGTCTATAATAATTAAAACTATACTAAAATTAAAAAAAATACTGAGTAAGTCAGGGCTTAATAACACATAATCCTTGTCTTTCCCCATAGAAAAACGGAAAACAAAGTTTTCCGTTTATGTTTTTTTCTTTGAAAAAACCTTTGACGATTTACCAGAGAAGGTACTTGACATGTTCCCTTTAGAGTTCTTCGCAGAAGAAAACTTACTACCACCTTTTGTTTTGCTTGAAGATTCATGTTGTTCAGTTTCAACAGCACCATCTTCGACTACTTTGTGTGGTTTTTTTAATTTAAATCTATTTGACATATACTCATCTCCTCTCTTCAATTAGTATTGATACCCTTATTATACCACGATTCCTATAAAGGTTACAAAATTGTTTGATATATCTACACTATTTAGAGTTTTTGGGCGGCTTTTTTCTTTTGAAACTTATAATAATCATAATCTCCTTCAAAGTAGACAATCTTTTTGTTTTTTATTTCACCAATTCTATTGGCTATTTTTTTGATAAAATATCTATCATGTGAAATAAAAAGGATACTACCGTTAAATTCAAGAAGTAATTCTTCTAGAGTTTCTCTTGAATCTATATCAAGATGATTTGTAGGTTCATCAAGGATCATAAGATTAACTTGATTATAGGTTAGAGAACATAGTTTAAGTTTACTTTTTTCTCCACCTGATAGATTACTAATCAATTTAAAGACATCATCCCTTATAAACAAAGCCTTCGCAAGTTCCGTTCTTGCTTTATTCTGATTTACTGTATGTTCTTTCATGAAGTAATCAAGAACACTTAATGAATCATCTTTAAATTTAACATCTTGAGCAAGATACCCTATGTCTAATCTGCTTCCCCACTTATAAATTGGTTCTTCCAGAGGTTTATCTTCTAGGAGCATTTTAATTAATGTTGTTTTACCACTACCATTTCTACCAAGTATCGCCAAGCGATCCTGGTATACCAAATCTATTTCGGCATTTTCAAGTAGGTGTAAATCTCCAAAACTTTTATTAATATTCATAGCTGATAATACTCTTTTACCACTTCTAGTTGAAATAGCACTATCTATCTTCATTTTAACATTTTCATATTTTGGTTTGTCTAGTTTTTCAACTTTCTCAAGTCGTTTTTCCAGTTCTTTTGCTCGTTTAAACATTTTTTCAGAATCACGCATTCTTCCCCAAATACGGTATTGCTTTATTTGGTCTTCCATTCTCTTTATCTTTTTTTCTTGAGATAAATACACTTTCATCTCAAGCAAAAATCTGCGTTCTCTTTCGATAACGTAGTAACTATAATTACCATGATATACAATTGCTCGATTGGTAGTTAATTCAATAATCTTTTTACATACGTTGTCTAGAAAATAACGGTCATGAGAAACAACTATTACTGATCCTTTATAATCTTTTAAGTATCCTTCAAGCCATTCTATAGATTCTAAATCTAAATGGTTAGATGGTTCATCTAACATTAAGATTGATGGTTGTTCTAGAAGGATTTTACCAAGCATTACTCTTGTTTTTTCTCCTCCACTTAGTAAATTAAATGACATTTCTCTCATTAATTGTGTTATCTTTAATCCTGTACATACTTTATCAATGTTTGTCTCAGTAAGATATCCATCTAGTTGTTCATAGTCATAGATTAACTCACTGTATTTATTTAAAGCTTTTTCTAGTTTATCTCCTTCTAAAGTGTTTAATTGTTCAACAAGAAGATCTATTTTTGCTTTTAGTTCATATACATCAACAAATGCACTTTGCATAATATCAATAACAGTAACAGTATCATCAAAAAGAGGGATTTGATCTAGGTATCCTAGTTTTGATCCTTTTCTAAAACTTACATTACCTAATTGGACATGTTCATCTCCAATTAGTATTTTCATTATTGTTGTTTTACCACTACCATTTGGACCAATTAACCCTATTCTATCATTTGTTTTTATATCAAATGAGATATTTTCAAAGATTAAATCAGCTCCAAAATATTTGGTTATGTTGTTTATATTACATTCAATCATTATGCTCACCTCTTGTTGGTAAATATTAAGTTCTAATACATTATATCATGTATTCTATAAGATAAAAAAAAGAAAACCAATTATTGCTAATTGGTTTTATAGTTTCATTAAGACAATTAAATCTGTTTCTTCTATTAAGAAAGATTCATCTTTATTCAAATCAACTGATAAGATATGTAATTCGTCACTTCGGAAATATCCAAAAGGAATAATCTTATTATCAAATGCTTTGTGAGTTGAATTGATAAATGATTTCTTGCTTGGAAATACAATTGGAAACTTTTCATCAAATAGTTTACTTGCTTGTCTTATAAATACTTCTTGATCATCTTCTTCGTCTTCATTTATTTCAAGAGTAAGAAGATTTTCATAAAATGATTCTGTTTCTTCATATAATGCTAACTTACTTAATAATAAAGAAATTATTTTATTTGAAATTATTGTGTTATTAATATTAAAGTCTTTTATGATATTGTCATTCTTAGGATCGAGTAATTCTACAATAATATTTATGTCACTTCTTTTAAGTTTACCTTCTAAGTAGATTAGATTATTAATAACATTGGCATCTAAACTATCATCTTCATAGTTTTCATCACTCAACAATACTATTGTGATAGGGCCACTTGAATTATTCATCTTCTCAACAAACTGTTCCATATCTTCTTCTTTAATCCAAGTTGCGTTAAAATCATTATGGTAAATTTTTTGGTATTCACTAAATGCTGATAAGATAAAATCTAGTTTATTATTCTTACCTATTATATATACTTCTAAATTTGTAGCTTCTTTATAATGTTTAGTTTTTAATGGTAATAGTTTCACTTTAGTATTTGATGTTTTATGAATAGTACTTTCATTAAGTGATAAAACAAATAAATTCCCATCTTTTCTAGCTAAAGGAACTGCATCACTATGATTGTCCAAACAATCTTCAAAAGTAGTATCCTTTAAACAATATACCTCTGATCCATCAAAAGAGAACAAAGATAGGTATACATCCTCCACACAAGAGTGGATGATGGTTTGGGCAATGATTTGTCCTAACCTTCTATCAAAACAAATTGGAAGCAATTTATGAGGTTTTAAAGTATGCACAATTCTTCCCATTGTTTCTATTTTTTCTTTTGTTTCAATTCTTTTTATTTCAGCTACGATAGGAGGATTGCTAATGAAATTTACTCTTCCTATACTTAGGATAGTCTTTATAACATTTAAATCGCTTTTTGACATATCTTCTGTTACGTTTTCGTAGGTACCTTTATTCATTATAATAATTGTGGTTGCACCTTCAATTGATATATCTGATAAATCAGAAGCTACTAATGGATCACCGTTCTTTACTAGTACATTAATATTTGATAATTCTTTATCTTTTTTATTTTGTTTATTAATAGCATTAACAATTTGCTTTTCAGCAAATGCTTTATCAATATTTGCAAGTATCATTAACGTAACATTCTCACTTTCAATATTGATTAGATCTGCAACAAGTTCTGGTACTTTGTTGTTCCAATTAAGAATTACAATATGATCGCTTAAATATATTTTACCCGATCCACTTTTTTTCTTTTGAAAGTAATCTTTAATTAGATTAGTTGTTAAAGCAATAATTGTTCCTGTGAACAGGACCATTCCTATTACAAGTACACATGCTGCAAGGAACAACGTATTTGGGTTCTCTAATTCAAGTATTGCATTTGGTGTTAACATCCATTTTAAACTTCCGTTAGCAAAAGCATCTATAAAACTAGTAAATGAATCATCAATCAGCATTGCGATAAAAGCAGCAATACATAAAATAATAATATTAATTATAATCATTAATATTATCACAAATAACATTGGTCTCTTATAAGTTTTAATACTTACAAGACTTCTTGCTTTAAGTAATCTAGCTTTTAGTTTTTTCAAGAATATCCCTCCTCGTATGTTTTAATTATACACCACCGATTATCTCTTAACAATATGAAAAAACCCAAGTTTTATTAACTTGGGTTTTTGATTGTTGTTTTATCATTGATTATTTCTTTCCTAAAATAGACTAATTCCAAACATTCCTAATACTAATCCAATGAATATAGCTAATAATGAACCATAACAAATTAGAACAAATTTAATGTAGGTTTGTTTGTCTTCTTTCCTGAATAATAGGAAATACGATATTAACATTTCAAATATTGATAACATAAATATAACAATTAATACTTCATATGAACTCTCAATCAATCTTTGAATAAAGTTAAAATTAAATAGCAGTGTTATTCCAATGGCAAATAATACTAAACACATAAACAAAAAGTAAATGAATGGCCATTGATTTTTTTTAAAGTCTAATCTCTCTCTAAAGTCTATTTTAATTAAATAAGCAAAGACTGTTCCAATTATTGCAAAAACAATCAATACAAATGAAATAATTGTGAATAAAGCAAATATACTTGAATTCATACGTGAACTCATATTTGAATGGAATTCATTTGTCGATAGTGAATAACTATTCAATCCTGAAAAATCCTGAAAAATTAGAGGATTCGGAACTTTATAAATATCACTAGTCTTTACGGTGCTACCGCTACTATCCACGTGTATAAATTTCACTTCATCAAGTCTCTTATATTCTCCACTAGAGATAGCAAATTTGAAAATTTCATACTCAGTATTAAAGGAACAATGTGCATCTTCAACATAAGCACAATAACTTACCCACTTTGTTTCATTTAGATAATTAAATGATTCATAGTTCGGGAAATCATTTTTGAAACTCGTATTAGTACTTATACTAATTTTATCTTCATAGTCACTCTTAAGAACAAGTAAGTCTATATGTCCATCAAATGTTTCACCAGCATTATTCGTAACTATTACAGCTACTCCAGCAATACTGTCTTCATAGCTAGTCGCATGTACTTGATTAACGCTTGTTAACAATAATAAACATAACAATAGAAAAATCTTCTTCATGTTTTGTTATCTCCCTTCTGTCTTTAAATTATCTTAATACTAAAATAATTCCACAAGTAATATAACTACAAATCCAACAATAAACGATAAGATCATATAATTTAATGTTTTTGAATATCCTTTAGGACTAATTTCATCTCTTTTGTCTAGTTTCTTGATTGTTGGAAACAATCGCCAGTAAAAAGATAGTATTGAAAGAATTAACGCAACTACAGTAAACAATTGTGTGTTGTGATTTCCAAAAATCACAACTACAATACCTATCATTATGAATATTAGTTTAGCTCCAGCAACCCAGTTGATTAAATATTTAACAAAATCTTCTGTCTTAGGATCTTTTATTGCTTCATGATAGGAATTAAATACTCCTACTCCATTACCTATTTTAGATTCAGGAATAAAGTAAAGCATTATGATATTTAAGAATTCTATAAATACAAAAACTATGATTCCTATTTGCAGTATGTTCATTTATTCAGCTCCTAACTGATTGTTCATAATGTATAATAATGAGCTATTATCTAGCGTAAAACATAAAAATATCATCCTATAATAACTTCAATAATAAACCCTATTAAAATTAGTATTGAAGGTATTCTTACTAGATACCTAATTAATCTCTTTTCTTTGACTACATCAAAACTCATAATTTCCCAAGTAATAGGATCTGCACTTTTTCTAGTTTTTCTACCATAATACCCTAATTCAATTATTAAATATATTATACCAAATAATATAATTGAAAGCAAAGTAACATTGACTGTATGTTCACCAAAGTAATTTATACTTAAAATATTTACGATAATTCCAAGAACTGAATAGATCAATATCTCAGGAAATGCATGATATATTCTTCTCCAAGAATCATCAGAGTATCTTGCAGTTTTATAAAACCCAAATAGTTTATCCTTGTTGTAAACATCAAGGTTTTTCTCATCTAGTTTTTCCCTTAACAACAACATAAACTCTCCAACATTTTCAATAACTACTGTTAATTTTATTTTTTCACCATTCTTTGAAACAATAGTAACAAAACCTCCTAGATTAGAAATGCTAGCTGGTTTTACTGATTCTATTTCTTCATACTTCATTGAAATATCCTTTTTATTATTAATAAAATGAATACCTGATTCATTTATAACTAGTACTGTACTAGTAAATCTTCTATAGAATTTACTAATAGCCAAAGGTTCTAATATAAATATTGCTCCTATTATCATAAACAAAACTCTTAGTTCCCTAATATCAGATAGTATTCCTAATACTAGTAATACTATTCCTGGTATTGCTAGTACCCATAAAAACTTCTTCATTATTCCTATATGTTTCCTATAGTAAAATGTTTTCTCCATGTTTTGTCCTTCTCATCCTAGTTTATTTTATCTGTAAAAAATAAAAAGCCCAAAAAGAGCTATTCCCTCTACAAGGCTCATTATATCATATGTTGGCATTAAAAGAACCAATTAATAACTCATAAAATAAATAAAGTAATGTAAATCCTATTGAATATATAGATATATAAAAATACCTCCAAAGTTTTGATATGGTAAATCATATTATATCAAGTTTGCTTTGGAGGCATTATAATCAAATGTCTCTTTTTACTTTATAATCACTTTTGATAAGTCTCGTTGTATCGTTCTTAATCACGACAATCGTTATTTAATCTCTATTATTGTTTTAAAGTTATCTGTAAATACTTTAACCAATTCAGGATCAAACTGTGTACCTGAGCATCTAATGATTTCATTTAATGCTTCTTCATTTGATGAAATTTTTTGGTATGTTCTTACGCTTGTCATAGCATCAAATGCATCAGCAATCGCAATAATCCTTGATTGCAAAGGAATATCCTCAGTTTTTATACCTCTTGGATACCCAAACCCATCCCATCTTTCATGGTGACTTAGAACAATGTTTGAAATGTTTCTCATTTCGTTTGTAGAATTTAATATTCTAAATCCTATTTCAGGATGTCCTTTTATTAAATCATACTCTTTTACAGTTAATTTACCTTCTTTTATAAGAATTTCAGTAGGTATAATTATTTTCCCAATATCATGAAGTAATCCAGCTGTTTTCACTTCAGCAACTTCTTGTCTATTCATACCGTAAGCAAAAGCTATTTTCTCACTGACACTAGAAACAGTTCTTGAATGTGCTTCAGAATTCTTATCTTTCTCATATAATGTATTCAAAATTGTTTCGATAGCTCCACTTCTCATTGAAGGTATCTCAATTAGTTTAACTCTGTACATTAAATCTTCAGCACTTATATAAGTTTCTTTAATATCTTCAATAATATCGTTCTTAGTTTTAAATCCAAAAGATATTGATAATTCTATTGATTCAATATTGATTTTTTTAGCTTCAACATTGATTTTATCTATAATTTTTTCAGCTTCAATTTCACTTGTATTTGGTAGAACCATAATAAATTCATCCCCACCAATTCTAGCAACCAAATCAGTTTCTCTACAAGAATCTGAAATAACTTTTGCGGCAGCTTTAAGTAGTTTATCCCCAGCATCTTGACCAAAAGCATCGTTTACCAATTTTAACCCATTAATATCTGACATTACAATTGTCAATGGATAGTTTTCAGGGATATCTAATTTGACTAAATTATCTTCATAATATCTTCTATTGTTTAACCCTGTTAATGAATCATGATAACTTATATAAGTTAATTCATCTTCTTTTTGTTTCAATTCAGTAATGTCTCTAATAACACCTAAGACTTTGATTGGTTCTCCTAAAGAATTTTTAGTAACCGATGCTTTAGAATGTATATGTTTCATTTTAGTTCCAATATTCAGTGTAAAATACACATTATAAGGATTTCCATGTTGAATTAAGTTCATTAGTGTTTCGTCCAATATCTCTTTATCTTCAAATGAAACCATTTTACTAATTTTAGATATATCAATATACCCAGATTCTACAGGTAATTCATAAATATTGTGTGCTTCTTGCGAAGCCCAAATTAAGTTTGTTTTTAAATTCAATTCCCATGAACCAACATTAGATATTTTTTGCGATCTATCTAGTCTATCATAACTCTCTAATAGTCTTCTTTGTTTTATTGTACTCTCAGTAATATCTTCACCAGAACTGATTAACCCGCTAATATCACCATTTAAATCATATAAAACATTATTATTCCAAGCGATTAATCTCTCATTGTTATTCGCTGTAATAAGAATATTTTCAAAATGTTTTGCCATTTCAACTTCTCCAGAAAGTACATTTTCAAATACTCCTTTAACATTTTCAACAATTTCTTTTGGTATGAAATGTTCAAACCAATTTTTTCCAATTATATCTTTTTCATCCATTCCAATAACATTACATCCTTTTTTATTTACTAATGATACATTACCTTCTTTATCAAGTACAACTATTATAGTCCCTGCTAGGTCTAAATATTGTTGTGCAAGTTCTTTTTCATATCTTAATTCATTTTCAATTTCAACTTGCTCGTTAATTGTTTCTGAATCTATCACTATCCCGCCAATACTACCATCTTCGTTATACCATGGACGAGTTTCAAATCTTGTATATATTGTAGTCCCATCAGCAAGAACCTGACAATCACGATTCTCTTTAATAACTTCTCCTTTAAGTGAACGAGCATGACTATCCATCCATCTTTGGGGTAAATCAGGAAAAACATCATAAAGATATTTCCCAATAACATCTTCATCTTTAATATTTAAGTTTCTTAAATATTGTTTACTAACATACAAATATTTTAAATTATTATCATGAATTGCTATTCCTGTTTTTATGTTATCAATTATATAGGTCATCAAATTATGATTATGTTCCATTTCCTTATAAAAATTTATTTTTTCAGTAATATCTTTAAAAGTTACTACAGCACCTGTTATTTCTCCGTTTTCAGTTAGTGAAGTTGATGAGAATTCAACATGCAAACTTGTACCGTCTTTTTTCCATAATACTTTCTCTGCTGTTGTACGTTTTTCTGTTGATAATATCGATAATTCAATATTACATAATTCGCGTGGATAAGGTGTTCCATCCTCGTAAGAATGAGAAATTATTTTATGTAAACTTTTTCCAATAAAATATTTTTCATCATCATACCCTAATATTTTCAAGAAACTAGAATTAACAAATGTACATAATCCATTTAAATCTACTCCATAAATTGCTTCTTCAGTAGAATTTAAAATCAAGCTCATTTTTGCTTCAGATTTTTGAGTTTTAATTACCTCTTGATTTAAATCTTTAACTAACTCATCGATTGGTTTATGAAATGCTTTCATAATATGTCTCCTCGTATAATATTTGTATAAGATCTTAATGATTTTATACATTTTTTAATTCTTTTCTTTTTACTTCATATTTATAAAGAAGTCCTAGTGCTATAATTAAGTTAGATATAGCTGAAGGAAAGTACTTTCTCTCCTTGCGGTCACACCGCTTATAAAGCTTGTAAACCTGCTTATCATATGTAATTCTTTACCCGGTTGTTGTTTGAATGGCCACTACTCATTTATCCATGTGCCCAGGAAATTCTTATGTGCGAGGCTGGAACTGTATGATAAGGCTAGGACTTCTTTTATATCTAAATCTATTTTATTGGTGGTGATTTATTTGAATATTCAACTTAACTCTATTTACGTTGGTATTGATGTTTCTAAACTATCAAACCAAGTCTTTATTACTGACTTTAATCAGTCTCTATCAAAATCCTTCAGTGCTCCTAATAATAACCATGGTGCAGAATTAATTGAGACTAACTTACTTAGTTTTA
>Ga0307991_1001851_pt1 | contig 14559 bp, 12 predicted proteins | sample EllFjometagen131_FD_203146 | JGI IMG/M metagenome (GOLD analysis project Ga0307991, IMG submission 203146) | Marine microbial communities from Ellis Fjord, Antarctic Ocean - #131 | ecosystem: Environmental > Aquatic > Marine > Unclassified | place: Southern Ocean | collected 2014-10-08
GCAAGGTATGGGATTTTCTGGAAAATATACCCGTTTCTCATAGAAACAGGCGCAGACTTTTGCGGTTTATTCAGAAATTTGAAGGCAATATCATTAATCTCATAGCACCCAATGTGATATTTGAAGACCTGGGATTCAAATATGCGGGACCGATTGATGGTCATAATATCCCGCGATTGATCAGGATATTTCGCAGGGCAAAAGATAATATGGAAGGACCCGTACTTTTGCATGTAGTAACGCAAAAAGGAAAAGGCTATGAACCTGCGGAGGATAATGCTTCCAAGTTTCACGGCTTGGGACCATTTCAGGTGGAAACAGGTGAATGCGTGAGCAAAAGCGGCACCTCATATTCCAAAGTATTTGGTGATAAATTAACTTTAATGGCAGAAACAAATAAGAAAATAGTAGCCGTATCGGCAGCTATGAAAGATGGAACAGGCTTAGCTGGCTTTGCAGATAAATATCCGAAACGATTTTTTGATGTGGGTATTGCAGAACAGCACGCAGTAACATTTTCAGCGGGAATGGCAACTCGAGGTTTAAAGCCGTTCGTTGCGATATATTCCACATTTTTGCAGCGCGCTTATGATCAAGTGATACATGATGTGGCATTACAGAAACTGCCGGTGGTATTTTGTCTTGATCGAGCAGGACTTGTAGGCGAAGATGGAGCTACGCATCATGGCAGTTTTGATATTTCATATCTCAAATTGATACCGGATGTAGTGATAATGGCACCTGGTAATGGAGCGGAACTTGAACGGATGCTCGTTTTTGCAGCTGAATATCAAAAGGGACCAGTATTTATCAGATATCCCCGCGGGAGTGCATTAACCTGTGATATAGATTATCCGCCACTCGAATTGGGCAAATCTGCGATAACCAGAAAGGGTAAGAGACTTGCCATATTGGGCACCGGGAAATGCCTGGAAGATGCTTATGAACTGGCGAACCTGATAAAGGGAAAATATTCACTGGAACCGATGGTAATTGACTTGCGATTCGTAAAACCGCTTGATATTGCCTTGCTTGATAAAATCAAGGAAGATATCAAAGTTATGATAACTTTGGAAGATAACAGCCTTATGGGTGGAATAGGAGAAAGCATTCAAGCTCATTACTGCAATTCTGAGGTAAAAGTTTTCAGTTTTGGGATCCCGGACAGCTTTGTAACTCATGGCAAGGTAAATATATTAAAAAGATATCTTGAACTGGAAGCTACACAAATACTTAAACAACTGGAATCAGAGAGCCTTTTCCAGAGTGGATTACTTTAAAGATACCATTGCCGCAATTTCGACACCTTCTGGAAAGGGCGGCTTGCACATAATTCGCGTCAGTGGTGATGCAGCCATTAAGGTGGTAAATCAATCATTTCAGGGAAAAAACCTGACAATTGTTAAGGGACACAGAGCCGTTTTTGGCAGACTATATGATGATAAAGAACTCCTGGATGAAGTGGTGATAACCATATTTAGAGCACCTCACAGCTATACAGGAGAAGACGTTGTGGAAATATCATGTCACGGTAATCAATATGTGGCAGAGCGGATAATGCAATTGCTGCTGAAATCAGTAAGAGCTGCTTTGGCAGGAGAATTTACTCAGCGCGCTTTTATCAATGACAAACTTGATCTGACACAAGTGGAAGCGGTGGGAGATCTGCTATCAGCAGCAACCAAAAATTCACACAGAATGGCAATCAACCAGCTGGAAGGAAAACTGGCACTCAAGATCAATCATTTTTTGCAGACACTAACTCATTACAGATTATTGCTGGAATTGGAAATAGATTTTTCGGAAGATGATACCGGTGAACTTGATTATGATGAACTGGCACAGCAGCTTATGGATCTGGAAAGCGAGCTTGATAAACTGGCAAACAGCGGACGTGACGGTATGATATTGAGAGACGGCTATCGTGTGTGTCTGGTGGGTCAGCCGAATGTGGGCAAATCAAGTATTTTCAATAAAATCCTGGAGACAGAACGTGCTATAGTAACACCTATACCAGGAACAACACGAGATTTTTTGGAAGAAGCGTTAGCATTAGACGGGTTTCTGATCAAATTATATGATACGGCAGGAATCAGGTCAACAGAAGATGAGATAGAAAAAATCGGCATTAAGCGGAGCTTTGATCTGGTTAGAGATGCACATCTGGTTGTATATGTGAACGACGGGGGTAATGAGGACGATCTGGCAGAATTGGAAGCACTTGTGGGCAAAGACAAAATATTGAAACTGCTCAATAAAAGTGATCTTCATTCTGCGGCGTTAAAAGAGCAGTATTTAGAGCGTGATTACCTGATCTGTTCAACTGAGGAAGACTATGGTTTGCAAGCATTTAAGCAGTCACTTTTAGCAAAAATAAATATCAATCCTGCTGAAATGCCGGAAACATTATTAAGCAATAGCCGCCAGATCGCAGCAGTGCAAAAAGCACTGGAAAATATCAAACTGGCAAGAATTGCAGTAAGTGATATGATCAGTGCAGAGTTCATCGCCTTTGATCTTCAGGAAGCGAGTAGAAATCTGGAAGATATAACCGGAATAATTACCACAGATGATATGTTGGACAGGATATTTTCGGAATTCTGCATCGGAAAATAGTGGAAGAAATAAAAATAAATTGATATAAATGGCGTAATTAAAAATAATTGCCGCTGGCAATGATATATGAAAAAGGAACAGTTATGAAAATAGGCTTAATAGGACTGGGGAATTCAGGAAAAACGACAATATTTAATGCACTTACGGGGCTTGAAGCGGAAGTAACGTCATACAGCAGCCAGAAACTGGAACCCAATATCGGGGTTGTGAACGTGCAAGATGAGCGCATAACGTGGCTTTCTGAGCAATATCAACCCAAGAAAACGATTTATGCAACCATAGAATTTACTGATTTTGCCGGATTGTCTTCTGGCAGCAAAGAAGGTGAAGCTTTTTCTGCGGAATCAATGGGACTGATAAAAACCACCGATTCTCTGGCATTGGTAATTCGCAATTTTACCGATGAGATCATTTATCAAAGTCAGGGAGCACCCAACCCGGCAGGAGATATTAATAATATTTGTGATGAAATGATACTCAGCGATATAATGATATCAGATAAACGGCTGGAAAGAATTGTGAAAGACAAGAAAAGAGGCTTGAAAAATGCGGAACTGCTTGTGGAAGAACACACGCTGCAGCGGATCCAACAGCAGCTAAATCAGATGAAGCCAATCAGAGATATGGAGCTGACCGCAGATGAAGAGAAAGCAATAAGGGGTTTCAGATTTCTAACCCAGAAATCGCTGCTCATAATCTTGAATTCCGATGAAGATAACTTTGGACAGCAGGCGGAACTCATCAGCGAACTCGAAAAAGAATATAAAGTCATTGAAATGGCAGGTAACTTTGAAATGGAACTGAGCAAACTCGATGAAGAGGAAGCCGATATGTTCATGGCAGATATGAATATCGAAGAATCTGCCGTTAATCGTCTGGTATCATTTGCCTATCGCATATTGGGCTTGATCAGTTTCTTTACAGTGGGTAAAGACGAAGTGAGAGCATGGACAATTTCAGATGGAGATAATGCTGTGGAAGCAGCTGGAAAAATTCATTCCGATCTGGCACGAGGATTTATCAGAGCTGAGTGCTTTAGTTATGATGATCTCAAAACTCTGGGTTCGGAAAGAGCATTAAAGGAAAATAATAAAATGCGTCTGGAAGCAAAAAACTATATTGTTAAGGATGGTGATATCCTTAATATCCGTTTTAGTGTATAGCTATGGAAACTGCTCAGAATATTAACCTCAAAAATATCCTGCTCTGGCTGGTTTTACTGATAATTGCCGTGCTGCTATTGGTTGCAGTGAGTACCAGTGCCGAGAAGATGCTTTTTGATTATCACATCATATCAGAAAGCGGGATGAATTTATGGGATATAGTCAGCCTTGATTTTCCTGATCTCAATAATCCGATTGGACCCTTTGGAGCAATTCTTGGTTACGGATTTTGCTATCTATTTGGCAAGATACTGTGCGTGTCATTACTATTGGGACTGGCATTACTGTCATTTTTCAATATTTTCACAATTTATCGGGAAAACCTGCTGCTCAAGATATTCTGTTTTGTGATCATGGCATTTTTCATCAATATAGTGGTAATGACCCTAAGAGGAGCGAGACCACTATTGACGGGAATAATCACGGATTTCTTTTTTACTTTGCTGAATGGACTTTTTGACGTGGCTGGCACGATCATCATCTCGAGTGTGATTATTGTGGTAATGACCATAATTATCTTTGAATTGGGACCTTTATGGCGGGCAATTCGCTGGCTTTTAGGTACGATTAGCCGTTTCTTTCGCTGGGTTTTTAAGAAGAGAGAAAAGAAAGAGAATTCTGAGCCAAAACCGGAAAAACCAAAGAAGAAAAAACAACCAAGCCTGAAAGTACATGACGATCCTGAACTTGTGGAAGAGCTTGACATGGGCATTGATCTTGATGCTGCAATACTTGCGGAAATAGAAGAGACTCCGCCTAAAAAGAAAAAAACAATATTAAAAAAAAAGATACTGATAAATAATAGCGATCCTGTGATTCCGCAACCGGAAGATGTTTTGGACACCTTAAAAAATAAAGGGAATATTTCCAAAAATAAATATGCTCCTCCTCTGGATGGCAAATACACTGTTCCTAATACTGAAGATTTCCTTAAAACGCATACTTCTCAGCAAACCAATCGCGAAGCACTCAAAGAGACTATTGCACAGACGAGTGAGACTCTAACGAATAAACTCGCTGAATTTCAGGTGGAAGCTACCGTAAAAAACGTGAATATAGGTCCTATTGTAACACAATATGAGCTGGAACCAGCACCGGGAATTAAAGTCAATACGTTTAATACTTTATCTAAAGATCTGGCACTGGCACTAAAGGCAAATAGCCTGAGAGTGGAAGCACCAATACCAGGCAGAGGATTGATAGGGATTGAGATTCCCAATGAACATCGTGATATCATATATCTGCGTGATATTATGCTATCTCGGAGCATGAAAAAGATGGAAAGTAAACTTGCAATCGGACTTGGTAAAGATATTTCGGGAAATCCGGTTGTGGCTGACCTGGCAAAAATGCCGCATCTGCTTGTGGCAGGAGCCACAGGTTCAGGAAAGAGTGTATGCGTAAATAGTATCATCGTTAGTTTGCTTTTACGTACTACTCCTGATGAATTGCGCCTTATTCTCATTGATCCCAAAAGAATCGAGCTTGCGGGTTATGAAGGCATTCCTCATCTGATCCAGAATGTGGTAACAGAGCCTGAACACGTGATGATTACTCTCAATTGGGCAGTTTCAGAAATGGAAAGACGCTATAAGCTGCTGCAAAATTACGGTGTGAGAAATTTGGAGGATTATAACAAAAAGATCAAGGCAATGCTGAAAGCAAATCCTGAAATAGAAGATAAAGAACTGCCATATATCGTTGTGATAATAGATGAGTTCTCTGATCTTATCATGACTGCAACTAAGGAAATAGAACGTCCTGTGACACGACTGGCGCAAATGGCACGTGCCATTGGAATTCATTTGATCCTTGCAACACAGCGACCATCCACGAAGGTGATTACAGGACTGATCAAGGCAAATTTCCCATCACGCATCGCTTTCAAAGTAACGCAAAAAATCAATTCACGTGTTATACTCGATGTTAATGGTGCTGAACAGCTCCTGGGTAAAGGTGATTCGTTATTTCATGGACCAGGACAACCAGCTCCAGTACGAATTCACGGAGCTTTTGTATCTGATGAAGAGATAAATGATCTGGTTGATTATTTACGAGTGCAGCCAAAACCTGTTGATGACATTACCATACTATCTGATACACAGGAAGATCTGACAGAATTTGACTATGATGATCCACTTTTTCCTGAAGCCGCATTCACCATCGTCAATGCTGGCAGTGCATCTGTTTCCATGTTGCAACGGCATTTTAAAATTGGCTATGCCAGAGCAGGAAGATTGATTGATCTGCTGGAACAGGCAAAGATCGTGGGACCGCATGTGGGAAGTAAATCAAGAGAAGTGCTGGCATCTGAAGAAGACCTGCGGGCTAATGGTTTGTGGATTATGGATAACTAAATGAAAAAAACAATAATTTGTTTACTGATACTGCTGATCACCACAGTTCTTATGGCTGATCTGGATGAAATTTACAGGAATGTACTTGCTCATTACCGGGGTATTTCAACATTTCAGGCGGAACTCACACAGGAAAACTACTGGAAAGAAATTGATATAAACAAAACCTCGCAGGGCATGATCTATTATAATGCAGATTCGCTGCGGATATCTTATTCTGAGCCAGATAAACAGCAGCTTTATGTGCTGGGAAATGACATTCTCATCTACGAACCGGCAAACAGTCAGGCAATCTGGATGGATAAGGGTGATTTTAAGATCAAGCCCGTGGAAATAATGATTTCTTACTGGGAAAATAGTGAAGTGGCATTGATTTCACAGTCAGGTGATCTGGCTGTGATAAGTTTGACAAGTTCTGAGGAAACTATTGAAATAGTCATTGATAATAATTTTATCAAGTCTGTGAGAGTGGCTGATAAAGCAGGTAATTATGTGAATTATACCTTTGCTGCTGAACTTTATAACAAAAGTTTACCGGCAGAGACATTCATTCCACAATTACCACGTGAAACAAATGTTATTGATAACCGTATAGGAGGCAGATAGATGATTGCTCTCATAATGGCAGGTGGAATCGGTTCACGTTTCTGGCCCCTTAGCCGCAAAGATAAGCCCAAACAGTTTTTACCAATTGTGAGTAGTGATTCCATGATCAGGCTTACGGTTGACAGACTTCAAGAAAAGATCAAGATTACTGATATATATATCGTAACAGCTGCTGAGCAGGCAGCACTTGTGCGGGAACATTTACCGGAACTGCCACCTGAAAATATTATCTGTGAACCATTTGGAATGAATACAGCACCCTGCATTGGGCTGAGTCTTGCCTGGCTGCAAGATAAATATCCTGCTGACGAAACTATGCTTGTGGCTGCTGCTGATCATTTGATCACAAAGACTGACAGCTTTTTTGAATGTCTTGAAACTGCCGAAAAGGCAGCACATAAAGGCTATCTGGTGACAATGGGAATCATGCCAGATTATCCATCAACCAGTTATGGTTACATCGAAAGTGGTGATGAATTGGTGAAAGGAGTTCATCAGGTTAGGCGTTTTAAGGAAAAACCTGATCTGGAAACAGCTGCTGAATATTTGCAAACAGGAAATTTCCTCTGGAATAGCGGGATGTTCGTTTGGCAATTAGAAGCCATCAACAGAGCTTATGAAAATCTTCAACCTGAGATATGGAATTTGCTGAAAGAAGTTAAATCTGTCTGGCATGAAAAGGGTAATGCTGCCGATATTGGCATCTTATATGCAAAAATGCCGCGCATTCCAGTAGATGTAGGAATTATGGAAAAGTCTGATAACATTGCTGTGGTTCCTGCTGATATTGGTTGGAGTGATGTGGGTGGCTGGAAAGCTTTGGCAGAATTGTCTTCTGCTGATGAACAGGGTAATTGCTTCAAAAATAAGCAGCATTTGCAGATTGGCAGTACCAACAATTATGTTTATTCTGATAAAATGGTCAGCTTGATCGGAGTAAATAATCTTGTAGTTGTTGAAACTGAAGATGTTTTGCTTATCATGGATAAAGAACGCTCAGAAGAAGTAAAAACTCTGGTTAATATTCTGAAAAAAGAACATAAGGACGATTTACTCTAATATATGAATGCTGTTGCAATCAGGTCTCAGGAACTTAAGGTTCTTTATTGTGAAGATTCCGAAATCTCGGGAAACTCACTCCGTAACTTTCTCACACACCGTTTTTGTAAGGTATATTATGCTGCCGATGGCGAAGAAGGCTGGCAGCTCTATAACAAATATCAACCTGATCTGATCATTACTGATATCAGGATGCCACGTCTGGATGGCTTAAAGATGGCACGAAGGATCAGGGAAAAAGATGATCGTACCAAGATAATTATCGTATCTGCCCATAACGATATCAACTATTTTATGGAAGCAATTGATTATGGCATCAGTGCTTTCATCAAGAAACCCATTGATCTAAAACTATTAGATCGGCAGATAAAAGAAATGCTGGAAGATTTGAAATTGCATAAACGCATCCGAGAAGAAGAACAGCGGCGTATTAAGATTCAAAGTGATAATAATAAACTTTTTCAAGAGATACGGCAGGATCTGGCACTGGCACGTTCTGTGCAGGAATACCTTTTGCCTGACTGGCTGCTGCTGCACGAAAAACTTGTATTTACCACGGCTTATGTGCCTTCATTGATAGTAGGTGGAGACCTTTTCGGATATTTTCCCATTACCAAGAAACGTTTTGTATTTTACCTGGGAGATGTTTCCGGTCATGGATTGAAATCTGCCATGTTGATGATGGCGGCTAATTCCACCATTAATATGCTGGTGGAGCAGGAAAAGAAAAGAATCAATATTGCCAGACTGGTAAACCGTTTGAATAAAATACTCAGTATCAACCTCCTGCGTGATAGAAACTATATGACATTTATCATGGGAACGATTGATACGGATAGCGGAGAAGTGAGATATATCCGTGCCGGGCATCCGGAAATTATCGTATTTGACCACAGCACCAGCAAGGCAAAACTTATGATGAGCGAAAAAGGTACTATTCCTATTGGCTGGCTGGATAATTTCAATTATTCAGATGACGATGTAGATTGCTTTACAATAAATAAGAACCAGACCTGTTTCGTTTATTCAGACGGACTCTTTGAATGCACACGCGAAAATGGCGAACAACTTGGGCAGGATGGCTTGCTGAAATTACTGGAAGAAAAAATACCGGAAACAAATTCCCTAACTTCATCTCTGGAAGTAATGGAGCATCTCAAAGATGAAGGCTATGACATCAGCCAGGATGATTTTACTCTGGTTTCCTTTTTTCAACCCACCTCAGCCACGATTCCTCAGCTAAAAAATTCATATCAGGCAATTATCCCTGAGAATATTGATCTCGAAGAAATTGAATGCCGCGAATTTCTCCTGCAAAATACAGGTAATGCCCAGTTTGCCAGCACCTTTGAAGAAAACATGAATGCTCTTTTTCAGTTGGAAGATTTCCGTAATGAAAGTTATTTCATTTCGAGCTTTTTGCTGTTGCTGGTTTTTAATGATAATCGCATCGAATGTCGTTTCTGGATCAAGAAAGAGCAGGATGAAACAAATGAATATGCTGTAAGTAAACTCGATGAAGAAGAAATTACGGCAACATTTCGTAATAGTGAATTATATAGTCAAAATTATCTACAGAAATTACACTTTAAAAATCTGGGAGACTTCCTCGAAGTTAACTGTGTATTCAAAACTTGATAAGATTGATCTTCGTAAAACTTAATACAATCTCGACCTTTTCATTAGATAATCAAAAAGGCTTTTTTCAAAAGGAGTTGAGGTTGTGATCGGATTATACTCTATGCCGGATTCAAAACACCGCTGTTTCAGATTATTTACAAAGCTTTCGTATTCAGCAATGTAATCCTTTCTGATCAACCAGGGATTCACAACTATCTTCTCACCTGTTTCTGAATCCACAAATTCTGTTTCCTGCTTAAAGTTGAAGTCCAGTTCCTCAGCATCCTGCAAGTGAAAAAGTATCACTTCATGTTTCTGATGCCGGAAATGCTGCAATCCAGAAAACAGACTGTCTACATCATCAAGCATATCGGAAATTAAGATGATCAAACCTCGTTTACGCACCTGTTCTGCAAGTTTATGCAATACTGCCGCAGTGGCTGTTTTGCGTCTGCCTTGCAGATTATAGAGCTTTTTAAAGATCACATCCAGATATGAGCGTAATGAACGCGGTGGCAGGTAATTGGTTATTTCTTCATCATACGTAAGCAGTCCCACAGCATCCTGCTGACCCATCATCAGCCATGCGAGCGCAGATGCTAATGCTTTGGCATATTCCAGCTTACTGATCCCTTTTCTACCAAAACTCATCGAAGCACTATGATCAACCACCAGATAGCATTTCAGGTTTGTCTCTTCTTCAAAACGCTTAATATAATAGCGGTCTGTCTTGGCAAAAACTTTCCAGTCAATATTTGCTACCGGGTCTCCGGGATTATATTGCCGATGGTCTGAGAATTCAACACTGAAACCATGGTATGGAGATTTATGCAAGCCGATTTTAAAGCCTTCCACAATGAGGCGAGCACGCAGATTAAATTTATTTAAACTGGCGATGAACTCATCTGAAAGAAATTCCCGATTATTACTCATTTCTTCCTTTTTATCTCATCATTATCACTGCTGCGGTTTACACCAGCTATGATTGCTGCAGGAAACAAAATTACATAAGCAATTATCAGCATTATGGGAGATATGGTGTTTTCACCGGTTCCCATTATCACGTAAGCTACCGCGGTAACGACTATTGCCACCAACAGCAGGCTTACATTGAGTTTATTGAAAACTAAACGCATTTATTCCTCCTGATTATCATATTCGAGATCTGCCAGATGTTTTTGAGCGATCCCGATCAATATTTTATTATCTGTAAGTTTCTCTACCAGCGTTAGAAATTTGCCGGCTTTTTCCTTTTCTCCGTTAAGTGCAAGTATAATGCCATAATGCAGGGCGATATCACCATTTACATTAGCTGCTTCTTCAGCTTTTTGCATGGCAGATAATGCATCTGCCGGGCGCTGCATACGATAATAAAGCCAGCCCAGACTATCCCAGTACATGGCATTATCAGGTTCCATTTCCAAAGCCGTATTCAATGAAGATTCAGCGTTGGCATATTCCTGTTCCCATTCCTTTTCCGCAGCCATATAGCCGTAGAAATTCAGTACTTCCGACTGTTGAGGATATTTATTAATGGCATCTTTCAAAAGTTCCAGAAGTTCTTCATCTTCCGACCTTTGTTCCAATATATTTCCATACATCAAAACCATCTGCAGGTTATGTTCACCTTGTTTATAAGCTCTGCGCATATATGTCAGTGCTTCATCTTCATCTCCGCAATAGAAATAAAAGAATCCCGCCAGAACAAGATTGCGTTCCAGAAACGGCTTATAAAGTTCTATATCTTCCTCGCTGAGTTGAGTCGTTTCTTCCAGAAATGGTAGAGCCAGCAAAGGCGATAAATCCCATTCCACTAGATATTCAGGATCTAAAAGGCTCAATAATTCCGGTACTCGCTCAATCTTTCCTTCTTCTCTATTTAGCAGTATCAAAAGGAAAAGAGCACCGTCTTTGTCACGGGCATTTTGATAATAATATTCCATAAATGCCAAAACTTCTTCCTCTGCGTCGAGTTCCTGCGAAACCATCTTTATGATCAAAAACTGCTGTTGAATATCATTTATATCTACCAGATAGCGGATTGCTTCATCAAAATTGCCTCTGAGAAATTCCAGTTCCCAGAGCTTTCCCAAAATCAGGAAATGCTGTTCTGGTAACATTTCTTCCAAAAGCAGCAGTAGATTGCCAATCTCAATTGCCAGTTCAAAATCTTCCACTTCTAATGCTGAAATATATAGCAGCTTGAGAGCATATTCATTACCCATTCCGCGGCATTGTTTCTGCATTGCTACCACTTTATCAAATTCCTGGTGAGTATAATATTCGTTTAAAAGGTATTCTGCAAGTTGTTCGGAAAGTTCATCTTTTGCCAGCAAATCTTGTAAAATAGTTTCCACACCTTCGTCAAGCTCTCCCTGATATTGGTTCAATGCTACCAGATTCAATAGGATATTAGCCTCATTCCAGCGCAGATAGGCATCATAGAGCAGTTCTGCTGCACGTTTATCATTATGTGCTTCTTTATAAATATCTGCTACCCGGTAAACAGTTTGTTTATCATCTTCCTGCCAGGGTTTTTCGATTGCCTTTTCCAGATAAAGTGTATCTGCCGGAGGGGCATACAATTTCTTGAACATATAGTAGGTCATGTAATATTGTTTATCAGGTTCGTCATTCAAGCTTGCCTGAAAATATTTATCTGCTGTCTCGATTTCTTTGCTGTAAATGCATACTTCTCCCAGAATGAACATGATGCGGCTGTTATAGCTGCCAGCCTCATACCATTCTTCTCCGAGTTTCATTACATAAGCTGCAGTGGCACTATCACGCAGCGCATTCGCAGAAAGATACATCAGTAATTTTTCTTTTAAATACACACTTTCAGGATATGCTTTATATGCCCTGAGCATTGCCTGATATGCTTTGTCAATATTTCCATCCTGCCGCTCTAATTCCGAATAATTAAAATATGACATAGCAGTGTACATTGCCATATCATCATTGGGCATAACTCTGACATTATGCTCTTTACTGCTCGTGGCACAGGATATCAAAAATATGGGCAATAAAAGTAAATATAGGTATTTAATTTTCATCTCTATAATCAAAATAGTATCTCAAATTTAAGGAGCGATCCGCAGATTGCGTATCTCCACGATTTTGCAGAAGATCATTAAATTTTAACTGTAAATATAGATTGGAATTGAAATATATCCCCAATCCCGCATTTAAGTAACCCTTTTCCATGTAATCAATATTATTTCCCATGGTAGATTCCAGCCAGTTGCCATTATCGTTAAGAGCCATGTCATATTCCACGGTTGCCACCATCACATCGCCTAACATCTTATCGATTCCGGCAAAGATATTTAAATGCCGGTCATCATTGGTGTTTTCCAGGCTGTAATTGCATCCGAGATGCGTTCCCAGATTGCCTAATAACTCAAAATTTTTACTCGCCACTGCGAAAAACCCTTTAGATTTAATGTCATAACGCCGTAACTCATTGCCGTCTTCATCTTCAATGTAAAAGCGACCATGACCCTGACTGTCAAATCCCACTGCCAGTGCCGGGATGCTGTAACTTTCATCCAGCAAACGGTATTTGCCGTGAAATTCCACTCTGTCATGCCAGTCCGGTTTGTCATTACCTACCACGTTTTCTGCACCATAACTCATACCGATCACAAAACGGGGAAATAAGCCTAACCGCATACCCACAAGCATTCCGTTATCTTTATAGAATTCACTAAATATACTTGCTTCACCTCGTTGCAAAATGCCTGCAGTAGGCACGTCAATCAGCATATCCATTTCATAAGCGCTCAAAGACATGAGCATACAGAAAAATACGAACAGGAGTAACCTTTTCATTTCAATCTCCTTTGACTGCTTTTTCATATTATGTAAAATAAAAACCCCGTTTATCAAGTCAAGCCTTTTGAAGGGTGATTTACTAATAATTACCTGGAACTGTTAAATTTCATGCCTTTTTTAACTAAAATGGAAGTATGGATGCAATTGACATTTAATTGGCAGTGGCGATGAAAATGAAGAGAAGATTTTGAACCGCGGAAGGCGCGGATTACGCGGATGGAAGAAAAGAAAAGTTTTGCTTAGTAATTAAGTGCGATTTAGTAGTACTATTGTTCTAATTTTATTGGTTATTTTCTTATAAGTGTTTTTGAACCCATAGTAATCCCACTGTCTTGCTACATTAAGGAACGTCTGACATATATTTGGTGGTGTTAATGCTTGAAAATATATACTTTTATGAGATTGAGAATACGATTATGACTGAAATTAGTGGAAAAGTGTGGAGAATGGGCTTACGGAAACTAAAACTTTTGGAATCAGGTCGAACGTTATAGATATTTAACCATCAGTCTTCGTTTCTACGCTCCGGTAAATGAAAAGGGCTAAAAGACGCGAAAGGAATAATTCTTTTACTCTATGATGGAATTTACTGTGAAAAAAGACTTTACAGTATTTGGTGAAAATCTTCTATTGGTTCAATTACAAGGTAACTATGAGATACTTACCTTGTAATCGAACCGGAGGCTATGTGGATAATATTGAAAGAATCTTTACTGAGCAAAAAGGATATGCTCGAATGAGTGACCTGAAGTCTTGTATGATACATACTCGTGATGTCGCAAAAGCAATAGAGAATGGCACAATTGAAAAAGTCAAATCTGGGCTTTATAAACTTGTTAACTATCCCTGGGATGAGCATAGCAGTTTCGTTGATATTTCTCAGGCAAAGAAATCTGCAATTATTTGTCTTACATCTGCACTTGCTTATCATGAACTTAGTACGATTAATCCTAATGAAGTGACTGTCGCAGTTCCTCAGAATACCGATAAGTTTAATCTTGAATATCCGCCTATTAAGGTTTTCTATTTTTCTGATAAAGTTTATTCTTATGGCATTGATGAAAAATCCACAGCGTCAGGTGATTTTAGAATTTATAGTGCCGAAAAGACAATCTGTGATATGTTTCGTTACAGAAATAAACTGGGAGAAGATATTGCACTTGAAGGACTGAAAAACTATCTGAAACGACAGGATGCTGATCTATTTAAGCTTAGGGAATATGCCGATAAATGTCGTGTCAAAAGAATTATAGAGCCTTATCTGAAAGCAATGCTTGTATAATGAGAAAGGAAATAAAGAA
>Ga0307991_1001852_pt1 | contig 14551 bp, 12 predicted proteins | sample EllFjometagen131_FD_203146 | JGI IMG/M metagenome (GOLD analysis project Ga0307991, IMG submission 203146) | Marine microbial communities from Ellis Fjord, Antarctic Ocean - #131 | ecosystem: Environmental > Aquatic > Marine > Unclassified | place: Southern Ocean | collected 2014-10-08
GATGTATATGAAACATCGCATGCGGACATATCAGGGAAGTTTTCATGTCAACCCGGATTATGCGTACTGGTATGGCTGGGCCATGATGACAAAAGATCTTGGGGAAATTCAAGAGCTGGCGCATCTGCTGCGCAAAGCGCATGAGGAAAAAAAGTAATCGTGGAACTCAAAGGCAGGCGGTCAAAGCAGCTTATACGGAACTTTTTAAGCGCAAACGATTTCAAGGCTTCCCTTGAAACCATATGCCAGTATCCGCCCCGTCAGAGTGTCAATTTTTTATTCCCCTTTTTTTATGATAAAGAAGAAATTCTTCGGTGGCGGGCAATTACCACTTTCGGCCGGGTGGTGTTTATACTGGCTAACAAAGACATGGAATCCGCCCGTATCATCATGCGCCGGTTGATGTGGAATTTAAACGATGAATCCGGCGGTATTGGATGGGGATCTCCGGAAGCCATGGGCGAAATCACCGCTCTCCATAAGGGCCTGGCAGCTGAATTCTCCACGATCCTCCGATCCTACATTCGTCTGGATGAAAATTTTCTGGAATATGAAATGCTCCAGCGAGGTGTTCTCTGGGGCATTGGCCGACTGGCCCAGGAACGGCCGGATCAGCTTCCGGAGACAGATACCCACTTGTTTCCATTTCTGACATCCGATGACCGGTATCACCGAGGATTGGCTGCCTGGGCACTGGGCAACCTGAAAAGCCGAGCAGCGGTTAAACCCCTTGAGCGCCTGACTAAAGATAAAAATGAGATTTTATTTTTTAATGACCTTCAGCTCAAGCCAGTGACGGTCAGGGATTTGGCAAAAAAAGCATTGGTTAATATATGGAAAATCGAATAAATTAATTTATATCACCGGCAAATCTTCCGGTAACTCCCCACATTCCATTCGTTTCAGGACACCAAGGGTTTTGGTCATCGGCATCACTTGAAACAGGCCGGATGCTGCCGCCATCTTATAAATATAATGCGGGGCCTGGCCCCCTTCTTCTGGGTGCCTGAATATATCATGAATCAGCAGATACCCGCCCGGCATGATATGTCCTGCCCAGGAATTATAATCCGTGAACGCTGCGGCAAACGAGTGGCCGCCGTCAATAAAAACAAGGCTCAGCGGCGTTGCCCAGTGACGTGCAGTAACTTCCGAACGGGCTAAAACTGGAACCACTGTATTCTCGAACCCACCGTCAATGAGTGTCTGGCGAAAAATCGGAAATGTATCCATCCGTCCCTGACGGATATCATAGGTTTCCGGGTCAAAATACCCTTCCCCAGGCTGCTGTTCTTCGGAACCGCTGTGGTGGTCTACTGCAAAAAGGGTACTGTTATTTTCCCGGCACGCAGCCCCGAGATAAAGTGTCGACTTTCCGCAATAACTCCCGATTTCAAGGCAGGGGCCCCGCCTGCTGACTGCCAGCGCTATCTGATAAAGTCTCAGGCCTTCATCTTTATCCAGAAACCCCTTGGTCCGGCCGATCAGCGTTTCATTTGGTTTATCATTCAGTTTTTCATCCAATACCAGAGATTGATTTCCCATATCACAGCATTTCATCATAATTTTTTACCAATACCTCCCGGGCTTTGACACCATCAGACGGGCCGACAACCCCTTCTTCTTCCATTACTTCGACAATCCGGGCTGCCCGGTTGTAACCGATCCTCAGGTGTCTCTGGATCATTGAAATTGACGCATGGCCGGACTTGGTGACCAATGCGACGGCTTCATCATACCGCTCGTCATAATCCTTGTCTCCGCCGTTGGCGGATTCCTTTTCCGGGGCTTCAAGAATTGCATGATCATATTCGGGCGGCTTTTGTTCTTTTAGAAATTCAATCACTTTCATCAATTCATCTTCAGAAATATATGCGCCGTGGAGCCGCTGGAGTTTTGCAGTTCCCGGGGGCAAAAACAGCATATCGCCATTTCCGAGAAGCGATTCAGCACCATTGGCATCAATAATGGTTCTGGAGTCAGTTTTTGACGAGACCTGAAAAGACAACCGGGTCGGAAAATTGGCTTTAATCACACCAGTCAGAACATCCACCGACGGCCGCTGGGTGGCAATAATCAGGTGAATACCCGAGGCACGGGCCATCTGCGCCAGACGCGTCAGCCCGACTTCAACATCCCGGGAACCGACCATCATCAAATCAGCCAGTTCATCAATAATAATCACGATATACGGAAGCTTTTCCTTAACAGGTGTTTCTTCATCCGGTTTTTGTTCTTCAGCTTCTTTTTCAACTTTACGGTTATATTGACGAATATTCCGCACCCGGTTTTCAGACAATACCTTATACCGCCGTTCCATCTCTCGGACAGCCCAAAACAGCGCATTGGTTGCTTTTTTCATGTCCGTGACAACCGGTGAAATCAAATGCGGAATGCCATCATAAACAGACAATTCGATCCGTTTGGGATCAATCATAATCATTTTAACGTCTTCAGGCATGGATTTGTATAGCAGGCTGCAGATCATCGCATTTAAACCGACACTTTTACCGGTCCCTGTAGCGCCGGCAATCAGCAAATGCGGCATGTCTTCTAAATTCGCGACCACGGGATTACCGACGATATCCTTGCCCATGCCCAGCGTCAGTTTGGATTTGGATTTATGAAAAACCTGGGATGTCACAATATCTTTAAAAACAACCATTTCCCGATGTGAATTCGGGACTTCAATCCCGATAACCGCCCGGCCGGGGATTGGCGCGATGATACGAATACTCATGGCACGAAGCGCCAACGCCAGATCATCTGACAGGTTTACCACTTTATTAATCTTAATTCCCGGTGCGGGTTTGAACTCAAATCGGGTAATTACCGGACCGGGAACAACGGTTTCCACTTTGCCCCTGACACCGAAATCATCAAGCTTCTGCTCAAGAATTTTTGATAAGAACTTTAAATTTTCATGGTCCACTGCATCGATCTGCACCTCCATATCCTTTAAAAAATCTATTGAGGGAAGCTTAATGCCGGTATCAAACCGCATGGACTCAAAAACCTGCTGTTTGGGCACCGGCACCGACCGAAGGGGCCTGGGAGGCAGCGTCTCTTTTATTAAAATTTCATTTTCTGCATGATCTTTATTTCTTTTCTTTACGTCTTCATCTTTATTCCTTTTAAAAGGCAGCGTAACGTTTCTATCCGGATCTTTCTTTTTGCGGTTCAAGCTATTTGTTTTCTTTTTCTTAACCGGCTTTAATTGAATCATTCCTTTTTTTATCGTCTCAAAAGCATGAGAATATATATTTTTTATCTGCCCGCCGATCACAAGACTTAATTTCCCAAAATTTCGAATGGTGGCAACCACTGAGATACCGGTCGACAAGATAAAACCAATCAGCAGAAAAAAAGATAAAATAACCATTCCACCGGTCCAGTTGGAATATTTGAGTAAAAACGACTTAATGGGAAAACCGAGCATTCCGCCCGCCGTAAAATCATTGCCGAAGAAAATATAGGTTTCCTGAAAAAATGACAGCAGGCTCCCAAAGGAAACAGTTAAAATAATCCCTCCGGATGCGATGACGGAAAGTGCCTGCCCGGAACGATTTTTAAAAAACTCAAGAAACCCAATAAAAAACAGAACCGGTATTAAAAAAGCACCCACCCCGAATAACCCGATGAGAAAACCCGACAGGTGCGCACCCAAAAATCCAAAAAAATTTTCAATGTCACCCGTATATCCGACATGATGGATTGACGGATCATCCGGACTGTATGAGACAAGACTGACCAGTGAAAAAACAACAATAAAAATCAATATGATGCTGACTATTTCTCTACGCATTTATCTATTACGCCTAAAAATAATTAATTTTAAAATTCAGATTTCCATAATAAACGGCAGTATGACCGGTTTTCGCTTAATTGTAAAATTAAAATATTCTCTTAAACCACGATGCAGTCTTTTGCGAAGCGCTTCAACCCGATCCGCCGGATCAAAAAGACTGATATCATCTATGATTTCCAAAATAACACATTTTGCATCTTCAAGGATATGACCGGTTTCATATTCAAACACAAATCCTTTTGAGGCAATCTCCGGACCATAAACAATAAATCCGGTTTCTTCGTCCAAAACAATGGTGACCACAACCAGGCCGTCTTCAGAAAGAAGTCGTCTTTCTTTTAAAACCAGACGCCCCACGTCCCCGACACCTTTGCCGTCCACGAGAATCCGGCCGGTAAAAATTTTTCCGTTGATCCTCCCCCCGTTTTCATCAAACTCGATAATCTGACCATTTTCTGCCAGCAGGACCTGGTCTTTGGGGATGCCGACTTCTTCCGCCAATTTCGCGTGATGATATAAATGACGGTACTCGCCATGAATGGGAATAAAATAATCCGGCATGGTCAGGTTGATCATTTCTTTCAGTTCATCCCGAAATGCATGCCCGGAGACATGGATGTCAGATATTTTCTCATAAATAACATCTGCCCCTTTCCGGAAAAGATTATTAATAATTTTGGCAATCGCCTTTTCATTACCCGGTATAAATTTGGAAGACAGGATAACCGTGTCTCCTTTTTCAGCTTTTATCTGTTTGTGCATTCCGGTTGACATCCGGGCCAACGCGGACATGGGCTCTCCCTGACTGCCGGTTGTTAGAATCAGAATCTCATTCAAAGGATATTGTTCTATCTGATCGACATCAATCTCCATATCATCCGGAATGTGTAGCATATTCAACCCAATCGCTGTTTTCACACTCGACTCAATGCTTCTTCCGTTAAAAATGATTTTGCGTTTACCGGATTTAATAATATTGACGATCTGCTGGATTCTGGCGATGTTTGATGCAAACAGAGCGACAATCACCCGGCCCGAACTGTTTGCAATGATCTTTTGAAATGTTTTTCCAATCGCTTCATCGGAAATCGTGCGGCCGTCTTTCTCCACATTTGTCGAATCAGACAAAAGCGCAAGCACCCCTTCTTCACCGAGTCGTTCAAATGTATCAATGTCGGTCATCATCCCCGGTATCTCTGTTTCCGACAATTTAAAATCACCGGTATGAACAATCTTCCCGACCGGCGTATTAATGGCGATCCCGACGCCATCCACAACACTGTGATTGACCCGGATAAACTCAAACTCAAACGGGGGTATCCACAATTTTTCTTTTGGTGATATTTCATTCAGGCTGGCAACAGACAGAATCGCATGCTCATCCAGCTTTCGCTGAAGCATACCAATCGTAAACCCGGTTGCATAAACCGGAATATTGACTATTTTAAGAAGATACGGTAATGCGCCAATATGATCTTCATGGGCATGCGTCAGGATAATGCCAGCGACTTTGTCCCCATTGATACGAATATAATTCATATCCGGAATGACATAATCCACCCCCAGCATGTAATCTTCCGGAAACATCAGACCCGCATCTATGATGACAATCGTGTCGTCATATTCAAAGGCCATCATATTCAGGCCAATTTCCCCGAGTCCCCCAAGAGGAATAATTTTAAGCATTATATTGACTTATTTAAGGTTAATGATTCCGTCAAAGTTGACGGCTTCGTAAAAAGTCCAAATTCTGTGTTGCGCTGCATTCTTCGTTTCTTCAAAGTACGCTAAGCACTAATCATCACTCAGAATTTGCGCGCCTTGAATTTGAACTTTTATACCTTGCCGTCGGAATCCGACTTTTTACGAGATTATCAAAGTTACGTTTGATAAATTCGCTAACCGGTCAGGTAATTATCTCAAGTCTCTCAAAAATGGTGTCAACAAAACGGATCAGCCAGAGGCACTGATCCTTTGTCGCATATTGAATACAATCACATCGGATGCTATTTTTTGTTCGAACCAGCAATTCGGCAACCAATGACGTTGGGGTTAGCTGAATTGTAAAATAAAAGGGGCGGCATTTGACGTGCGACAGCTGTATTGGGTCATAAAGTCCAGAATCTAAAGATATCCAGTAAATATCTCCCATATCCGCCGGACCAAAATGTTCATCCATATACATTTTGATCCTGTCATAATCCTCTGGTCTTAATTCATCAATAACATATTGTTTCATCAGTCAATATATACCATATCGATTTCATATACGGAAGAGACTCCCTGACGCCTCTCGCAGGTCACCGCATTGAAAATTCAATCAAGTGAAATACCCCAAAAACCATCTGTTTTAGTATCACTGCGCATCACACAATGACAAGGATTAAGAACAGAAAACAAATTTTTTAATAATGCGGCACTGACAACCTTCATTCATCGGAAAAAAAAACAGGTAAATTTCCTGATTCATTAAACGTGACCTTTTGCCAGGGTGAGACCAGGGACATATTTGGATTTTCACGCAATTCACGTTCAAGGGATCGTGACACCTGCAGGTATTTTAAGGCGGCTGTGCTTTTAATCCTGACGACTCTGAGATCATTATAATTTGGAACCCCTGTTGTCCGTATACACGCATCAAGACACATTCTGTCAGTCTCAAAATTGATAGGAATCGCTGCTTTTTCAGGAGAAATCGCAGTCATCGCATTCACATAGGTTTTTTCCATATCTATCTGCGCCACCAGCCGGCGGGTCGTAACATCAGCAAGTCCGATACCGTTTGCGTTTCCGTCCGAACCGGGAGATAAATCCCTGACAAATATTCGCTTGATGTTCGGTGACATTTTTATATCACCGACAACATCCCGATGCCGCCCGGTAATGTTTGAATCCATACCAATACCGGAAATATCTTTTCCAAAATGATCAATGATCAATATATCAAGAAAATCAAATGGAATTCTTCCCATCATGTTCAACGCTTTTTTTAACAGAATTTTTTCCCGACCGATCAATTGATCCGGACCAATCGTTTCAACATGCGCCAGGTTACTATACCCATCCTCTATCAGGGCAATTCCGAAAAGCACGTTCAGTTTTTTCAGCAAAATTTCCGCCGCACTCTCTATGATGCCAAAGGTATGATCTACCGCAAAACGATGAAATTCGGAGGCGCCCTGGTCTTTTCCAAGACCGATGGTCATCATTTTACAAAGCCCGCTTTCAATGTCGGCTTTAAATTTTGTATGGGGTTTAACACGATTTATAATAACCAGATAATCAGCAGCAAGGGCAGCCTTTGAAACATATATATTGAACCCGGAAGGATGCGTGGCAACACATTGGGTTTCCATATCCGCCACAATGGCAACCTTCATCTTATCTTCAGTGATTCCGTATTTTGCCAGCACATCCCGTTGCCCGTCTGCCGTGGCACCTCCGTGGCTCCCCATGGCCGGAACAATAAACGGCTTAAAACCGCTTTGTTCAAGAAAGCGAAGGCATTGGTCAACAACGATATGCAAATTGTCAATATTGCGGCTGCCAACGGCAACAGCAACGGTTTTACCGTTATTGGACGGGTGGTCAAAGCGCTTAAATGCCAGGGATGCCTGGACGGTGGACCGGATAGCTACAGGGGTTTTCGGAATCCCGGACATAAAAACCGTTTGCCGGCCAAAAGCCATCTCCGGAAATATAAACGGCATACGATTATTCATCACAATAGCGGGGGATAAAAAAAATGAAATGTAACGTTATAACAGAATATGTTATACGCAAAAAGATGCGGGAGAAAAAATCAGCTTCCCCGCATTGCACATGATGCAACACTTGGGGAAGCTGAAAATCGTTTAAAATATTAAGTTTCCTCAACAGTAATCGCATTTGCCTCACATACTTCAATGCAGCTTTCGCAACCAAGGCATTCTTCCGCATTAACCGGAACGGATTTACCATCCTGCATTTCAAAAACTTCAACCGGACAGACATCTACACATTCTTCACAACCTTCACATTTTTCAGCGTCTACAACAGGATTAAAAGCCATCTTAAATTTCTCCTTTTTTAAATATTTTATATGTCAACAATTTACCATTTCCTATATTTTATATATATTTATATATATATAAAAAATTTTCATTACAGGAATTATAAAATCGAGTCAAGAATTGTTATATTTTTTTGTTAGGGAAGTGGAAAATATTAAAATGCCGGAATTGCGCAAAAGGCAAGATAGTTTGGTATATTAATATTTGGAAGTTCCCTTATATTTCAAAAAAACCGATTAATGAATTTAACCAACTGCGGTCATGTTGTTTTGACAATATTTTACCCTTTGAAAAAAAATTACACGCATCAACCGGATCAACGCCAGGCAAAAGATAAAGTTTGAAATTTAATTTTTGATCCGCCTCACAATTGAAATCAGGCAGGCTCATCTGATCCGGGCCGGACCAGGGGGTCGTGGACAGACGCGTCAAACATTGTGCGAATTCATTAATTACTGCTTCTGGTTGATCACAGGAAACCCCTTTAACAGAAAATATCATTTCCAAATCTGTTATATGATCAGCCATCTCAGCAATCACCGCCGGACTGTTTGTTACAAAAAATGCCGATTCAGGCACCGCATTTTTCATCAACTGAAACCAGGCGGCCATACGCGGGCCGGTCATATACGTACCATAATCATTTTTAAACAGTCTTTTTTTCAGTGGGTCAAGAATTTTCTCCTCACCGGTCATGCTGGTAAACAGAACCTGTTCATCATCTATTGATGAGGCCAGCTCCCGATCAACCTCACTCTGCTGAGAATCAAGGTCCTGTGCCACTAAAAGAAACAGCCGGGACAAAAAAACAGGGTCCAGATCAAAGAAATCATTTTCCTGATCTTTTAAAATGTCCGTTCGAATCTGAGCGGTAAAGAGTTGACTGGAAAACCCATTTTTAAAAATATCCTTTAACGAGGCTTCATCACCCTGATGGAGACGTCCCCATTGCGTAAATTCTTTTAAGCAACTGATCAAACGGTCTTCATCTTCAACATACGGAACATAGGTGTCAATGCAGCCATTTTCCGCTAACCGGCGAAGTGCTCGGGGCTGATTGTTCAAAACCGGTTGCAAAACAATTATCCGGCCTAGAAATTGACTTAAGGGCTTTGCAATGGTTTCCGGGATATATGTAAATGGGAAATAAATCGGTTTCATCATTTTATCTCTATATTTTTGATAAAGTCGTAAATAGTGCACAGATGGCTAAGTTAAAAGTTTTACCAATACCATAAAATTTGGCAAGGCGTAATGGTTTTTCAGGCTCGAAATCATACATGTAGTATCTTGAGTGGCTGAAAAACCACACCAACGCAGTAGATGGGACTTTTAACGACGCCATCATATTTTTAAGTCCTGAACATCTACCCCAAGCGCCCGCAACGTTTCTCTTATCTGGTCTGCTTTTTCAAAATCACCGGCATTTCTGGCAGCCGTTCTTTTCTCCATCAAATCCAGAAGGCCGGGGTCCACTGCTTTTGGTTTAAAATCAAAAATTTTTATCACATCATCAACACTTTGGAAGGCGCTTAACAAAACGGCTGCATTGTCAGAATTTATCTTCCGGTCTTTAATCAATATGTTAATTTTTTTAATAATATTAAAAATGTCCACCAGAGCACGGGGAAAATTTAAATCATCATCCATGGCGGAAATAAATCCCTGTTTAATATCATATACCAGCTGATCAATATCCGGATATTCACTTCCGTCTTGAATGTCCATTAACGCATGAACACAGGCATCAATCCTTTTTAAGGATCTCCGGGTTTGTATGAGCAGCCGGGTTTTGGAAAATGTGAACGGTTTCCGGTAATGATTAGAAATCAGCCAGAAACGGACTTCACGGGGGGTAAACCCCTCTTTAATGAGTTCATCTAATGTGGGCAGGGGTTGCTTTTCGCCATCTGCCGCTTTGTTTTCCATCATTACACGCTCACAATGAATCCAGTACTTTGCTAAGGGTTTTCCGGTGACGGCCTTGGCAATGGCGAGTTCATTTTCATGATGCGGAAAAACAAGTTCCCGGCTGCTGGTGTGAATATCATATGATTCTCCCAGGTATTTCATCGACATGGCCGCGCACTGGATGTGCCAGGACGGGCGGACATTCCCCCATTCGGTTTTTACATAAATGCCCCGTTTTAACTCGGATAGCCGGGCACGCTTCATTAATGTGAAATCCCTCGGATTATTCTTTTCATATTCATCCAGGTCAACGGTGGCACCGAGTTTAATTTTATTTAAATCAACACCGGATAATTTTCCGTATTCAGGGAACCCGCCAATATTAAAATACAGGGACCGCAGTTTTTCATAGGCAGCGCCCTTGTCCATGAGTTTTTTCGCCAAAGCAACCATATCATCAATATGTTCACTAGCCCTTGGATATTTTTCCGCTGGCTTGATCATCAGCCGTTTCAAATCCTTCTTAAACCAATCAATATATTTTTGTGTAAAATCCGAAAGCGGCTCTCCAGCTGCTTCAGACCCCTGAATGGTCTTATCGTCAAAATCCGTGATATTCATAATATGCGTCACAGAATATCCGCGAAACTCTAAATAACGGCATAAAATATCAGAAAACACAAATCGCCGGCATTCTTCTATGTGCATCCGGGCATCCGCCGTGGGACCGCAGGAGTACACCGATACTTTATCGGAATGAAGCGGTTCAAACGGCTCTTTGGTCCGGCTTAAGGTATTAAACAGATGAAGGTCCACTTTCTTTTTTACGGCAAACAACGGTGTGCTCAAATATCTTTCACCACTGTCCGGAAAGATGACCACAATAGTACCTTCCGTCATTTCTGCTGCTTTTTTTGCTGCAATCACCATAGCAGCGCCACTGCTCATACCGACAAAAAGACCTTCTTCCTTTCCCAGACGCCGGGTCATTTCAAACGCCTCTTCATCATCAATATTGACTATTTCATCAATAAGTCGTTTATCAAAAATCTCCGGACGATAGGCTTCTTTTAAGTTCTTTAACCCCTGAATTTTATGGCCGAGGTACGGTTCCACGCCGATAATTTTGATGTCAGGATCAAACTCACGAAATCGATTGGCAACCCCGATCACGGTTCCGGTGGTGCCAATCGTTGCCACAAAAACGGAAATCCGGCCATCTGTCTGTTGGATAATTTCTTCTGCAGTGCCGGAATAATGGGCCATCCAGTTTGCTTCATTATTGTATTGGTCGGTCATGAAATACCGGTCCGGATCTTCACGAACGATTCGGTAGACTTCTTCAATCGCCCCGTCGGTTCCCAGATGGCCGGGTGTTAATAAGATCTCCGCACCCCTGGCAGCTAATATTTTTCGCCGTTCTATGCTGACTGCCTCTGACATGGCCAGCAGCAGCTTATACCCCTTTATCGCACAGACCATGGCCAAACCGATACCCGTATTGCCGCTGGTGGCCTCGATAACGATTTTATCGTGTGTCAGCGCACCTGATTTTTCGCCATTCTCAATCATGAACAGGGCCGGCCGGTCTTTGATAGAGCCCCCGGGATTCACATATTCAATCTTTGCTAAAATTTGAACATCAGGGTTTGGGTTTAAGCGCTTGATTTCAACCAGTGGTGTATTACCGATGGCGTTTAAAATCGAATGATGCATTCAAATTTCCTCAGAAATATATAAAATTGGGCTTTTTTGTGAAACCATCGTTTTTGACAAACTCGTAAAAAATCGGATTCCGATGGCAAAGAGAAAATCTCCAAATTCGAGGCGCGCAAATCCTGAGTGATGATTAGTACTTAGCGTACCATGAAAAAACGAAGGATGCAGCGCAACAAAGAATTTGGGGTTTTTACGAAGCCATCATTTTTGCTTTTCTAAACATTTCCCCAAATGTTCTAATATTTGTTCACTTACTTTTAACGGGTCCAAAGAAGCATCCACCACCACAAATCGATCCGGCTCCTGCCGGGCAAGGGCCAGGTATCCGTTGCGAACACTTTCATGAAACTGAAGTTTCTCATTTTCAAACCGGGTTTCCGATTCTGACCGTGAACCGTCATTGATTTGTTTCCAGGCACGATTCAGCCCGATTTCAGGGTCCAGGTCAAGTATAAACGTAATATCCGGTACCAGCCCTTCAAACACCAGACTGTTTAAACGCTGAATCAGGGAGATATCAATCCCTCTGGTAAATCCCTGGTATACGGTTGTTGAATCGCAAAATCGATCACATATCACAATTTTACCGGTCGCCATCATAGGGCTGATGAGTGTTTTGATATGCTGAACACGGTCGGCCGCATACAGCAATAACTCCGTCATCGGATGAATATTAATATTTCCCGGGTCCAGCAAAATAGATCGGATTTTCTCTCCAAGCAACGTGCCGCCGGGTTCTTTGGTAATAATATAATCCAGACCGGATTTTTGAAGATACGCTGCAATATAGTCAATCTGGGTTGTTTTTCCGGAACCTTCAATTCCCTCAAGTGTAATCAGCATCTAAAAAATCCATTATTAAAAAGCTTTTCATGGTGACGAATTACCACTGTTTTATAAAATAACTTGTCAATCATTTCAAAATATTATGAATGAGTTATTTAAAAGAATGTCAACAGATACGTCAATATTTGAAAAATAAAATACACTTTTTTATTATTTTAAATATTTAAAATCAATAATATTATGCGGCAACTTAACTTTTCTTCAAGTTGCTGACATATAAAAATATCAGCACTATTGCGGTGGCTTTAATCGGGTTAAAATACATTTTTTCTTGTTTTACAAAATCCGATTTTCGCCATGAAGTTAATTCCGTGCTTCTTACAATAACCTTATAATACTTGACTTTTTAAGCTATTCAGGATTTTATACTGAAAATTTACGGGGTCTTCAAGGGATTATTATTTTATTAAATCAACGCACGGCAACTTCATGACAGCGCAAAAAAAAAAATCACACGCAAATATCCGACAACTATATATTTTTTGGATCAGCCTTATGGCTCTTATCCTTTTCCAGGCACCCGTCATATCATCAGCTAATACCATTAACCAACAAGACATTGTCCGTCCCGATACACCCTGGCACATCAATGCACAAAAAATCACCTACAATCAAAAAACCAATATTTACACCGCCATTGGTGATGTAAAAATATATAATGACGACAAAACACTGCGCGCTGAATCGATTCAATACAATCAGCACACCATGGAAGCGGAATCAACGGGTAATGTCCAGCTGAATGTGGGCAGAGATACCTTAAGGGGCGATAAAATAAACATCAATCTAAAAACAGGTATCGGTACTATATTGAATGGAAGCATATTTATTGAAAAAAGTCACTTTTTCATCAAGGGAGACAAAATTCTTAAAACCGGTGAAGATTCTTATACTATCTATAATAGCAGCGTTACCACATGCGATGGGGATCTTCCGCCATGGCAAATTACCGGTAAAAAAATCGATATTACCATTGAAAAATATGGCGTCATCCATCACGCCGCGCTTTGGACCAAAAAATGGCCGGTTTTTTATGTCCCTTATCTGATATTTCCTATCAACACAAAACGACAATCCGGCCTGCTTTCCCCCCAAATGGGCTACGCCTCTCAAAACGGATTCGAATTTATACAGCCCTTTTACTGGGCGATTAACCAAAGCGCCGATGCCACATTCTACTACCACCACATTCAGAACAGAGGTGAAAAATTCGGCGCGGAATACCGGTATGCGCTTTCCAATATCTCAAAAGGGACATTGATGATGGACACGCTTGATGACCGTAAAATTGACGACGGCACCGGAGATGCCAGTCAAAAATGGGGGTATTCTGATGATTCCTTTTTAAGAAAGAACACGGATCGCTATTGGTTTAGAATGAAACTCAACCAGAAACTGCCACAAAAGTTTACCTCAAAAATAGACATAGACATTGTCAGTGACCAGGACTATCTGAATGAATTTTCATCCGGTTATTCCGGATATGATGCCACAAAAAAATATTTTGAATCTGAATTTGGTCGCGACATTGATGATCAAAATGACTTCGTCCGTGAGAACAGTCTCAATATCAGCAGAATATGGACACAATACAGTTTCAACGCCCAATTATTGTGGTATGATAATGTCATCAACCGGCGACAAAACGAAACCGATTCAACCCTCCAACAGCTGCCTGCCATCACCTTTGATGCATTAAAGCAGCCTGTTTTTAACAATCTGCTGTTTGCTGATATGAATTCCGAATTATTAAATTTTTACAGGAAAGACGGCATGACCGGTCAGCGCCTTGATATTCACCCGAGAATCTACCTGCCCGTGAATTATCAAAATTATTTTACGTTTGAGCCTTCGGCAGGATTCCGGCAAACAGCATGGAATTTGGATCGCGTGGAAGAGGAAGCGCCAGGCCTTGATCAACATAACTACCAGCACAGAGAAATTTATGATTTAAGAGCTGAGTTGTCGACTGACCTGTTTCAGATTTACCAGATGAATGGAGAATCCATTAATAAAATAAAACACACACTCATTCCACGACTGGAATATTCATATATCCCTGATACGAACCAGACGCAATTTCCAGATTTTGATGAGACGGACCGAATTGCGCCGGAAAACCTCATGACATTTTCTTTAACAAATATTTTAATATCCAAAGCACCCGGCGCAAAAGAATTAAATGCGGATGCGCCGGTTAAAACCATGAATAACT
>Ga0307991_1001853_pt1 | contig 14546 bp, 14 predicted proteins | sample EllFjometagen131_FD_203146 | JGI IMG/M metagenome (GOLD analysis project Ga0307991, IMG submission 203146) | Marine microbial communities from Ellis Fjord, Antarctic Ocean - #131 | ecosystem: Environmental > Aquatic > Marine > Unclassified | place: Southern Ocean | collected 2014-10-08
GTATCCAGTAGTTGTTTTTTATCAATACACAAAAGCCTTGATTCATATGGGTGACCGGTGCGAATCAGCACAGAGTTGATCGTAACCAAAAAAAAGAAATAACGGGTGCAGACGGCTATAAAAGCAAGACCTTGTCGGATTATAAATTATTAAATCAGGCAAAAAAACTATTTTTTTTGAAGGGAGAGGTGTTTTTTCTACTTGACCCGTCCTTTAATGGGTGACCCCTTTACTTAAAAATATTTTCTGGTTTAGGAGGGGCTGTTAATATTTTTCAATTCGAGGTGTTCCGCAACGCCCTGAGAGTCAAGAGCAGACTTGACCCAAAGATAGAACTAATCAAGAGTCATAAGCAGACTCTGTTTTTAAATAGATGGCCCAAAATATAGTCATGAAAACATTCAAGAGTACTCCACTAAAATCAGGAGGATTTCAATGAATTCAAATGCACCCGGACAACTCCTAGGATATTCAATCCAATTTTCAAGAGCATTATATCACCTTCTTAAAAGCGGACCTGAAGACGTTGTATGTATTGAAGTGTTGGGTGATGTGGCCACAAAAATGAAAAGTAAAGAGGTGCTAACTGAAGAAGATAAATCCTCACTAAACAACAAACCTATAACTGACAAGTCTATTGATTTATGGAAAACTTTTTTTAATTGGATCGTATCAGTTAAAAATGGCTCTCTTAATCCTCAGAAGACCAGATACATCCTTTATTGTAATAAATCAGGTCGGCATAGTATAGTGGATCAATTCAGTGATACCAAGAACTTAGATGACGCAATAAAGTCTTTACAAAATGCGAGAGAAAAACTCAGTGATGTATCGTCTGGACATCCGATTTGGGACTATTATGATTTCGTTGTTAACCAGAATGAAGACTTGTTACTTCAGGTGATTTGTCGATTTGAAGTTCAATATGGAATTGGTGCAGGCTATGACGATGTTGATTTTGAAATCAAAAAAAAACATGTTCCTTCTAGTCAAATTGATTTCTTAAGAGACAAGATCAGTGGCTGGCTGATTAAAACGATTCAGGAAAAGATAGCAAAGAAAGTTCCAGCTTGTATCTCTTGGGAAGACTTCGATCATCAATTTATAACTTTGTTTGAGCGTGTTCGACGGCGTGAACTCATTGATTTTACCCTTGAATCACCACCAGATGATGAAGATATACATAATCAGGTTAAAATTCGCCCACTCTACCTTAGACAGTTAGATTTAATTGGTTGCTCTGATGATGAAATTGTTGAGGCAGTTTCAAACTTTTTAAGAGCTAATGTTAATCGACATAAATGGATAGAAGAAGAAATTATTGATGAAGAGACTGCTGCTGATTTCATCAATAAACTAAAAGGCTTCTGGAGCTCCCAGAAAAAAAGAATAGAATTAACTGTAAATTATTTAGATGATGAGAAAAAAGGCCAGCTTCTTTTGGAAGACTGTAAGTCAAGAATGGAAAAAATTGCGGATATGTCACCACCACACCCGACGGTTGCCGGTACTTATCATGCCCTTGCGGAGGAACCAATTTTAGGATGGCATCCTACCTGGGAAAAATTACTGTCTAATCTATAGGAGATTTGACTTTGAGTAGTTTTGTTGAAGAATATAAAATCTGGAACACTCCAATTCTTGGGGCATATTTACTTTGGAGGTTTACTCAAGGATATTGTGCAGGGCATGAAATCGGAGATGCTCCAATAGGTCTACTGCATTTTGTGGCAAGTGCTATTCTAACAAATAAAAGGCTCATACAACCTGTCAGTAATCAAAGAAAAAATCTTCAATCGTATGTGCGTTCCTTCGAAGATAAAAAAGATTCAGACATTTTATTAAATCTTCAATCCAGAATCAAAGAAAAGCGCGGATATACACTTGCTGCAATTGATATTGCGATTAGTGAAGGGCTATTGGTCTGGGAAGTTGAAAGTGGAAAAATATATCCACGAAAAGTAACTAAGAAAGCCCGAAAGGGAAAGACTTTGAGGCCAAAAATTAAATCTGATGGAAATAAGGCTGAAGTGCTGGGAAAATGGTTTTCTGAGCATGATCTTTCAACTATAGGAGCATATTTAAAAGTGGTGTTTTAATGAATTTTCAAATTGTCAAATTAATTGTCTGGCCTAAGACAGATTCTTTTCCTCCCAGAATTGTGGAATTTAAGCCTGGAAAGGTTAATGTTATAACAGGAGGTTCACGTACTGGGAAATCGGCAATTATTCCGATTATTGACTACTGCTTAGCATCTAGTGATTGCCACATACCTATAGATACAATCCGTGATCATGCTTCTTGGTATGGCATTGTTTTTCAGACTGAAACAGAACAAATACTTGTTTGCAGAAAAGTGCCATTAGGGGATAAAGCATCCAATGAATTTTATCTCTACCGTGGAGAACTAATTAGTATTCCAAATTACATAAAAAGAACAAACGAAAATAGAGATGGTGTAAAGAATATCCTAAATAGCATTTCTTCGGTTCCATATTTCCCATTATCAGGGGATGAAGCCAATATTGCCTTTGGGGCACGATTAGGCTTTCGTGATTTAATGGCATTGATTTTTCAGACTCAAGACATTGTAGCAAATCAAAACATCCTGTTTTATAAAACGCATGCACATGCACATCGAGAACGGTTACGAAACTGGTTTCCATTCATTCTTGGGGCGGAAACCATTGAAATATTAAAAGCAAGGCAACGACTCCAGATAGTTGAAAAGCGACTTAAACAATTGAGACGTGAGTTGGAGAAGGCTAATACCGTATCTGGAACATGGATGGCCAATATGGTCGGCCACATTAAAATCGCAAAAGAATATGGGATACTTCACAATGACATTTCTGGTTTGGAATCACATGAAGTGCTACTGGAAGTTGCAAAAGGAATTATTGAAGAAGCCCCAGATTACTCTAAGACTAACTTGGATGATATTGAAGAAGCAAATCAAACAATTGCAAAACTTGATAAAGAAGAGGAGCAGTTAAGTATCGAGATTGCAATGATAAAAAAACAACTCAAGGATATTGAAAGCCTCCGATCTGGTTTTGTTGATTATGGAAATTCTGTACAAAAAAGAACTGATCGGCTTCATATATCAAAATGGATTGAAGATGTGGCGCTCCAGTCTGAGGGTTGTCCTGTCTGTGGTAGTTCCTCCCATGAAAATACCACTCTTGAGTTGAATAAAATATCTTCGGCATTCAAAAATTATGAAAATGAAACGAAACGGAACGCTGAAGTTCCAACTTCATTTTTAAGGGAAGAAGAACGGCTTAAATCAAAATTAGATGACCTTCTGGATCATCAGAGAGATCACCAAAAAAGATATGATCTAATAATGTCGAAAGATAAAGAAGCCCAAGCTGTATTTCAACGTAAGAAAAGTATGTTTTTTTTTCTTGGTCACCTAAAAGCATCTGTTGAAACATTTGAGAGCCTTGCTGATGGAGGTGAGTTCAAAGAAGAAATTAAAAGCCTGGAAGAAGACCAAAAAAAGCTGAAAGAGATCGTTGACTCTTCGGGAGTAGCTCGGAGATTAAAAAGGGCAACGTCTCTGATTTCCCAAGGCATACTTCGCCATCTTCAAACCTTAGATGTGGAGCAAAAGTATAGGGAAACAGCACCTCACTTCAGTGTTAAAGACTTGAATGTATCAGTGTTAAGCAACGATGGGCATTGGCATTTTCTTGCTGAAGTTGGTAGTGCTTCAAATTGGGTATCCTTCCACCTGGCTCTAATGTGTTCTTTGCAAGAATACTTGATTAATCAACCGATGTCTTCTGTTCCAAGTTTTGTCATTTTTGATCAACCGAGTCAGGTTTATTTTCCAAAGGTTAAACATGGAGAAGATTCTGACCATAATAAAAATTATGACAACGAAGATGTAGACGCTGTAAAGAAAATTTTCAAGACTGTTTCCAATTCGATATCAACTAACAATGGAGCATGGCAAAGTATTATTTTGGATCATGCGGACAGTAGCATTTATGGTGATATCGATGGGGTTCACGAGGTTGATGAATGGAGAAATGGGATAAAATTGATCCCTAAAGAATGGTATACACCTAAAAGTGATTAGAAGTAAGGATAGATTTAGAATTCGAGCCTGCTCTTGCAATTTGAAAAAAATATCAGGGGTCGGTCTTGGATTGTGAATTACGACGTTGGGAGATGACGGAAGCAATTCACAATTCAAGATCTGACACCACTTCCTTTATTAATGTCTGGATCAAAAAAACAATCTGATTTCTGTCAAATTAGAATTGTGAATGCTGGAATACGCCCTGTAAATATAACAAATATTGGATGGGAGGCGGGATTATTTAAAAACAAAATTTATATAATCCAAATGTTAGGTTTTCCTGGTTTTGATAATGTTCCGAAAAAGCTTCAAGAAGGCGAAGAGGCAACTTTTATGATACCATTTAATTTAAATGGTAATGGGGATGATTGGATAATCCGATTCCCCCAAACTGTAACAGAAAAAAGTCCTAAATCTATTAATAGAATAAAGGCTGTGGTTTTTACGTCAATAGGACATTCTTTTAAAGTAAAAGTTGAGAAAAATTTGATTAAAAAGTTAAAAGAATCATTAAAAGCTAACCATTAAATGTAGGGGACACAAAAAGCCGCGACCCTGATTTAGGCGTTATAGAATATGAAAAATAAAATAAGCTCGCGAAAACTTAATAGGTTTACAACATTACCTATCTTGCTTGATTTGTTGAGACGGAAAAAGTTAGTGCTTCTTAATCCTGAATCTTGGGAAGACAGAAATGATGCTAAGATAATTTTGGAGTATAAGAAAAGAAAAAAAATACAAAATTTGTTCGCAGGTTGTTTTGGCATTGGTGATGAAACTATCCATCATTGGAAAACATATGCAAATGGCATTTCTGGATGTTGCATAGAATTCAAGGAAAAAAGTTTGCTGGAACCTTTAAAAAGTAAAAAGAATTTCAGATGGGGCGATGTTGAGTATATGAAATTGGAAACGGCTGAAAATACGAAAATCCCAACAGATAGAATCCCTTTTACTAAACGCTGGCCTTATCAATGCGAAAATGAGTTTAGAATCATCTGGGAAGGTAAAACAGATAGAGCAACAATAGATATTCCTATACACTTCAATTCCATTAATAAAATTACGATTAGTCAAGGGATTCCTGCTGAGGTATATAAATCGATCAAGGAGTTGCTGAAAGATGAAATAGGTAATCCAGAACATAAGATTAATAGGTCGACATTGTTTGAGAATAGAAGGTGGATAAAGGCTTTTAATAAATAATCTATAACGAAGCACTTTCAGCGGACCGCAAAAAGCCGCACCCGCTGAAGAGCACCGTTGAGCAGCAACAAACATATGCTGATAATCATAAACTGAATCTGATAACTTGGAGGTAACAAAATGAATTATGAATGGGAGCTCGCTTCAAAGAAGGGCCAAAAAGGAATTGGATACGTAGAAGTTCACAATACCATTGCTAAAGACCGTCACATTCGCGCTGTGATCAGTTTTTTCCCGCAAATCACAGGCCGTTCAAATCAAAAGCAGGTTAACGTATGCCTATTTTTTGAGAGTGAGAAAGCAGATCTAACAGATGGTTTATTCCATTCGATATATGATGACAGGAGAAATCGTTAAGAGAAAAGAAGGCGAATATTTCGATGGCAGTGCTGAAGAATTGAAGTATATGATAACGCAAACTTTGCTGGTTGACAGAATGCCTCAATTTGATTTGATATCTAATGGTGATTACGCGATAAGCTAAACGGTTAAAAGTTTTTGAATAAATGATAGGCTATAACTATACGTCCTAATTTTATATGAATTAGCTGTAAATTTGTAAATGGCCCAATTTTTTTACAAGAACAACGAACTCATAATATGTCGATGGTTATAATATGTTCATTATAAAAACAAAATAGTAGTTGAGAAAGCAGGGTTTAATATAAAACACTCAGAAAATAACAGGAGAGATCATGAACATTAAATCAAAAGGTCACTATATTGAAGGTCAATGGATAGAAGGCAGTGGTGAGCCTTTCAATTCTCTAAGCCCAGCCTCTGGCAAAGTAATTTGGGAAGGTCGTCGTGCCACAGTTCAAGAAATTGATAAAGCCGTTAAATCTTCTTCCTTAGTTTTTAATTCATGGTCAAAACTAGATATATCAAAACGTATAGAATATTTAAAAACTTATATTAATATATTAAAGGAAAACAAAGAACGAATTTCTAATATGTTATCTGAGGAAATTGGAAAACCATTATGGGAATCAGCCACGGAAGTGGGCGCTATGATCGGCAAAATAGAACCCTCTCTGCAAGCTTATAAAGAAAGGTGTTGCGACACCTCAAGAAAACAGGCTAACGGCACAAGTAAAACTCGTTTTCGTCCCCATGGAGTTATTGCTGTGATAGGTCCATACAACTTCCCTGGACATATGCCTAATGGACAAATCATACCAGCATTGTTGGCAGGTAATACCGTTATTTTAAAGCCTAGCGAATACGCTCCAGCAACCTCGGAATTAATTATTCAATGCTGGAGCGAAATAGGTTTGCCTCCAGGTGTCTTAAGTTTATTGCAAGGCGATTCTTTTGTAGGCAAAGAATTATGTCAGCATAATGATGTAAATGGAATTTTTTTTACTGGGAGTAGAAATGCTGGAGAATCAATAAGAGCAGCAACGTCTGTTGACAAGATTTGTGTACTTGAAATGAGTGGGAATAGCCCTCTCATTGTTTGGGATTCATCAGATATAAAAGCTGCTGTATTTGCGACCGTTCAGTCTGCTTTTATAACCGCTGGCCAGCGTTGCTCATCTGCAAGACGCTTAATTGTTCCAGATAATGAATTTGGTGAAAAATTCATATCGGAACTTTTGAGGTCTACTGAAAAAATATGCGTCGGAAGTCATAAAGATGTCCCCGAACCATATATGGGGCCTTTAAGACATCCTATGATGGTGGATAATTTATTAAAGAACCAAGAGGATCTACTTTCACGTGGTGCAGTCTCTTTGTTGACTAGCGAGCGATTAAGTATTGGAAAATCTTTTGTTTCACCCGGAATAATTGATGTTACATCCGTTGAAATGAGATTAGATGAAGAAATAATTGGCCCCTTTTTACAAATAATTCGTGTCTCAGATTTTGAGAATGCGCTTCATGAAGCTAATAATACAAAATACGGACTTGCTGCAGGCATCTTTACCGAAGATGAAAAACTGTATAACAGATTTTATGATTCAATAAGAGCAGGAATTATAAATTGGAATCAACAACTTACTGGCGCAAGCCCTTGGGCACCATTCGGTGGAATTAAAAATAGTGGTAATTTCAGACCCAGTGGTTTTTTCGCAACTGACTTTTGTGTTTATTCAACTGGACTGATTGAGTTAGAAAAAGTCCAACTGCCTGCATCTCTACCCCCAGGCTTAACAATAGTATAATTTCTTCTGAGGTTACAACAATGAATAGCCCTCTTTATGAATGGGCAGATAGACAAATCAACCAATGCCCCAGATATGAAATTGGCTTTACACAATTATTTTCTTCCGGCCAATATTTTTTAGATTCGAAAGCATTCGACAATTACTCTGAAAAACTATCTGTCATACGAGAGTTTCAAAGTAGCGCATTGAAACTTTTTAGAGCATCGCTAAGAAATGATACTGATCCAAAACTTTTACACTGGTTAATTAATGAAACACCTGAAAGCTTAGGAATAAATTATCACCGAAATTTAGAAGCAAGGCATTTTAGTCTACCTTTGTTCTTTAGAACAGATGAAGCCAAACCAGGGCGGATCGTAGAAATCCAATGTCCTGGGTCATTGTGGGGCGATTTGCAACTATCATATGATTATTTAGTGGAGTCAAAATTGATTAGTAATGGTATGTCTCCAGCACAAAAATTCTCTTCACAACTGGCTTCACTTTTGTCTGATACGCCAATTGTACATCATTTGATGGATAATTCCTCTTCGCCATCAAGTACAAGATATTTTATAGAAAAAACGAGACCAAAGGTAAAATATTGGGGTATAGATAAAGATATATTCCCAAGGGATTGTAACTTTGTTAGGTCCCACTCGTTTTTTGGGTTATGTGCAGACAATGAATTTAGCTCTCGATTGAAGAAAGTCGGGGATGGTGTTACATATGATTATCCGCCTCACGTATTATTTGACCAAAAAGCCACAATCGTATTACCGTTTTGGTCTTTGACGCGTGACTCATTTTCTGATAAAATTCGTAATTTATTTGTTTTTTCTACCCCTTTACTCCCTCAGGGAATTGAGTTAGATGACGGTTCAAATGTAACCATCGAGGAGTTTTCAAAATGGACGAGATCAAAAAGAGCATTTTTTCTCAAATATGCAGGATCAGATGTTGCTTTAAATTGGGGCAGTAAAGCGGTTTATAGACTTAGTAATATTAGTAGCAATAAATGCTACAAGCTTTTGATGGACTGCCTTTCTCAATATGAAAAAGGTCACATATGGTTGTTACAAAAAGAAGAAAAATGTGATGAAACCATTAATTTTATTAATCGAGATTATAAACAACAAACACAGAATCTCCGCGCAAAGTATAGTGCTTTTTATGGGCCTTTTGCATGTTTAGGTATTCTTGCTATGCACAGATCCAACTACAAAGTGCATGGACAAGCCGATACAATTATAAGCTATGTTGAATCTACGACCCCCAACTAATCTTCTTAAGAGAGACTATAAATTTATTATGAATGATATCGATTTTGGTTCTTTAAGTGACTACTCTAAACAAATTCGAGACATAAAAAAGGCAGCAAAAAGACTCCGTAATCTTAGGCCTAAGGTTAATTCTTCTTGGCAAGAGCCTGCGGACTGGGTTGTCAAAGATTCAAATATGCATGGGAAGCCTGCAGTAACTCTCACAATTACCCTCATGCCAACAGGATGTGAATGGGCCAAGTCGGGTGGGTGTACGATGTGTGGTGAATTTGAAGGGTCCACAAAAGGCGAAACAGTTCCTGGTGACTTCCATGTTGCACAATTTGCATCTGCGATTAGCAAATATGCTGTAAAATACAAACCTGCCTGGCTACGTATCTATCAGGAAGGGAATTATATGAATGAGAAAGAAATTGAAAACTCAGCACAATCTATAATTCTGCGCTTATCTAGCATGTTAAAAGGCATTGAGCGTATAACTATTGAATCAATGGCGAAATACATAACACAGGCAAGAGCTGCTCACTTAAAAAGTATAATTGACTCTGATGTTGAGATAGAAGTAGGGATGGGTTTTGAAGCCCAAAACGACATTGTGAGAAATGTCTGTGTGAATAAGGGAGAAAGCTTGAGGGTTTTTCGTAATGCTGTTAAATCCTTGAAGAGGTCTGGAATTAGGAGCGTCGCATATGTTCTTCTGAAACCTCCTTTTTTATCCGAATCTGAAGCAATAAAGGAGGCAATCGCAACAATTAAAATAGCCAACGAAATTGGGTTTGATGCGATAAGTTTGGAGCCAGTTAGTATTCATGCTTTTACACTCGTACATGCCCTAAATATAGTGGGATGTTATGAAGTCCCTTGGTTGTGGTCAATTATTGAGGTTGCTAAACATGTAAGAGATGTAAGTGATTTTAGAATTGGCGGAGTTGGTTTTTATCCACGCCCAATTGGCCTGGCTGAAAACAAAGATTGCAACAGAAAGAAAGATTGTGACGAAGAGACCTGGAATGCTATTCGAGAATATGGACGATATAGAGATTTAAATATATTTAATGCTTTAGAATGCGATTGCAAGAATAAATGGGAAAAAGTTTGCGCAGAATCTATAGAGACCCCATTAAAACAAAGAATAGACCAACAACTTAACCAATTGAATTTTAGTAAGTATAGCGATATTATTAATGGTGATCGTTTAAAACGGCAACCCGTTGCTGGCCACACAACTGCAGTCGCAGGTGGAACCCAGTATAAAGAATAGTATATAAATTCATTTTCTTTAGCTATATGAAGAATAAATTATGTTTTAAAATTGCTTACAAAATAGTCCAATAGCAGAGAAAATTATTGTATTTCAAAAATGTAAACATGCTCAATAATTCTATTTGTCTCTTTGTTGGTTAAGCCTAAGGCTTGGATAGAGTGCAAAAAAAGATGGTCTGGTTTATGCGTTATAATTTTCAATCCTGTTATTTTATGGAAGAAATCTCTTGCGTTATTGAGTGAGCTAAAAGTGTACTCAGAGGATCTTTTTGTTACGAATTCGTCTATTTCATTTTTTTTGTTTAATACCGTTTTCTTTTGAAAATTTAGCAACCTGTCTAAGGTTACGTCTGCTGTAATCCACGCTCCTCCAGTCTTTTTGATAACTGTGGCTATCTGGCGTCCGACATAAGTTTTTTGATTTTTATTAAAATAACGCATCAGTCCTTCGTTTATAAAAAGCGCCTTTCGGTTACTGATATAGGAACGAATTTCCTGCCATGTTTTCTGAATTAAAACACTGCCGCTTATAGACATCGGAACCTTTACAATGTCATTGCCTTTACTATATAAAAGTTGGTTGTAAATTTTATTTTTTATCGTACTTATGTCAATTAAGTCAACTTCAAGATAGTCGACGCCTTTTTTTGAAAAATTAAGTCCTCTGGTTGAGAATCCTGAACCGATTTCAACGATGACATCAAAGCTTGAGGAATTTATGACTTCATCAATTACCTTATACCGGTACTCTAATTCAGGTGCTAAAAAAGGTTTTTTGTAGTCAATTAGCTTAATTTGGGAATCAAGAATTTCTATTGAATCGCTTACCAAGTCATACAAGAGCCTACTGTAAGGTATCTCGGTAAATATTCTTGGATACAATGTTAGAAAAGCTGTCGAAGATAACTCATCATCAAAGAACGTCTTATGTTTTTTTCTGTTTAGTGCCATTTCTGAGACCACTGTGCTTAAATTTTTGGAGTCTTAACTCTAATGATTTGAGATTCTTTGGCTTTAGGTGCTTTTTGGTGAGGCTTTTTTAAACAATCACTTTGTTCAAGGGTTAATTCTACTGGAGGCTTTTTATCCGGTTGTGTTTCAAGAAAATTAGAGGATCTAACCCCCCATATGAACAAAGTTATAGCAATAATTATCAGACCACCGCCAACGAATTGAATTGAAGAACGCAGTCTTTTGTAACCGGTTTTACAAATTGTAGCTAACCCATATATCTGAAAACAGTTATACCTTAGCATATCTTCATTACTAATGTTCAGAATCATATCATGATAAATATCCCTTTCTGTGATTTTTGCAATACATATAGCAACTCTTGGATTATCTATATTCCCGACTCCAGAATCAAGTATCGGTATTAAATGAATCAAAGAAGAAATCATGCCTGCAATTAGGAAAATACACGCAGTGATAACTGCCAAATTTTCATACACAGATAATCCTATTAAATCTTTAATGGCAAATGTTGCAACGGCCAAGGATGCAGCGGCTATACCAAGAAGCGCTTGCATTTTAATGTCTAACCAATTAAATGTTTGGAAATGTGTGTCTATAATGTGGGAAGTATAAGCGATTTTCTCACTGATGGTTATTTCTTGGCAAATTTCTGACAGTTCTATTGGGTCGTCTCCGATATTACTACAATCGTTCTCGCTCATATATCCCCCTTTTAAAAATTAAAAAAGATTGAAAAAAAGACAATTGAATTGGTAACACGGCAATGATATTAAAAATATGCAATAAGAAGTTTATCAAGGTTTACTTGTCAATGACGTACCTTGGCCTAACTGCCAATTTATCCTACTTTATATCATTCGTCTGAGGGGGAAACAAGAATATTTGCTCTTTTTGCGTATTCCGGTGATGTCGGCCACCCATTCCGGAGGAAGTCGGCCACTTTTTCGGAGCAAAGCGACGCTGTTTTTTTACCTCACAAATTACCGAACTTAAGTCAACTTTCTTTTCTTTTTCCGCATAGAATCTCCTTCCAAATTTATTTTGTAAGCATTGTGAACCAAACGGTCGAGTATGGCATCGGCCAATGTCGGATCGTCCAATTCTGGGGACACGATACTTAATTAATCTTGACTAATTGCAGACACCTTGTCAAAAAAACATATGGTACGATTGGCAAGAATAGTTGTACCTGGATATCCTCACCATGTGACTCAACGGGGTAATCGTCGTCAGGTGACTTTTTTTTGTGACGTCGGGATAAAACCCGTCATTTATTCTTCCCCTAACGCCTCCAGATCTGCAAGGTCCTTTTTTCGGGAAGTTGTTTTCTTGTTTAAAATGAGTTGATCCCGGCCAATATAAAAGATTTGAATATCACCGTAAAGGCCTGAAACACGACCTTTGTAAGCCTCTTCCCAGGTAACACCGGACAAAGAAGTCATGATATCAATGCGTACCGGCGGGTAGCCAAGCTGAATAACTTTTTCCGGTGTTGTCAAGTCGTCTTCCCGTAACCCGATTGATCCAAATCCAAAAGCATCAAGTGCGCTTAAAATGCGGTTGGCATTTTCCCGATCCGGTTGAATCAGTATATCAATATCACCGGTATATCGTGGAAAACCATGAAGGGCGAGGGCATAACCGCCGACAATTAAAAATTCAACGTGATGGGCGTTGAATAATTCGAGCAACTCTTTGAAGTCTTTCTGTACTTCCACGATATTGTCTCCTCAGAAAATCAACAGCCGCCACTCTTTCTTCAGGTGATTGGCTCAGCCAGTATTTCAAATCATCTAAGATCAAATTTTCATCGCTTAAATTTGAAATCTTAATAACTTTTTTTATCATTTACATTCCTTTTTGGGGTGCGGATTTTATGTTTTAATAATAGCATGATTGCCAATAAATACAAGAAATATTTATATAATCTATTACATTTGGCAAATTTTAAGGCAACTGCAGGGTATTCAGGGGTGGCATAAAATAAAAGAAGAACATGTAAAGGGGTCAGATCCATTCTTGACTTCTTTTCTGGTGATTTCCGGCCAGACCGAATCAACTAATTGAAAACAAAAAAAAAAGAAGTCAAAACAAGGTCGCTCAGGGGCTTAACCCGGATTTCTCATGAAGAAATTGAATTCCAACGAAAGAAATACAGTTTCAGATGGTTATACATAAACTGGGGCCAACCGAGCAAACATTCTGTAATGATCATGTAAATAAAAAGTCGGTTCAAATTTTTCACCAGAGGCGAGCCGGAGCGAATCAGGAACAGCGTTATTCAGCCATTGAAGTAAAACTCTACGTCTTCAGGCTGAAATGCCTTGTTCCTGAATCGCTCCAACTCGTTAGAAAATCGGGTTAAAACCATCTTTTTGACATCAAAAAAACAGTTTTAAGCGAAAAATTCCGCTATTCCCAAACTGCTTACAGTCCTTATTTTAACCCTGAAAAGATTACGCTAAGGCTTGGGGTCAAACCTTGAATTTTAGATTTTAACAATTGTTCAACTTATTCAGGCGGTTAAAATTAAACTGGGCCATAAATTATTCTTAATTTGATAAAAGATTAAAAATAAGGGTCAGCATGGCCCGGCCCCGATTTCCCCTTATGACCCGACCACGATTTCTAAATTGACAATCCCCATACAATCCTTATAATCACGCTTGACGTGATTCACGCGATGCGTTATTATTAACCTGGCAACTTAATATACTAACCCCGTCGTGCCGGACTTGATCCGGCATCCAGTTATTTCTGAGGATCGGTGTCACGTCTTGAATTGTGAATTAAATAACAAATATCTATATTAACAATAACTTATGAATGATAATTTCTGTTTTTAAGCGAGTTTTGGAGACGTATCCCCGGCGGTTAAATAATTTTTTATCTTTACCCGCCGTTTTCTTTTGGAGCGTCCCCATAGTGAGTCCATAGGGCCGGGCCAAGATAACATTCTGTATTCTTATGGTTTTAATTCCAAAAATAGGCGTTTTTAGGGTCTATTTCGCTCTTTTTCGCCCCCAAAAAGCTCAAAATAGCGCCATTATTAGGGGTAAATTAAAGTCTATTTAATTTATTTTTAAATAGTTAGCTTGGCTCGACCCTCTCCGTAAAATAAAAATTAACAAACTCTTAAAAAATCAAATTCCGATGGACAGAAAAAAGATCCACCAATCTTATAAATTGGCGATGCGCACGAATCGTAAGGAATGAGTCGTACAGATTGTACGTCGCAATGACGAGAGATGAAGCGCAACGCAGAAATTGGACTTTTTGCGACGTCATCAATTATAACTCATTGAAATTTTGATATTGTTTTTATTTAAAACATATGCTAATTAGGCCGACTATAATAGTTTCGCTTTAAAATATTTTCTGGTTTAGGAGGGGCTTTTATTATATTTAATTTCGATGTGTTCGCAAAGCCATAAAAGTCAAGAGCAGACCCCCCCGAATTTTTAATCCGGTATCTATTTGAAGATGTTTTTTTAAATCATTTATAAAGGAAGCCTGATATGAAGTATGACCTTTTTTACGATCAGGCGCTTTGTTCGGGATGTCTTCGCTGTCAGC
>Ga0307991_1001855_pt1 | contig 14542 bp, 12 predicted proteins | sample EllFjometagen131_FD_203146 | JGI IMG/M metagenome (GOLD analysis project Ga0307991, IMG submission 203146) | Marine microbial communities from Ellis Fjord, Antarctic Ocean - #131 | ecosystem: Environmental > Aquatic > Marine > Unclassified | place: Southern Ocean | collected 2014-10-08
CTATGAGAGCAGGATCACTAACTGGAAAATCAGCCAGATGAACACTATCTTCACCAGTCAGATTATGATATATCTCTTCAGCCAGGAAGGGTGCAAAAGGAGCAACAAGACGACTTACAGAAGAAAGGACTTCCCAAAGTGTCAAATATGCTGCTTTTTTATCATCTGTAAGGGTCATAGCCCAGTAGCGTCTGCGGCTGCGGCGTACATACCAGTTGCTCAGATCATCGATCACAAAGCTTTGGATAGCTCTCACACTGCGGGTGAGTTCAAATTTATCAGTATTTGCATTAACTTCACTGATCAGGTTATTAAGCCTTGAGATGATCCAGCGGTCAATTTCAGCTACTTTGCTGCCGGAATTATCATGCTCAAGGGCATCAAATCCATCTATATTGGCATAAGTAACATAGAAAGAATACACATTTTTGAGGGTGCCAAAGAATTTATTAAGGATTTCAGCAACTCCTTTTTCATCAAATTTTGTAGGAATCCAGGGAGGGCTGACTGCCAGCAGATACCATCTTACTGCATCGGCACCAAATTGGTGGATCATGTTAAGTGGATCAACCGAATTACCCTTTGTTTTGGACATTTTGACACCTTTTTTATCAAGGATCAGATCATTCACGAGTACATTTTTATACGATGATTTACCAGTAAGCATAGTGGAAATTGCCAGCATAGAATAAAACCAGCCCCGAGTCTGGTCAATCCCTTCTGAGATAAAATCTGCCGGGAAAAGTTCAGGGTCGAAATTTTCCGCATTTTCAAAGGGATAATGCCACTGTGCAAAAGGCATTGAACCGCTGTCAAACCAGCAGTCAATAACTTCAGGTGTGCGTTTCATTGGTTTTCCGCAATCAGGGCATTTGATCACTATGCCATCCACATAAGGTCTGTGCAACTCTATATCTTCTGGCACAGGAGAACCATCCTGAAGGGTTCCTTTTTCACGAAGCTCCGCTATTGAGCCTACGCTTTCTAATTTATTACAATCATCGCAAACCCAGATATTGAGGGGAGTACCCCAGAAACGGTTACGGCTTATTGCCCAGTCCACGTTATTTTCCAGCCATTCGCCAAAGCGTTTTTCGCCTACGAAGGAAGGATACCAGTTGATCTTGCGATTATTTTCCAGCATCTGTTCTTTATACTTGCTGGTGCGGATATACCAGCTATCACGTGCATAATATATAAGAGGACTGCCACAACGCCAGCAGAAGGGATAGGTATGTTTTATCTGAGTGCGTTTATATAATATTCCTCGTTCTTTAAGACTTCTGATGATGGCTTTATCTGCGTCTTTCACGAATATGCCAGCCCAGTCTGTGATCACGGACTGAAACTTGCCAGCTTCGTCAACTGGCTGGATGATTGGCAGGTCATATTTGCGTCCCAGTTCATAATCTTCAGCTCCAAAGGCAGGGGCTGTGTGCACAATACCAGTACCATCACTCATGGTCACATAATCTGCTAAACCAATATAAAATCCCTTTTTATTGGGTTTCACAAAGGGGAACATCTGCTCATATTCCTGATATTCCAGCTCTGAACCTTTATATTCAGCCACGATTTCATAATCACCATCCAGAACTTCCAAACGGGCTTTTGCCAATATGAGAAATTCATCCTGATGAGCTACTTTCACATAAGTTTCTACGGCATTAACTGCTAAAGCTACATTGCTGATCAGCGTCCATGGTGTAGTTGTCCAGGCAAGAAACCAGGTGTTTTCCTCATCTTTTTTCTTGAACTTAATAAAGACTGAGGGGTCTTCTGTTTCCTGATAGCCTTGAGCCACTTCATGACTGGATAGCGGTGTACCGCATTTTGGGCAGTAAGGCACTATTTTATGTCCCTGATAGATCAGGTCTTTTTTATAAAGCTGGTTTAATATCCACCAGACGGTTTCTATGTAATCATTTGTGAGTGTGATATAAGGATTATCAAGGTCAATCCAATAGCCCATTTCCTCGGTCATTTCACGCCACATATTTTCATAATTGAATACGGAATCCCGGCATTTTTGATTAAACTCTGAAACGCCGTATGCCACGATGTCCTTTTTATCTTCCAGACCTAAAGCCTTTTCTACTTCAATTTCCACTGGCAGTCCATGAGTGTCCCAGCCGGCTTTTCGTTTTACCTGAAAGCCTTTCATGGTTTTATAGCGGCAGATCGTGTCTTTGAGGGTTCTTGCCATTACGTGGTGAATTCCTGGTTTGCCATTCGCTGTGGGTGGTCCTTCAAAGAATACGAATCTATCATTTCCTACCCGGAAATCTTCGCTACGCTGTGCCATACCGGTCTTTGCCCAGTAGGCTTGCGTTCTTTTTTCCAGTTCTGTTACTTTTTCTTTGGGATCAAAAGTTTTATACATCTATTTTTTCTCCTGTATCATCTTCTTTAAATAAGTCGGCAAAGTGCTCATGCAGGTCTTCATGTTCTTTCACATATTCCTTCCATTCTGCCTGAGCCTTTTCTATATCTACACATTTCGTACATAAAACAAGTAAATTTTCTTCTGATACTCCAATATAACCGCGATCGTAACACCGACTGCAACTTCGCTTTTTCCGGTTACGTATCGCTATCTCCTTCACTGCATCTAAATGCTTTTCTTCTAAACGAAACACTTTAAGCCTCACAATAAAATTTTTCCAGTAATTTCTGACGTAATACCTTTGTTTGTCAATGTTTATTTGCTGTCTGGCTGAAAAAAATGGGCAAGTTACTTTAATTGGTTAGATTTAGCTAAATGATTGCTTCTCACGATTAATCGATGTTTTATTGTTTTTTGTCTGAATAGATCAAGGTTTAGTCCTGTGATAATTACAAAAATGCCTAATATTTGAATTGAGGATAATTTCTCGCCAAATACTAAATATGCCAGAACGGAAGCGATAATTGGTTTCAGGAAAAAGAACATAGAGCCAATCGTGGCAGATACCTTTTTCAGACCTTCAAAATAGGTGAGATAGCCGATGCCTGATATGAAAATACCCAGGTACAACATGAAAAGCAGATTTTTGGTAGTAAGCACAAAGTTGAAATCTCGATGAAAAAGGAGTGATAGTATCAGTAATATAAGGCTGCCATTAATAAATGAGATGGAATTTGTGATCAGATTACCATATTCTTTGATATATTTCTTGGAAACTACTGTGAACAGCCCAAATGTGATAGATGCTGAACAGCCATAGAATATTCCCAAAGCAGGATTGATGGCATCTGCGGAGTTGTGAGGTTGATTTAAGATTATCATTGTTATCCCTGTCAGCCCCAAAACCAGACCGATTATTTTAAACAATGATATTTTTTCTTTCAAAATGAGATGCGAGAAAATGGCAACAAAGATAGAATTGGCACTGATCAAAATAGCGCTAATTGCAGCTTCGCCGTAATACACTGCTAATTGCAAGAATAGCATGGAAATGCACACATTTATAATACCTGGTAATGTTAATCTTAATATGTCACGGGCAGCAAGTTTGATCTTTTTCTTTTTCTTATAGGCAAGTGCAAAGGGTAATAAGAATAAACCACCGATCAGAAACCTGAACACCGTAATCACATAAGGTGAAATACTGGTTCCGATCATTTTACCCGTAACCTCCAGAGTCGAGAATATGATCATCGTAAAGATAATTAAACCATAATCCATCAAAAATCTCCTATTAATAACCAGTAATTCTATAATTATGAATTACCATTCAGCGGGTAGAAATCTGCACGCTATTTTAATGTCAATGGTAATCTTATATTTTTTCACCACAGAGGACACAGAGGACAGAAGAATGTAATGTGAAAGCAAAAACTAAGTCAGGATTTTTGAACGGTACTCAGGGCAAGACTCCTGGCGATCCGGCAGGGTTAGGAGAATTTAGTTTAACCACAGAAGGCACTGAAAGACACTGAAAAATGTAATATAATAGTAAGAGTAAGTCAGATGTGTACAGCTAACCGTACTCGTGAAGTGGGACGCAAATGACGACCGAGGTCGGGGAATTTTAACTGCCGTCTATAACTTTTGCCTGGAGTACCATTCAAAAGTCCTGACTTGGTTTGGGTAGTAAATTTGATATTTCCCTTTTCAGATATAAATATTGAACAGTCTCCTTTGGATTGAAACAGTTCAATCTAATCATTGAAAATAAAAGAAATAGTAATTTTGGTCAGAAAAAAATGCACATATTAATCAAATGTGTCAATTTTTGTAAAATTGACACATTTCCTGAAAGAGAATAACAACGGCAAAGCCTAATAGACTCAGGTTGTTGTATTTTGACAACTTGGGGGGAGGGGAAATTGGTAGTTTATGACATCAATCCCAAGTAGTCACTTCGTGCCAACCTGGTCTATTATTGTGAATCCCTTTCATGGATAAACATATCATAAAGATTGAACAGTCTCTTTGGATTATTATCATTTTAATAGATCTTTTTAATTGACACATAAAGGCAAGTAAAAAGGAATGTTATTTCATAGATAAATTATAGAATAAAAATATAAAGTATTAAAGGAGAAGAAGATGGGAAAGAAAAGAGTTTATCTCTTTGGCGGTGGATCTGCTGAAGGTAAGACTGAAATGAAAGAACTTCTTGGTGGCAAGGGAGCGAACCTTGCGGAAATGAACCTGATTGGCGTACCGGTACCTGCTGGATTCACTATAACTACAGAAGTATGTACTGAATATCAGAAATTAGACTATGAAGATGTGCAAAAGCTCTTATGGGATGAATTAGGAACTGGAATTAAGCATATAGAAAAGATTATGGAGAAGAAATTTGGTGATAAAACCAATCCTCTATTGATTTCTGTACGTTCTGGAGCTCGGGTATCTATGCCGGGTATGATGGACACAGTACTGAACCTGGGACTTAATGATGAAGTAGTAGCAGGACTGGTAGCAAAAAGCGGTAATGAACGCTTTGCCTGGGACAGCTATCGCAGATTTGTGCAGATGTATGGTGATGTGGTTTTGGGAATGAAGCCGGATAATAAATATGATATTGATCCTTTTGAACAGCTTATCGAAGAGATGAAAGAAGAGAAAAAGGTAGAACTTGATACTGAGCTTACCTCAGAAGATTTGAAAGTTCTTGTAGATAGATTCAAAAAAGCAGTGAAAGCCAAGACAGGACATGATTTCCCGACCGAACCATGGGAACAGCTTTGGGGTGCTATCACAGCAGTATTTGACAGCTGGAATAATGAACGCGCAATTTATTATCGTAATATGCACAAATTCTCTCATGATTGGGGAACAGCAGTAAACGTGCAGGCAATGGTTTATGGTAATATGGGAGAGAATTCAGCAACTGGTGTGGCATTCACACGTGACGCAGCTACAGGTGAAGACCTTTTCAATGGTGAATACCTGATCGATGCTCAAGGTGAAGATGTGGTTGCAGGAACACGTACACCACAGCAGATAACCAAAACAGGCAGTGAACGCTGGTCAGTTCTGGCAGGCGTAACAGAAGAAGATCGCGCTATTAATTATCCATCATTGGAAGAAGCAATGCCAAAATTATATAAAGAACTCGTAGAAGTGGAAACCAAACTGGAGAATCATTATTCTGATATGCAGGATATTGAATTCACGATCGAAGATGGTCGCCTGTGGTTACTGCAAACGCGTACTGGCAAGCGTACTGGTGCAGCTATGGTTCGTATTGCAATGGAAATGATGAATGATGGTATGATAGATGAAAAGACAGCGATCATGCGCGTGGAACCTAATAAACTTGATGAGCTTCTGCATCCTGTATTTGATCTGGAAGCATTGAAATCAGCAAAAGTGATCGGCAAGGGCTTACCAGCCTCTCCAGGCGCAGCAACTGGTCAGATAGTATTTATGGCAGAAGATGCTGTAGAATGGGCAGAATCCGGTAAGAAAGTGATTCTTGTGCGTATAGAAACCTCACCAGAGGATCTGGCTGGTATGAATAAAGCTGAAGGAATTTTAACAGCTCGTGGTGGTATGACTTCTCATGCAGCTGTGGTAGCCAGAGGCGAAGGCAAGTGCTGTGTATCCGGTGCTGGCAGCGTTAAGATCAATTATAAAGCCAAAACTATGACCTGCGAAGGCGTTACATATAGTGAAGGTGACTGGATTTCATTAAATGGTTCAAAGGGCGATATATATGATGGCAAGATCGTAACTCGTACTCCTGAAGTAAGTGGAAATTTTGGTAAACTGATGGACTTGTGTAAGAAATATACCCGCATGTATGTGAGAACAAATGCCGATACACCTAAGGACAGCATCATTGCCAGAGAATTTGGAGCCCAGGGAATCGGACTCACCAGAACTGAGCACATGTTCTTTGAAGGTGAACGCATCAAGGCAATGCGTGAAATGATCCTTGCAGAAGATATAGACGGACGCCGCAAAGCCCTTAAAAAACTTCTTCCCTTCCAGCGCGAAGATTTTGAAGGCATATTTACAGCTATGGACGGATTTGGTGTAACAGTAAGACTTCTGGATCCTCCACTACATGAATTTATACCTCACGAAGAAAAGAATCAGCAGGAAATGGCTGACGAGATGGGGATAAGCCTTAAGGAAATTCAGCAGAAAGTTGATGATCTGGCAGAATTTAATCCTATGCTGGGACATCGTGGCTGCCGTTTAGGTAATACCTATCCAGAGATCACAGAGATGCAGGCACGTGCTATCATTGAAGCAGCAGTTAATGTGAAAACCAAAGGCATAGATGTTCATCCAGAGATCATGGTACCCTTGATCGGTAAGATAGAAGAATTTGAGATGCAGGAAAAGATCATCCGCGCAACAGCAGAGAAAGTATTTGAAGAAAAGGGGAGCAGAGTAGATTACCTTGTAGGAACTATGATCGAGATCCCTCGGGCAGCACTTACTGCTAATTTGATTGCTGAAAAAGCAGAATTCTTCAGCTTTGGAACCAATGACCTCACTCAGATGACATTTGGTTACAGTCGCGATGACGCTGGCAAATTCCTGAAGGTTTATCTGGAAAAGGGGATTTTGAAAGAAGATCCGTTTGCAGTGCTTGATCAGGAAGGTGTTGGTCAATTGGTAGAAATGGGAACACGCCTGGGAAGAGCAGCAAACCCAGAATTGAAAGTGGGTATCTGTGGCGAACATGGTGGAGAACCAGCAAGCGTGAAATTCTGTCACCGTGTGGGAATGAACTATGTGAGCTGTTCACCATTTCGTGTACCAATAGCACGTCTGGCAGCCGCTCAGGCAGCCATTGAGGACATTAAGTAAACAAGAGAGTAACTCTTTTGAATAATATGAATATAAAAAGCTCTCTGGCAACAGGGAGCTTTTTTTAGTATGAAAGCCTTTATTCTGGCAGCGGGATTAGGTAAACGGCTATTGCCTTTGACTAAGAAACTGCCCAAACCGCTTATACCGGTAAATGGTATTCCGCTTTTGTGTTATGCTTTTGCCCGTCTGCGGCAGGCAGGTATACATGAATTGATCATTAATACCTGGTATCTGGGTGATATGATAGCAGCTTTTCTGGCTCATCACAATAATTTTGGGTTTGATATATATCTGTCTAAAGAGACTGAATTGCTGGGAACTGGAGGTGGCATCTCAAGATGCAGAGATTTGCTTAAAGATACCTTTTTGCTGATAAATGCGGATATTATTTGTGATATTCCCTTAACCGAGTTCATCAGATTTCAAGAAAATATGGGAGATATCAGCCTGCTGGCAATATCTGCAGCAGGCAAACCAACCGTAGCTGTAGAGAATGATCAAGTGAAAGATTTCAGTAATTTAAATGGTACTGGCATAATAGATAGCTATGCCTATACTGGTAATGCAATACTCACACCAGAGATTTTCCAGTATCTTCCCTCTGGTTTTTCTTCTTTAGTTACTTCAGGATTTATTCCTCTTTCAGCAGCAGGACATCTAAGCTATTGGACACATAAAGGCTGGTGGCTGGATGTGGGAACGCAACAGAGATTGATAGACGCAGAAATATTTTTAGAGACAAAAAAAGATATAAATAAATTATTTACCAGCTTGGATATTATTCCTGATCAGGATTATCTAAACTGTGTATTCTGGAATTCATTGGAGGTATAATGTTTTATCATTTGTTTGATCCTTTATCAAACAGCGAGTTATTAGGACTAAATCTTTTTAATGTTTTCAGATATATCACATTTAGATCAGTGATGGCATTTATAACCGGTCTTATTTACACTCTCACCGTGGGACCAATCATTATTAAGAAGATCAAAGAGAAGCAGGCTTTGGAAATTATCAGTGATTATCTTATAGATATTGGACATAAGGATAAGGTAAACACTCCTTCAATGGGGGGAATTATTTTTCTAAGTGGATTACTGATAACTTCCTTATTATGGAATAATCTTACAAATCATTATATACTCCTGATGTATCTGGTAACTATCTGGCTGGGTGGATTAGGATTCCTGGATGATTATCTTAAAAATATAAAAAAAGAAAAGCAGGGCTTGATTGCCAGATATAAATTCCTAGGACAAATAATACTGGGTCTTTTTGTGGCTATGGTTCTCATCACCAGCCCTATAGATAAAAGCACAATTACTACTATTTGCATCCCATTTTTCAAAAATCTTAGCCTTAATATCTACTGGCTATTTATCCCTTTCACTGTATTGATGATCGTGGGTACATCCAATGGAACAAATCTAACTGACGGACTGGATGGACTTGCAACTGGTACCATATCCATTGCTTTGATAGGTCTTGGCATCATGTCATATATAAAGGGTAACTTTATTAATGCGGAATATCTTAATCTTGAGTTCATTCCCCAGGCAGGTGAACTTACAGTTTTCATTGCTGGCGTTGTAGGCTCTTTGCTGGGGTTTTTATGGTTCAATTGCAAGCCAGCCCAAATATTTATGGGTGATACAGGATCCCTGGCTCTTGGTGGTCAGCTGGCAGTGATCGCCATCATCCTACGTGAAGAGATATTCTTTTTGATCATCGGTGGCATTTTTGTTGTGGAATCTATTTCATCCCTAATTCAGATAAAATATTTTCAGTACACCAGGAAAAAATATGGCAAGGGACGCTGGTTCTTCAAGATGGCACCCTTGCATCATCACTATCAAAAGAAGGGCTTTTCTGAAGATAAAATTGTAGTCCGTTTCTGGATAATAGCCTTGTTGCTGCTTGCTATTGGATTATCTACAATAAAACTTCGCTAATTATGATTAATAAAATATGCTATTGCTTGTCATTCCATATTTTATAAAGGTCCATCATTTCATGAGCATCAGACATATCATCTTTAACCTGGGTTTTGATATAGTAACTGGTTGATTTATTATTCCAGAAATAAACAGGGATAGATTCATCTTCAGAAAATGCATTACCATCAGTTTCAATTACAGTTTCACTTAAATCTCCAGCATAATACATCATAGGTGAGCATTCACAATTATCATATCTGAAAAAACTTGCTGCACTGATATGATCAAAAGTGAATTCTACTTTGGCACATAAATGCCCGTTTTCTTCAAACAACTCCTTACTGGTGACCATAAAATCAGGGTTATCAGTTTCAAATTGTTCTCCCTGAAGATAATCATTGATCAGTTCCTGAAAATCAGAAAATGAAACATCTTTTTCCTCATCCTCTTCTGAAACGATATTAACAAATTTGATCGACCCTGAACCAGAGCCATCTTCGTTAAAAGTGTAACGATATTCTTTGTACTGAGTTGTAAGACATCCAGACAGGAAAAAACTGATCAGTAAAATCATAAAAAATCTAAATAACATTTTCTTCATTTTTTTACTCCTTTTTCACTCTCTTGTGATTACTTAAAAAATAACTCATAAATTAGTTCAGGTTCTAAACGATTAGGTGAACCCTTTCCCTCAAAAAAACCATAGTCCCTGATCATCCGTATATTCAATGGGCACCAGCTTATGCTGATCTGTTTTTCGGGATCAAGATATTTAACAAATCCTTTAGGTGCAGGTCTTTGACCACTAAAAGGACTCACAACTTTCCCGCGAACCGACACATATTCCACCTTGGCTCCATTTTCAAGAGTAGTAATGCCATCATAACTTTCAAATGCTTCATCAGTGATATCCTGCAATTTATCGGCAACCTGCTCTTTTGATATTCCAAATTTATCAAGTAACCGTAAGTCTTCCTCTATTATCTCATGATAATGTCGGTTATCCTCTCCCAAAAAGCCTTCCAGTGTAATCGTTCCGGGCTGCATAAGCTTCTGGATTTTCTTTTCCTCTGGTGTCTGTTTCATATTTTCATCTCTCTTTAAGCAGGTGTCCTGCCTGATAAATTTACATCTCCCTCATCTTTCTGATTAAAAACTATCATAAAATATATTATTTTCACTGATCCCATATTTTTTCAGACCTTTCACCATTGCACTTATCATTCCGGGGCTGCCACACAAATAAGCTTCAGTATTTTTACTGTCTTTTATTACATCTTTTAAATATGGAGTTATGTATCCTGTTTTTCCCTGCCACTCGTCTTCTTCACACGGTTGGGATATTACAGGATGATACTGAAAATCGGTCAATTTAGTCTCAAATTCATATAGATAATCACTTAAATACAGATCATCTTTGCAGCGAGCTCCAAAGAAATATGCTAATCTTCTTTGTGAGTCATTCTCGTTTAGATTTTCCAGCATGGATTTTATAGGAGCCATGCCTGATCCACCGGCAATGAAAATTATATCTTTTGATGTATCCCTTATATAAAAATCGCCATAAGGTCCTGTGAAATTTACTTCATCACCTTCCTTAAGATATTCATGTACCCAGGTTGTGCAAATCCCCTTCGGTACAAGCCTTATGATTACCTGTACCATGCTTTTATTAGATTCATTAGAAGATATTGAGTATGCGCGTGATACAGATTGTTTTACTTTGCCATACCTGGGAGCGTGAAGTTGGATGTATTGACCAGACTTAAAGTTAATTGTTGAATCTATTAGTTCAAGAGTCAATTCTTTGATATCATAGGTATAATCCTTTATACCGGTAACCTTTGCTTTGTATTTTCTAATATTGAAAATATCTTCTGGTAACTCTATTTTAATATCAGTTTTGATTTTGACCTGACAGGATAATCTGATATTATCTGAAATCTCTTCTGAAGTTAGAAAAGGCTTCTCTGTAGGTAGTAATGGACCTCCACCTTCAATAACCTTACACTTACAAAATCCACAACTTCCTCGACCCCCACAAGCTGAGGCAAGAAAGATGTTTTTGCTATTTAAGCTGTTTAGTAGCGATGATCCACCCTTTACAGTTTCCTGACGTTTGCCATTAATATCAATTTTGCATTCACCATAATCTGCCAGATACTTTTCTGCGATCACCAGTAGTAATGCCAGCACACCACCAGTGATCATCATTATTATTGTAGTCTGTAATACAAGATATATCATAATATCACCTTATTGAATTGCAGCAATACCGGAAAAGCCGATAAATGCAAGCGCCATAATCCCTGTGATTATCAATGTGATCCCAGCTCCTCTCAGTCCAGCCGGAACGCGATTAAGCTTCAATTTCTGTCTTAATCCCGCCAGACTTAATATCGCCAGCAGCCAGCCTAATCCAGCGCCTCCACCATAAGCTATGGATTGAATGAAACTGTAATTACGTATTACCATAAATAGGGAAACTCCAAGTATTGCACAATTTACGGTGATCAAGGGAAGAAAAATACCTAAAGTATAATATAGTACAGGTGAAAACCTTTCAACAAACATTTCTGTTAGCTGAACGAATGCAGCAATGACAATTATAAAAATGATGTATTGCAGATATACAATATCCAGAGGTACCATTATTAAATGATATACAGCATAATTTATTGCCGTGGTGCACACCATCACAAAAAAGACAGCAACTCCCAATCCAAAAGAGGATTCCACTTCCTTCGATACCGATAAAAATGAACACATTCCCAGAAAATTAGTAAGTAATATATTACTGGTAAATATTGCAGCAAAAAAGATAATTATAGCATTAATTTCCATATGTGCCTATCCTTTTTTCCTCTTTCTGATTTCCATTATCCAGATCAACATAGCAAGTAGGAAAAAAGCACTGGGTGCCATCACCATGATCGACCAGCGAGTCCACCAGTTGCCCAGCACCTGATAACCAAAAATTGCACCAAAACCAAATATTTCCCTGATAAATGAGATGATCAATAATACCAGTGTGTAACCCACTCCTGCTCCAATGCCATCGATCATACTATCTAAAGGGGTATTCTTTGTAGCAAATGCTTCTGCCCTGCCCATTATTATGCAATTGGTGATTATTAGCCCCACATAGGGACCAAGCTCTTGACTGATATCAGGTAAAAATGCTTTCAGAAACAAATCTACCAGTATCACATAAAAAGCAATAATGAATGTTTGTGCCATCATCCGCACGCGTGAGGGGATCAGGCTCCTGATTGCAGAAATGGTAAACATGGAAAGTGCTAATGTAAATATTACTCCTAATCCCATAACCAAACTGTTTTTCATCTGATTTGTTACTGCCAGAGCTGAACATATCCCTAATATTTGAGTCCATATAGCGTTCTCTGTAAATGCACTTTGAATAAAAATCTGCTTCTTATTCATTTAATTTACCTTTGCACTGCTAAAATTCTGCTTATATAATATTTCAAGATCATGCTGAATCCCAGATATTATTGCTTTACTGCTAACCGTTGCCCCTGTTATCTGAAGTATCTGATCTGCCTTGGGATTTCCATTTTCTTCTATCAATTGTAATTTGTTAAACCCATCTATCTGTCGAAATCCTTTACCGGTAAATTGCTCTTGAAACCAGTTCTCAGTTATTCTGGCTCCCAAACCAGGAGTTTCTCCCTGAATGATAATTTTAATCCCAAGATACTTATCGAATTCTGTATCTATTGCCACCAGCAGCTTTATTGTACTCCAAAGCCCTTTTGCAGAAACAGGGAATACATACCCAGATGTATTACCTTTATCTACAAATTCAAAATATTGGTAATCCGGTCTGTTTTCCAACGTTTTTGATACTAAATATTTACTATAAAGTTTATTCATTGTTTCAGGGTTATTTTCCTTGATTACTTCATCATTTAATTCAGGTATTTCACTCTTGAACAAACTAAGAAGATTTATTTGCAGGCGTAGCTCCTGATACATTTCAACTCTACCTTTTGATAATTGATATGAAAAAGCAAGTATTAAGGTTAAGATCGCAGAAAGTATAACCATAAAAAATACTGGATATAATCTGCTTTCCAAAAAATTGATCTTCTCTTTCAATTGCTTCTTCCTGATCTGCTTTTAAAAGCATATTCAATTATTGGAGAAAATGTATTGCCCAAAAGCAGGGCAAACATAAAGCCTTCTGGGAAACTGCTGAACTTTCGGATTATAACTATCAAAAAACCCACCAGAATTGAATTTATCCAGATTACGGTCTTATGCTTTGGCATTGATACAGGGTCAGTGATCATAAATACCATTCCAAACATCACTCCACCAGCAAATAAGAAATACAGAGGATTTGTACCATAAAAAATAAAACTGAATAATAGAAATGAACCAATCCCGCCAATCATTGGCTGCCATTTGGCAGTTTTTGTGATCACCAGGTAAAATGCACTAATAATGATCAGCAAACTTGAAACTTCTCCAATACATCCAGGAATATTTCCCAGAAAAAGATCTGCCAGTCCACTTACTCCCTTTTCACTCATTTCAGTTATTCTGGTTGCTGCAGTAAGTGCTTGAGGATTTGTCCAATTAACAAAACCTCCTGGAAATTCCACAAACGGCTGATTCCATTGAGTTCCCATTTGTTTTGGAAAAGAAATAAATAAAAATATCCTGCCCACAAGTGCAGGATTAAAAATATTCATTCCAAAACCGCCGAATACCATTTTACCAATAGAAATGGCGATCATGGCTCCAACAGCAGCCATCCAGAATGGAATAGATGGTGGTAAAATTAATGCAAGCAATGTTCCTGTTACCCACACTGCTCCACTGATCTTTCCGGGCTTTTGTCCACGCACAAAAAGATATTCCATGAATACAGAAAATAGATTTGTGATCGCTATCACTGCTAATATCCGCCAACCAAACCGGAATATCGCATATAAAATAATAGGGACCAGACTATATAGAACCCGGTTCATCACTTTCTGTTTCATAAACATTTTTTCAAGCATTAATCCCATCCTGATTTAATATTTATTAGGTACTATAATGTCTTTTTATGACCAGAAAAGTATTTCAAAAATTGTGCTCTTTCATAAAAAGCTGGATCTTTGATCTCTTTTTGGCTTAATTTCCCTCTAAATTCATCAATATTTTTATAATTGTGATTATCCATCCACTGTTTCAGGAAATCATTGCTTGATTTCATCGCATCCACACCTTCAGTATATAAACTACTTACCATCTGCACTGCATTTGCTCCAGCAAGTAACATCTTAACCACTCCGATGCCATCATGAACACCAGTAGATGAGCATAA
>Ga0307991_1001857_pt1 | contig 14541 bp, 10 predicted proteins | sample EllFjometagen131_FD_203146 | JGI IMG/M metagenome (GOLD analysis project Ga0307991, IMG submission 203146) | Marine microbial communities from Ellis Fjord, Antarctic Ocean - #131 | ecosystem: Environmental > Aquatic > Marine > Unclassified | place: Southern Ocean | collected 2014-10-08
CGGCATTTTTCTTTCAAACGGCCCCGGCGATCCCCAGCCCGTGACCTATGCCGTGGACACCATTAAAGCCCTGATCGGGCGCAAGCCTGTTTTCGGCATCTGCCTGGGCCACCAACTTCTGGGGCTTGCCCTGGGCGCCACCACCTACAAGCTGAAATTCGGCCACAGGGGCGCCAACCAGCCCGTGAAAAATCTTCTGACCGGACGCATCGAAATCACATCCCAGAACCATGGCTTTGCAGTGGATATCAGCAGCCTGAACCCGGACGATATCCAGATCACCCACACCAACCTGAACGATGGCACCCTGGAAGGATTCCGGCACAGACGCCATCCGGTCATGGCGGTCCAATACCACCCCGAAGCCTCTCCGGGACCCCATGATGCCGATTACCTGTTTGGTGAATTCAGGAGCATGATGGAAGGGAGCCCATAACCAATTATGCCCAAACGCACAGACATCCATAAAATTCTTATTATCGGGGCCGGTCCCATCATCATCAGCCAGGCCTGCGAGTTCGACTATTCCGGTACCCAGGCCTGCAAGGCCCTCCGGGAAGAAGGGTATCAGATCGTCCTGGTCAACAGCAATCCGGCCACCATCATGACCGATCCGGAAACCGCCGACAGGACCTACATCGAACCGGTGACCCCGGAAACCGTGGCCAAAATCATTGAGAAAGAGCGCCCTGACGCCCTTTTGCCCACACTGGGGGGGCAGACCGGACTTAACACGGCCATTGAAGTGGCAAAAATGGGTATTCTGGACCGGTTCAACGTGGAAATGATCGGTGCAGATACCCAGGCCATCAACAAGGCCGAGAACCGGGACCTGTTTCGGCAGGCCATGCATAAAATCGGATTGCGGATCCCCGAAAGCGGCATTGCCACGAACATGGATCAGGCCCGGGCCATTGCCCGGGATATCGGTTTTCCCATTATCGTACGCCCCAGCTTTACCTTAGGGGGCACCGGTGGCGGCGTGGCCTATAATGCCGACGACCTGGAACAGCTGGCCAAGACCGGACTGGATGCCAGCCTCATCACCCAGGTGATGCTGGAAGAATCGGTCCTGGGCTGGAAGGAATATGAACTCGAGGTAATGCGGGACCACAATGACAATGTGGTGATCATCTGTTCCATCGAGAACATGGACCCCATGGGCATCCATACCGGAGACAGCATCACCGTGGCCCCGGCCCAGACCCTCAGCGACCGGGAATACCAGATCATGCGCAATGCCGCCATTGCCATCATCCGGGAAATCGGCGTGGACACCGGTGGCTCCAATGTCCAGTTTGCCGTCAATCCGAAAAACGGCGAAATGATCGTGGTGGAAATGAATCCCCGGGTCTCCCGGAGTTCAGCCCTGGCCTCCAAGGCAACGGGCTATCCCATTGCCAAAATCGCCGCCAAGCTGGCGGTGGGATATACCCTGGATGAAATTCCCAATGACATTACCGGGGAAACCATGGCCTCCTTTGAACCCACACTGGATTACTGCGTGGTCAAAATACCCCGCTGGACATTTGAAAAATTTCCCGAGACCAAAGATGTTCTCACCACCGCCATGAAGTCTGTCGGGGAAACCATGGCCATTGGCCGGACATTTACCGAGGCCCTCCAGAAAGGACTGCGGTCCCTTGAAATCGGCCGATACGGCCTGGGTGCCGACGGTCGGGGCACTGAAGATCTTTCCCGGATAGAGCAAAACCTGTCCACTCCCAATTCCCAGCGGATCTTTTATCTGCGCCAGGCCCTGCTGCACGGCATGTCTATCCAGACCATCGTTGATATTACCGGTATCGATCCCTGGTTTTTATATCAGATCCGGCAAATCGTAGATATGGAACAAACCATTGCCGAAACCACGGCCCAAGAGGGCCTGGCAGCCTTTCAAAAAAACAGGGACCTGCTGTACCGTGCCAAGGCCATGGGGTTTTCAGACCTGCAGATCGCCCATCTTGCCGGATCAAATGAAGAGCAGGTCCGCAAATTGCGCCAGGCGCTTTCCATCATCCCGGTATTCAAGCTGGTGGATACCTGCGCAGCGGAGTTCCAGGCGGCCACCCCGTACTACTACTCCACCTATGAAACGGAAAATGAGGCACGGGTATCCCATCGCAAAAAAGTCATGATTTTAGGCGGGGGCCCCAACCGTATCGGCCAGGGCATCGAGTTTGACTACTGCTGTGTCCATGCCTCCTTTGCCCTTGCAGAAGAGGGCGTGGAAAGCATCATGGTCAACAGCAACCCGGAAACCGTGAGCACGGATTATGATACATCGGATAAGCTCTATTTTGAGCCGCTCACCCGGGAAGATGTACTGCATATCATCGAGATGGAAAAACCAGCGGGTGTCATTGTGCAGTTCGGGGGCCAGACCCCACTGAATCTTGCGGTTCCCCTGGCCCGGGCCGGCGTAAAAATTCTGGGGACTCAGCCCGAAAGCATCGACATGGCCGAAGACAGGGAACTATTTCAGACCATGCTCAAAAAAGTAAATCTGGTCCAACCGGCCAACGGCACGGCCACAAATACCCGGGATGCCGCCAGCGTAGCGGAAGCCATCGGCTATCCGGTCATCGTGCGGCCCTCTTACGTGTTGGGCGGCCGGGGCATGAAAATAGTCTATGCCCCTGAAGACCTGAAGGCTTATATGGCCATGGCCATTGCGGCATCTGGAAAACATCCTGTTTTAATAGATAAATTTTTAGAAGACGCCATTGAGGTAGACGTGGATGCCATCTGCGACGGCACCCGGACGGTCATCGGCGGTATCATGGAGCATATTGAGGCCGCGGGGGTGCATTCGGGAGATTCCGCCTGTGTTCTGCCGCCCTACAGCATTTCAGCGGACCTGCTCGAAGAAATCAAAGCCGCTACCCGGGCCATGGCCCTTGAACTGAATGTGGTGGGCCTGATGAATGTTCAGTATGCCATCAAGGCGGATCAACTTTACGTACTCGAAGTCAATCCCCGGGCATCCAGAACAATCCCCTTTGTGAGCAAGGCCACCGGGGTTCCCCTGGCCAAGCTGGCCACCAAGGTGATGCTGGGACGAAGCCTGGCGGATCTGGATTTCACAAGCGAAGTGGTTCCGGCCCATATCTGTGTAAAAGAAGCGGTCCTGCCCTTTGACCGATTTCCCGGTGTAGACACCCTTTTAGGGCCTGAAATGAAATCCACCGGCGAAGTCATGGGCATGGACGCAGATTTTGGTGCCGCCTATGCCAAGGCCCAGTTTGGTGCCCGCCAGAGTCTTCCCACAACAGGAACGGTGTTTATCAGTGTCCAGGACCGGGACAAACAGGCCCTTTTGCCGGTGGCCAAACGGTTTCACAAAATCGGCATCCATATTATGGCCACCGCCGGCACCGCCGCATTCTTAGACGCCCGGGGCATCCGGGCAACGGTGGTTCGCAAGGTTTCCGATGGCCAGCCCCATGTGGTGGATGCCGTCAAAAACGGAAAGGTCCAGCTTATCATCAACACCGGCGCCGGCGATAAGATCAAGCAGGACGGATACAAAATTCGCCGGGCCGCCCTGAAATACGGCATCCCCTATACCACCACCATTGCCGGGGCCATGGCCATGAGCCATGGCGTGGCGGCCCTGATGGAAAAACCATTGTCGGTGAAGGCCCTGCAGGATTACAATAAGGGTTGAAAGAAACAAAAGGAGCATCACATAAATGACAAACAGATCGAATATGAATTTTCAGGCATCGGATAGTAACCGAAGACCCCGTGATGAATGCGGTCTGTTCGGTATCTTCGAACACCCGGAAGCGGCCCACCTCACCTATTTCGGATTATATGCCCTTCAGCACCGGGGTCAGGAAAGCACCGGGATTGCAGTGGCCCGTGATAAAAATATACTTGCCCACAAAGGCATGGGACTGGTGGGTGATGTCTATGATATGCCCCTGATAGAACAGCTTGGCGATGGCAGCGCCGTGGGGCATGTCCGCTATTCCACCACGGGAAGCTCTATTCTGACCAATGCACAGCCGTTTGTAGTACACCATAAACACCGATCCTATGCTGTGGCCCACAACGGGAATCTGGTCAATGCCCACAGTTTAAAGGCTGAACTGGAGGAGGCGGGCTCGATCTTTCAGACCACCATGGACAGTGAAGTGTTTCTGCATCTGCTGGTGAAAAATCTACACTATGGATTTGAGAAATCGCTTCTGGCCACCGTGGCCCGGCTCAAAGGGGCTTTTTCATTTATACTGCTCACCAGCGAAGGGGAGGTCATCGGCATCAAAGACCCCAATGGCTTCAGGCCCCTTTGCCTGGGCAAGCTCAATGATACCTATGTGCTGGCGTCTGAAACCTGCGCTTTGGATCTGGTCCAGGCCAAATTCGTGCGCGAACTTGACCCGGGTGAGATCGTCATCATCAGCAAGGATGGTGTCAAGAGCCTGAAAACACCCACGGCGGCCCACCGCAGTTTCTGTATATTTGAATTCATCTATTTTGCCAGACCCGACAGCACCTTTTTCGGACAGAATGTGTACCTGGCCCGTAAAGCCAACGGCCGCCAACTGGCCATGGAGGCCCCGGTGGATGCCGATCTGGTCATGCCGTTCCCCGATTCCGGCGCCTATGCCGCTGTCGGGTATTCTCAGGAGTCGGGGATTCCCTATGAAATGGGGATGATCCGCAACCATTATGTGGGCCGGACCTTTATCCAGCCCACCCAGAGCATGCGCGATTTCAGCGTACGGGTAAAGCTGAACCCGGTCAAAGAACTGTTAAAGGGAAAAGACATCATTATTATTGAGGATTCCATCATTCGCGGTACAACGGCCAAAAGCAGGGTCAAAACCTTGCGCGAGCTGGGCGTAAACCGGGTCCACATGCGCGTCAGCGGTCCGCCCCATCGCTTTCCCTGCCACTACGGGATCGATTTTTCAACCCGGGGCGAGCTTATTGCCGCCAACAAGTCCATTAAAGAGATGACGGATTTTCTGGGACTGGACTCCCTGCATTACCTCAGCCTCGAAGGCCTTCTGGCATCCACCGGCATCAAAAACCCGGAAAATAACTTCTGCCGGGCCTGTTTTGACGGATCCTATCCGGTTCAATTTGACGAAACCCTGTCCAAAAACTGTATGAACACCTGACCATCTGTCGTCTTCTGCCCGCATGGGCTCTGACAGATAATATTTGCATCTAATTTGAATTTATGCTTATATTATAGTTTCATTTCTTACCAAGAGGCAAAAATGATCGAGTCTAAATTTCTAAAAGACAATCTGCAGAACATCCAGAAACTGATGGATCTTGCCCCTTTAAAGAGCTTTGAGACCAAAAGCCTGCGCCAGTTGCTCCAACTCAGCAAAATCAGAGAATATGAAGACAGCGAACGTATTATCAAGGAAGGCGCTGCCGATCCATGGCTCTATTTTTTACTATCGGGCAAGGTGCGAATTAAAAAAGACGGCGTGACCATCGGAGCACTGGACAAGGTGGGTGAATTTTTTGGTGAAATGCGGATCTTAGATGGCCTTAACCGGTCCGCATCCGTATTCGCAGAAGGGAGGACCGTCTGCCTGGCCGTAGACACTGCAGCCACCGGCCGGCTATCATCGGATGATGAACGGGCCAATTTCCTGCTGCTTCTCTACCGAATGTTTTCCGAATACATCTCCATCCGGCTTCGCATTACCAACGAAGAACTGGTCAAGGCCAAAAAAAAAGTACGCCTCTTGGCAAAAAAATTAAAAACGGAATGATCCAGCCCGACAACCTGAGATGGAGCACACACCGTGTCCCGACGTAATAGATTGCCGACTGCCTGCTTAAGAAAGAAATCACGCTTTCTGGCTCAAACATTAAACCGAAAATTAATAATATCGCCATCTTTTACAAGATATGTTTTTCCTTCCAGCCGCACCGTCCCGCGGCTGCGGGCCTCCTTGTAGGTCTTTGCCGCCAACAGGTCGTCATAATAGAGCACTTCTGCACGAATAAACCCTTTTTTAATATCCGAATGAATAACCTCCGCCGCATCAAGGGCCTGGGTGTCATGGACGATGGTCCAGGCCCTGACCTCATCTTCGCCCACGGTAAAAAACGAAACCAGCCCTAGGATATCGTAGGATTTTAAAATCACGCGGTCCATGGCCGACGCCGTGATCTCGAATTCAGCCAGAAACTCGGCCGCATCCACATCCGACATCTGGGCCAGTTCCTGTTCCAGTTTACCCCGGATCACCATACAATTTTCCTGCTCTATCAATGCCCCTGCCGCCGGCATAGCATCGTCGTCATCCTCATTGTTAAACAGCACCAGCATGGGCTTGCCGCTGACAAAGGCAAACCCCCGCAGCACCGGAGCCGATGCCAGTTCCGGAAATTTTCGCAGCGGCATTTCGTTTTCAAAATGTTCAAGGCACTCGGCCAGTTTGGCCGCCTCTTCACCGTCCACGTTTTTTCCCCGCCGCTTATCCAGCTCGATTCGCTCTATACGTTTTTCCACCACCACCAGGTCCGCCAGAATCAGATCCTGGTCCAGGCGCTGGAAGTCTTCTGCGGGCGTCGGGTCTTCATAGCCGTACCCTCCGAAATTGCGGACCACATGAATAAGGGCGTCACAGTCTCTGACCGGCGTCCAGAAATTCTGGTCCTTTTGCGGATCATTACCATGGCCCTTGCCCCCCGGCAGAGAATACTCCACCTGGGCATAGATGGTTTTTTTGGGCTGGTACATCTCACTTAAAATATCCACCCGTTGATCCGGCACCCGGATGGTGCCGATACGGGCCTGGTCCCTGGCTGCTCCTAAAACAGAATTTTGAGTCAGAGCTTCAAAAATCGTTGCTTTTCCAACCCCCTCAAGGCCGATAATTCCCATTTTCATTGGCTGTATTCTCCTATCGTTTCCGCAAAAAGAGCAGATGATTCAGATTGTTGAAAGATTTATCCAATCTAAAAGAACCGGTCCCATAAAACAAGATAAAATTAAAAAATCACTCCCTCTGAAACCTGTGATGAAGATGTATCAGATCTTTTTCCCGGCCGCAAAACCACTGGCCTGCCTCAAGACTATATGGAGTCAATCAATTGGCTTTTGATCTTGTTTAAATAACCCTCATCACCTATAACTATTTGACATTACCCTCTTTTTCAATTAGATACATATCCGTACTTATTTATTAAAATAAAACCTGATTAAATTAAATTTTCTGCGATCAACACACAAGGTGTCAAAACATGAAAAACCGGTGGCTCTCTGTCGATATGAAATAGCGAAATACCCTGGAATCAAACACGATACCGCCTGCAAGTGTCAGCGGATTCGGTAAATTTAAGAAAAAAATCGACAAATGGGGCAAAAGCGGCAGTGCCGGGTCGTCTGTTTCTTATTAAAGAGAAGCAACCTGCGCACCGATGGAGTTATTATCCTATGAAAACAGTCAAAGATGCCTGCGAACTGCAGCCGAATACGATGTCGATCAAGCGCAGTGATCAAATTGAGCAGCTTGGCGAGTTGATCACCGCAGAGGGGGATGGCAAGACGTTTTTCGAGAAAACCTACATCACTCAAGGGATGCAGGACCTCATCCGTTAGGGGCTTACGCGTTTGGCCGGTGCCTCTTCTCAGGCTATTTTCCACCTGAAACAGGCCATAGGCGGCGGTAAAACCCATCTTCTGGTCGGCTTTGGTCTGCTTGCCAGGCACCCTGAACTGCGGAAGACTTACTGTGGCGGGATTCCACAGGCATCTGCTTTTGCAAACGCCGGGATTGCCGTCTTCAACGGCCGTAACAATCCGGATCATTTCTTTTGGGGCGAAATTGCGCATCAGATTGGCAAAGGGGATCAAGTCAGACCCTTCTGGACCAGTGGTCCCAAGGCACCGGATGAAAAAGACTGGCTCAACCTTTTTGAAAGGAGCCAGCCTGTCCTTGCCCTGCTGGATGAAATGCCTCCCTATTTTCACTATCTTGACACCCAGAAGGTAGGAAACGGCACGGTGGCCGACATCGCCACTCGCGCCTTTGCCAATCTACTGACAGCCGCAGGCAAAAAGAAAAATGTCTGTGTGGTTGTTTCAGACCTTTCGGCAGCCTATGACACCGGGGCAAAACTCATCCACCGTGCCCTTGAAGATGCGCGTGCCGAACTGGGCAGACAGGAGCGCAGCATCACACCGGTGGACCTTGCAGCCAATGAGATATACGACATCCTGCGCAAGCGATTGTTTAAGTCGCTTCCCGATAAGGCGGAAATCGAAGATGTTGCGGCAACTTTTGGCCGCAAGCTGGAAGAGGCCGCTAAATCAAAGGCCGCCAGTCGTGGTGCCGAGGCGGTTGCCGACGAGATAGAGGCGACGTATCCCTTTCACCCAAGACTCAAGAATGTTATTGCGCTCTTTAAAGAAAATGAACAATTCAAACAGACCCGGGGGATCATCGAACTGGTATCCCGTCTTCTCAGGTCTGTCTGGGAGCGCCAGGCCAATGATGTCTTTCTTGTCGGCCCCCAGCATTTCGACCTGCCTATCGCTGAAGTCCGTGACAAGCTGACCGAGATATCCGGAATGCGGGACGTGATCGCCAAGGATCTGTGGGATGCACAGCAAGCGGCCCACGCCCAGATTATCGACCTTGATAGCGGCAAGGAAGCCGCCACCCACATCGGGACATTGCTGCTTTCCGCCAGCCTGTCAACGGCAGTCAATGCGGTCAAGGGGCTCACCCGGGAAGAGATGGTCGAATGCCTGATCTCAACGCTGCGCGAGCCGTCCGAGTTCCTTTCGGCCTTTGAAGCGTTTGAAAAAATTGCCTGGTATATCCACCACACACCCGAAGGCCGTTATTATTTTGACCGGCAGGAAAATCTTACCAAACTCCTGCAAAGCCTGGCCCATGATGCCCCGCAAAATCAGGTTGACGATTTGATCCACCATCGCCTGAAAGAGATGTTCAAAGCCTCGCGTAAAACGTGTTATGAAGATGTCCTGCCACTGCCGATACTGGCGGAGGTGGCTGACCGGATACACCGCGGTCGTGCACTGCTGGTGGTCAGTCCGGATTTCAAAATTCCCCCCGAGGAAGTCGCAAAATTTTCAACCATAAAGCAAATATGGTCAAGCCCTGGACCGTGTTGTCGTAGAAAATTTTTCTCCCATTCGTCAAAGGAATTGCCGATAATTTCAAAAAGGCAGATGGTCGGGTTTACGTTATCGGCATAAAAGGAATAGTCGCTGGTTTTTGTTACGTCGGAGAAGGCGATACCCATGCCGAAGTTTTCCAGATAGAACTGCTCACATGAAGATGCCAGTTCTCTGCTTCCTGTGAGGATACAGGTGTGATGAAACCTCATTTTCGTTCTCCAAATGGTTAAGGATGATAAGTAACGATGACCTTGATCTGGTCCGTGGGCTTTTGCATGGCCTGGATTATTTCAGGCAATGCATCCAATTCAATGGTATGTGTGATCATCGGGTTTGGATCGATGCGGCCTTGTCTCATCATCTCAATTACGTAGCGATATTCATTAAGCTGGAAAAAGTAAGGGAATATCAGCTTCAGATGTTTGAGGGTGCATTGCATGGGCTCAAAATGATCTACCTCCTGGCACATCCCCTCTACGACAATTCTGGTTCCTGGATCGGCCATTCCAATACATTTTTGTATCATGCCGGGAATGCCTACGGCCTCAAAAATAATCGTCGGTCTTTTGCCGGTGATCCGTTGAAAGCCGGCGGCCGCGTCTTTGTCCTGTATCGGGTCGATTACGGCCGTAGCCCCTATCTGCAGGGCAACTTTACGCCTGTTTTCCACCATCTCCGACAATACGACATGGGTAATACCAAAGGAGTGCGCCCATTGAGCAATAGCCAGACCCACAGAACCACCGCCGATGATCAATACCTGATCATCGATGCCCAGGTCCGCCTGCCGGACTGAGTTTAATCCAACTGCCATGGGTTGTAGGGCGGCAGCTTCGACAAAGCCGATATTTTCCGACAAAAAAATGGCATCGAGTTCACCCACGACAACGTATTCGGCATAGCCGCCGTTGTACCTGGGATTGTAATCAATGGGTTCCCATTTCTCACATTCAAAGGTATTACCGGCCTTACAGGCGGGGCATTTTCCGCAACTGACCTGCGGCAGAGGGGTTACCCGATCGCCGATCCGGCATCGTTTAATATCCTTGCCCACGGCGGCCACCACACCTGAAAATTCATGGCCCATCACGATGTTTGCCGGGGTCCAGTCGGCATTAACGGCGTGAAGGTCCGATCCGCAAATACCGCAGGCCTTTATTTCAACGAGTACCTGTCCGGGGCCGGGCTATGGGACAGGGATCTTTTCGATCACAAGGGGAAGTCCTTTGGCTTTAAAAATTGCCGCCTTCATCTGTCTGCTTTTTTTGTTTTCACTATCTCACCTCGGAATGATGATGGGTATACTGTTTGTGCCGTTTACAGTTCTTTTTCAGCAGCTTGAAGGATGCAGTCCAATTCTTTCTGCAGCGGCTCTTCCAGCGGGGGAATTTCATGTTTTCCCAGTATATCATGCATTCTGTCGCGGGCACGTTCCAAAATGGTGTCATTATCCCTGTGCCACAGTTCAAAGGGCCGCCAGTCAAAAAGATCAGGCTTAAAACGTTTTTCCCGGTGCAGAAATTTCAATGTATGGGGGTCTGACAGGAAGTCACTTCCATGACCCACCCGGTTGATGGCCTCCACCGCCAGTGTCTCGCGATTGATCTCCATTCCTTGTGTAAGGCGGCGGGCGTATGCCGCCAGTTCATTGTCAATGACAAGGGCAAGCAGGCTGATGGCTACACCGCCTTCGATGGCTCCGGCCCCGCCTATTTCCGCGGTGCCGTTCAGGGCATGCATTGTCAGGGACGCCCCCCGTTCAAACATGATCTGATGGGCCTGACAATCCGTGGTTGAGTATGTTGGAGTGGCGGACGGGATACGAAAATGTCGGGCCATCTGGATCAGACCGGAATTCACCAGCATGATCTCGGGGCTGTGGTAAATGGCCGTGCCCCTGTGCATCTCCATTTCGTGCAGCAGTATGTAATACCACGTCGGGATTCCAGGGCACAGAGTCTGAAGCAATACCAGACTGCCCAGTGCTTCGGCATGGGTTCGGGTCAGTGCACCGGCCAGGGTGTAAGGCGCATTGGCTCCGACCATGGGTACCAGGGGCACTTTCACCGGTATATTGTATTCACCATACAGCAGCAGTCGATCAATCTCGTCGTTCGGAAAATATAAGGGCTCGATCAGGCAGACAATACCACTGCAAATAGGCCTTTGACGCAAAGCCTTGCCGCCGCCGACCACGGCCTTCATCATCTCTATCTGATACCTTAGATTTCGAGAATTTTCGGGCAGGGCCCAGATATGTTTGCGGCCCGCTTCCAGCAGGATTTTGAGTGCATGCAGATCATAGGTTTCCGGTGGTGCCTCCGGCGGTGCTGGACATCCAACAATATTCATGTTTTCCAGAGCATCCATTAATGTGGCAATATCCCGGCAGTCCGCAAGCGTCAGGGAGCGAAGCTCCCCGGTGAAAAAATCGTAATGACGAATAGTGCCGGCGGCAGAGCGAAAGACAGGCCCTGTCGTGAAATCGGAGGAAACGAGTATATCGTACTCAGGTGTTCTGCCGGCGCAAACAAATTTTTTCGGGGCTTTTTCAAGGGCCTTTTCAATCATTACCGCCGGCAGGCGGACCCGGCCCCCGGATCCATCGACATCGGCCCCGGCATCGGCCAGCCTTTCCAGCGCCACCGGATGATTCAGTCGCAGACCGGTTTTTCTCAGAACTTCCAGTGATGCTTCATGCACCATCTGAATCTCATTGTCTGTTAATATATTGTAATATTGCGACATCAGAGAAAACTCCTTTCGTATTCGTTCCGCATGAACCATAGAATTGATTACGGTACTTTGCGTAAAATAACGCGGGCATCGACTATTGTATAACCATCCGGCCGGGCAATGACCGGATTCAGGTCAATCGCCTCAATTTCTGTAAACTGATTTATAATAGTTGAAATTTTTTCGATAAGGTCAGCCAATGCATGCTGATCCATTGGTTCAGCTCCACGATATCCGGAAACAAGGGGATATGTCCTGATCTCCCGGATCATGGACAGAGCCTCAATCGAGCTCACCGGAGCCGTCCGGAAGGCCACGTCCTTCAATATCTCCACATAGATTCCGCCAAGGCCGAACATGACAGTCGGGCCGAAAATGGCATCCCGGGAGCCGCCGATTCAGGCTCGAGAATCCTTTTATACGGATTTAGATGCTCTACCATATTTACTAATATACTGAAGTTTCACCGTTTTTAAGACGTTTTCGAGCCGGGTCAAAATTTTTACTATGACCCGAAATCAAAATCAAGTATAATCGGCACGAAAATTGGTTTTAAATTTATATACCAATTATTTCAATATGTTACACCGCTGTCCCTTTAAACAGGAAGTCGCGAGGGTGCCGGGTCTTTTTCAGCATCGGTTTTGCGGCTGCCAAAGCGTTTTATCAGGTCTTCAAGCACCAGATACAGGCCATTATACCGAAAAGACCCATGACTGACAAAGAACACCCCCATTAGGAGATATTCGATTTCCATCGCTATTTAACATTGGATCATGAGTCCCTTGAACTGTTAACTTGAGCAGTTAGATTTTCAAAATTGTTATTTCCGAAAAAAGTGTACAATCGACTTTAATTGCCTTATAATTATAAATTTTGTAAAATGGTATTTTTCGAAAGTCTCATACTATATTTTGTCTCTAATCAGGTTTATAGGTTATCCGAATGAAAAAATTAATTACTACCATTATTATTTTATCCGGAATCAGCATTTTAGGCTGGCAGATTTATCAAAAAATTTCTGGGTCCGAAAAAGGCTTTAAGCGCCAGCGTCAAAACGTACCCATTGCCGTCGAGGTTGCACTCGTAGAAAAAGCCTCTATACGGGAAGTGGGGAGCTTTACCGGTTCGCTGTATCCGTTATCTAACTTTATCCTGGCACCGAAAATCGCCGGACGCCTCGAAAAGCTATTGGTTCATATCGGCGATACGGTCAAAGGCGGGCAGCTTGTGGCCGTACTGGACGACGATGAATACCGCCAGCAGGTCGCTCAGGCAAAGGCCGAACTGGAAGTTGCCCGGGCAAACCTTCAGGAGAGGGAAAGCACCATAGAAAACGCAAAACGAGAGTACGAGCGAACCAAAGCATTAAGAAAAAAGAAAATAGCCTCCGAATCCCAACTCGATGCCGTAGAGTCTGAATTTAAAACCCAGCAGGCAAAGCTGAAGGTTGCTATCGCCCAGGTGTCTCAAAAAGAGGCGGCCCTGAAGATAGCCAAGGTACGGCTTTCTTATGCCCGGATTAAAGTGACAGAAAAAAACGCCACCGGACACAAAGTGGTGGGAGAGCGTTTCGTGGACGAAGGGGCCATGCTGGCGTCCAACACCCCGATTGTCTCTATTCTCGATATCGAAAAGCTCACCGCCGTTATACATGTCATCGGACGGGATTATCCTAAAATTCATCCGGGGATGAAAACGGTTATTTCAACGGATGCGTTTCCGGACCGCGTCTTTAACGGAAAGGTAATTAGGATAGCCCCATTTTTGAAAGAAAAATCACGGGAAGCCAGAGTGGAGATAGAAATACCCAATGTACAAAAGCTTCTGAAACCCGGTATGTTTGTACGGGTTCAAATACAATTCAATGAACATGATAACGCGACCGTGGTCCCGGTAGCCGCACTTGTAAAGAGAAACGGCTCCCGGGGGGTTTTTATAGTTGATCTTCAAGAACAAAAAGCCAGATTTATTCCGGTTACCGTCGGTATCGCAAACGGCATCCGGGTGGAGGTGCTGAATCCGGTTATCACAGGCGCGGTGGTGATCCTGGGACATCATCTGCTGGCAGATGGGGATTCAATTATTCTACCGGATAAAAATAAGGCAGATGGTAAGCAGAAAAGCGAATCTACTAAGGGAAAAGAAAAATCGTGAATATCTCCCAATTTTCCGTACGACGTCCGGTATTGATCGTCATGGTTTTTTTGATTGTCATCATCATCGGCGGGGTTTCCCTGTTTAGGCTTTCCATCGACCTGATGCCCGATATCACATACCCGACGCTTAGCATTTCCACTGAATATGAAAATGCCAGTTCCGAGGAAGTTGAAGAGTTGATCACTCGCCCGATTGAGGAGGCAATGAGTGCGGTACCGGGAGTAGAGGAGGTTACCTCGGTCTCCGCTGAAGGTCGAAGCAGCGTTCGGGTTACGTTTTCATGGGGTATGAACCTTGATGAAGCGGCCAACGATATTCGGGAACGTCTGGATCGCGTTATTCCGCGCCTTCCGGAAGATGCTGATCGACCAAGGCTGCGAAAGTTTGATCTCGCCTCTTTTCCGATTTTGATCATGGGCGTATCCAGTAACCTGGAACCAATACGGATAAGAGAAATTATCGACAATCAGGTGAAAAACCGAATCGAACGTATTCCAGGGGTGGCTTCTTTG
>Ga0307991_1001858_pt1 | contig 14541 bp, 14 predicted proteins | sample EllFjometagen131_FD_203146 | JGI IMG/M metagenome (GOLD analysis project Ga0307991, IMG submission 203146) | Marine microbial communities from Ellis Fjord, Antarctic Ocean - #131 | ecosystem: Environmental > Aquatic > Marine > Unclassified | place: Southern Ocean | collected 2014-10-08
GGGTAAAACGTGGCGGATTGTTTCGGTGACCGATGAAAAAGATTATTTATCTATCGAGTTTTGTAAGAAGGAAGAATATCTTGGTGCGGACATTGAAAAATTCAGTAAAACCTGGACAGAACTTCTTTTAATACAGGTTAGTATGAAACCTTTCAAAAAACCACTAGAAAAACAAGTTGAGAATTATATGAAAGCTGCCCTCCAGCAAAAGAATCCTGTAATTGAGCACAAAATATTAGAATCTTCAAAGACTCTATTAGTGTGGGAATATAAAATAGCTAATGAATATAACCTACAGTATATTCAGAAGTTGATTGATGGATTGGTTACCTCTATCTATATCTCACGCGAGCTGGAAAATATTGATGATAAGACACATGAAAAATGGACGCCCATTCTTGCTAATTTACAAGAGGAATTGTCTAATTTTGGGTAAATAGCTGAAAACTCGGCAGATGGCAATCGTTCAAAAAAGACCTAAAGAAAAAACATGCGAAAGGACTAATATAATTGGTCCTTTCACATGGCGACCTCATTAAAGGCTACATCCAATACCCAATGCAGAGAATTCTCTATGCTTCAGTGCCTCCTGATACAATCTTCCCTCATCCGAGGAGAATCATCTAAGCTTGACATGTAGAAACGATTTTCTATTGATTTTATGCCTTTACAGGTACATGTTAAATGGATCATGGCTACGCTTCTTAAATTCTCCCATTTCCCTTGCATGGGAAGCCATGAAAGATCTACCGAAAGGAATAGTGCTCTCTTCTCTTTGCGTCCAACTTTTCTGAGTTGACCTTGTCGAGATGTTTGTGTCTCACCTCTTTCGCTAAGCCACCAAAGTAAGTCTAGCGCGTAACATCAGTCTTTTAAGAAATAATTTGCATTAATAATTCTGTTCGTTGTACAATTCAGTGTAGGGGGAGGTAGGATGTCAATATACAAGGAGGTATGTTATGACGTTGAACCCAGGATGGGAATCGCAATATGGCGCTGCATATAATGCAGAGTTTTCTACTGATTATACATCAGATCCTAATTTTACTAATGATCTTGAATATTTTGAAGGCGAGCATGACGCTCTGGAAGATATCTTGGACGAGGTTAGGGATCGAGCGCCGGCTGATGCGGATCTTTCATTTCTTCCTCTTAATCCGGCGGATCTAGAGTCTGACTTAGGTCTGCAGAATTGGGAAGCTTATATTCAGGATGGCGATATTTTCGGATACCATGGTATCGGAGAGCAATATTTGAGCACTATTGCCAGTAGTATTGGTCGAACGATAGCCATGACCCTGATTGCCAACAGCAATGAGGCTCCCAAGGTACTGTGGCGCATTTTCAGTATACTTATATCCCTTCTCGATACTCTACAGGATAGTGCTATTATAGAAGCGGAGATGGTGCGGATTAAGAGCAAGATTACTTTGAAGTATACTGAGAAAATGTCTGAAGTTGGCGAAGATATCGAAGTATTCTCGACGCAGGATACTCCCATTAGGCAGGAGGATGCTGGAATAGCTAACCAGAAGACTCAGGCTAAACTTTCGAAGCTTCGTGGTAACAGAGAATTCGCCAGGAGTGAAATGCAGCAATGGGAACAGTCAGCTGGTATTGCGAGCGATTCCAGAGAGAAACAGCTCTCGGAGTTGATGCGGATCCTTAGTCAGCTTGACGGTATCATGGGAGCTATATTTAGATAGCGATTGTTCCATGGAAGATAGGGAGGCTTATGATATTTTCTTATCCCTCCCTTCCGTAAAACTTTATCCTTTAGAATAAGGATGCAAGGCGCTTTTTTGTTCTTGCATAATCCTGAACCTTCTGTTGCAAATCTATGCAATAATTTCAATAATAAGTTCACAATAAAGCTAATAAACGAAAACCAAGTGTTATCGGTTGAGATCTTTAATATTAAGGATATGATGGTAAACAAGCTTCTTACGAAAATGATCGCAGATTCAAGCTGGGAAGGCTTTGTTATAGTAATTTAGCATAGTGTGTCTCTTGGTGAATTGGGATTTTTTTCCTCTCAGGTGGAAAAATATCAAATTAGTACTAAGATAATAGCGGCGTCGTCCGATACTTTAAAAAGACGTTAATATAACTAGGAGGAAAATACGATGGCAATATCTCAACGACTTGTTGACAACTATTCACTGACAATATATGGCCAGAAGGGGTTGGTTGAAAACGATGATACGGAGCTTAATAGGATTTACGATTATTTTACTCATGAGTATCTTGGGTCTACTGGAGGAGACTATGATCCTGATAGTTCTGATCTTACCGCTGCTCAGGTGACGGATGTTCTGGACAGCAACACCTATTGGAACGATTATATTTCTGGTGGAGATCCCTTCGGTTTCCACAAGGTATCGGCGTCGGCTATAGCTCAAGCTCTTGCTCAGGAGAGTGGCGATGGACTTATAGTTATCTGGAGGCTGTTTGATAAACTTATAGAACTGCTTCAGGCTATACAGGGTTCTACGATAGCTTTGGCGGAAGGTGCCCTATATACAACCAAAACCCAGAGGGCCTTCACTGACAAGATGGCGCTGATAGATCCGGGGGTTGCAAGTGCTGAGGAATCGTCGCGTCGTCAGCAGCAGATAGAGAACTTGCGTGGGTTTAGGACCGCTGAGCGTGATGCTTCTAAGCAGTGGACATCGGCGATGAATGCTTCGAACGATGCATCTCAGGGACAAACGTCGATCTTGACGACGATAATGCAGCAGATGAGCGGACTCATCAGCGCAATATTCAGGTAACATTACACGGTAGGGGAGATAGTGACATGGCCAAGATAAGGAAAAAGAAAGAAAAGAAGCTGAGAGAACCTAAAGAAAATGGTTCCGGTTCCGAAGGCGACTTCTCTGGGACTGAAGAGAAGGAATATCAGCAGTTTAAGGAAGTTGTTGATAATGGGATGGCGTCTATAGGTAAAGAAATGAGCATTGGAAGCACGGAAGCTTCAGAGCTTTTCATGAAGATGCAGAATGATCCTAATATAAAGACTGAGGATGTTTTGGATGCTGTCGAAAGAATATTTTCGTTTCAAAATATTAAGGAATACAATGAGACGTTAGCTCGGAATGTTCAGGGAAAGCTCGAAAAGATGGGGTATGCCAAAGAGTTTGCAGCGACAGACTTAAGGTCTGTAACAATGGAGGCTCTGGAGATCACAGAAGATGATGTCAAGGAGTTCAAGCCAGAGAAATGTAATGCCAAAGATGTCGAAGAGATGGAAAAAATGATGAGGGTTCTTCTTTATCTTGTTTTCAAGAAGGGGAAAACTCCTAGGGAAGCTCTTGAGATTGATGATGGTACTATGGAGACTATGTATGCCCAGGCATATTCCCTGTATAATGGTGGTAAGTATGATGACGCAGTGCTTCTTTTTAAGTTCTTGGGAACTCTCGAGCCTAATGTGTACAGGTATAAGTTTGGGTTGGCGGCAGCTATGCATAAGAAAGGCGAGTACGAAGATGCTGCATCTTATTATTTTATGGCGAGTATGATGGAAGATGCAACGCCAGTGGCGCATTACCATTCGAGCGATTGTTATCTCAAGATGAATGCCCCAGATTCTGCGATAGTAGCTCTTTCTTTTGCTATGGACATGTGCGGCACTGATCCTAAATGGAAATCATTGAAGATACGTGCGGCGTTGATGCGTAAATCCATAGAGAAAAAGCTGGACAGAATTCCTGAAGATAAAAGGCCTGTACCTGATACGCCCAAAAGTAAAATGATGAAAAAGATAACAGAGGCGCTCACTCCGTGAGAGTATGAATGTGTTGTTAGGGTATTTTAACGATGAGGTAAATATCAGATGAGTGGAGACAGTGTCGGAACGACAAAAAGTGATGAAGAGTATAGATCGTTATGGGGAATGGTTGATGAGCAGCGCAACATTCAGAATGCTATGCCACAGATTGATATATCTCGGGCTATTATTGGTAGTGGCGCGTCTTCTGTGTCAAAAGCTCAGCAGTTGTCGCAAGAGTTTGCTACGGCTCTCGATGCACCACAACCTGAAAGCCCCGGCAATGGCGTAGATAAGTTTGTATCGACAAAAGGCTTTATGCGTAAAATGACACAGGTCCTTAAAGAGCTTACGAAGATCCTCGGCGAAGAAGCTGTTAACGAAGGTTTCTTGACTCAACTACTTGGGGAGGTCAGGCATAGAGAGTCCAGCAAAGAGATACAGAAAATTACAGAGACGATCGAAAATATCGAAAAACGGCGGGAGTTGGAGAAAACGGACAAGATTACGTCGACAATCTTAACTATAGTCGGGTTTTTAGTAGGGATAGCAGTATTGGCCATATCTCTTGCTGGGACGATAGCTTCTGGAGGTACCGCGGGAGTAGCAGCCATGGCTGTTCTAGTTGTATTTATTGCACTTATGACGGCGATGTTAGTCTTTTCGCTAATACAATTATGGGCTCCACAAATGGTAGAGAGAATGTTTGCCAGCACTGATGACGAAGGAGAGAGTGCCAGGTGGGCAATAACGGCAATAATAGCGACGATAGTGGCGACTCTTGTGATTATAACATTTATCCTGGCTCCAGCAGTGGCACCTATGATACTTCTTACAGGTCTTATGCTTGTAGTTCAGGCGCTGATGACTTTCGGGGCCCTGACAAAAACTCTTGAGCTGAAAAAACGTGCCGAGCTCTTAACTGGCGAAGAAGAAGAATTCGAGTCACATAAGGAGTTTCTTAAGAGGGTCAAGCAGGAAGCTCAGGCGTATGCATCGAAGGTCGGAATGGGGATTTCTATATTAATCACTATAGCTCTAGCACTTCCTATGATTATCAAGGCTGTTGCTCAGATAATACAAACCCTGTCAAAAGTTATTGTAAATGCATTGACGTCAATGATGAAGTTCCTTATTGATCTGTTTAAGAAGATTGTAGATGGTATTAAAAATTTCATGACGAAGTTAGGCAAAGCAATTGTGGACCTTTTCAAGGAGGGAGGTATTCTTGCAACGATGTTTAAGAATCTTGGGCACATGTTTAAACCAGTGATAAAAGCCCTTAAAGGTATTTTTGAGGCGACAGGAAAGATTATTAGTAACATATTTAAGGCGCTCAAAGATTTAGCCAATTCCCTTATTGAAAAGGTCAAAAATGCTTTTAAAGCTTTCGGTGATATGATGTCGACTCTTTTTGAGAAGATCAAGGTGTTCTTTCAGAATGTTAAGGCGCGTTTTACCTTAATTAAAGATACAGGAGTCTTCAAGTCCTTAAAAACAGCTATCAAAGGTTTGTCAGATAAACAAAGTATGTCGGACTTAGCTACGAATATGATGTTGATGTCATCGATCGTATCGCTTGCCGGAAGCCTTATAATGTATAAAGTTAAAATGGAGCTTGCTGATCTTGAAGAGCAGAAAGGTGAACTTATGGCTGATGCGGCTATGTTTAGCAAACGGCAGGATCTGTTATCGCAATATATGTCCAATGCGACTCAGGAGCTCGATAGAATAATACAAGAGATGGAAAACCTTGGTACGTTGTCAATGGAGTTCTGGAATACCCAGGATAAGTTAGTTCAGCAGGCAAGTTCCATATAAAACAGGGAGGAAATAGTTATGGGTGGTCCAAATAGTGTAGCAGGTGGTATGCCACAAAGTGATTTGCCAGGGGTGAAAGCGGCGTTGGATGTCCTCGCAGAGAAGGGCATTGATGAAAACGATGTTGCGATAAATCGCGGCGTCGGCGGTGACGATACTACTATAACATGTCCAGGTGTTATTGAGGGCAAAGATGTTATTGTGGCGTCTGTACCGACGACTTCAAAAGCAAGCACTGGTTTTACGATTAATAGTAAGAATCTCAGGGCTGTTTCCGACGCTGAGGAGCCTGGAATAGAATCTCCAGGTGTGGCGTCGGTATCAGGGCGTGCTAATAAATATCTTAACGTTTCAGCGTCGGCGATACTCATGATAGTAGCGATGGAGACCATGGGTGAGCAGGCGAAGATAAATCTGGAGAATATTGATGTTATGATGAAGACGATGGATATGATGAAAAACCTATCTTTGCAAATAGCTAATCACATTCTTAAATCGGCAACATATTCTGCCTCCATGGCTACCATGGAAGGTGTTTCCCAACTTGTTTCGGCAGGTGTTTCAGTGGTAAGTGTTGCGCATAGTATCAAAATGAAGGTCGGCGGTAGCTCGGCAACAGCTAATGCTAAGGAGGCCAAAGGTAACAGAATTAACGCTGAGAAAAACCTAAAGGTTCAAGAGAAATTGATTAAAGAGCCTGATCCTAAAAAGATAGAAGTCGTGAAGACGTTGACAAGTGCCGAAGACCAAGCGGCTATGGTTAGGCCAGGGGAAGACGGCGGTGTTGGTGTTGATATTGGAAAATCAGGACTCCCTGCAGCGGCAGATCCTGCCGATGGACAACGTACAGAGGGAGGTTTTGTTCCGGCTAAAGATGAAGCTGGTGTTGAAATTGCTGGCGTACAAGTCCATGAGGTTAAGACTAAGAATGCGGAAGGAGACACAACAACAACACATGAGTATAAGGTAGATACTGCGACGATGTCCTCAGAGAGACAGCAGGCGGTTCCTGGTGTTAATAAAGATTTTGGCTATAGCATAAAGGAAGACGCCCTTCCTGCAGAATGGGGAAGTAAAGCAACAAAAGGTGTAGACTACATCAGGGTGGAGAAGACTATCGATGGTAAACAGGCGAACCAGATAAGAATTAGAAACCCGAGTAAATTAACGAAGCCTGCTCAGGAGAAGCTCTTAGGGGAACCCAAGCGGGGTCTCAGTGAGGCGCGTGCAGAGGAGGTCCGAACATCACAGGTGGTAGCTACTGAGTGTCAGACGTTTAATCAGCAAGTGATGGGTCTGCAACACTTGGCCGGTGCGATGTCTTCGTTCTTTAAGGCATATGCTGAGAAAGCCAAGGGTGTCGAGGATTCCGAGAGGGCGAAGCTTGAGCAAGGTATAATGCCTATTATACAGCAGGCACTGCAACTCATTACTGCCGACTACAAAAATATTAGCGATATGGTCGGTCAGCTTGCTGGGATGGTCGGTCAGGCATCTCGGGCACACCTTGCTATGGTTAAGGGAGCTATGGGACAGCAATAGTATAATTTGCAACAGGTGTTATGGTAAAAAAACAGTAGTGCATGTAAAATAAAGGGATAGTATAAGCAGAGATGCTGAACGGGAAAATTTTAGGTGCGTATGCTTGAAGAGTATGTAAGGAAATTTTGGGATGCCATATCGATCCCGCAGAAGTTTGTCTCAAATCCTGCGGGGACGTATTCCATCCCTGTTGATGAGACAATAGCTGTCATCATTCGCGATCTTCATGATGAGGGATATTATCTCTATGCTGAGGTCGCAGACATCCCTGAAGGCGGTGATAAGGAGATGTTCTATATAAATGTTATGAGGGGCAATCTGTTCGGTGAGGGCACGGGAGGAGCAGTTCTTGGGCTTAATGCTGATGGTAAGAAGCTGATATTGACAGAATTATTGCCCAGGAGTGTTGACTATCGCAATTTCGAATATACGTTGGAAGATTTTTGTAATTGGATAGAATTTTGGAGAGAGGAACCTATAAAAGAGATAAAGAAGTCGTCGAAACCATATTTTTAGATGACAAGGAAGATGAAGGGAAATGGGTGCTAAATTTGTTTTAATAGAAGGTGAGCCTGAAGGTCTGGAGCTTTCCCTTGGGGAGGGCGCGGAATGGGTCGTCGGTAGGGATCAGCAGCTGTGTAAGCTTGTGATTAAAGACAGCAAAGTGTCGCGACGACATCTTATGTGTCGTAGTACTCCTGAAGGTTTTACTTTGGAGAACTTGAGCACAACTAATCCTGTCCTTGTCAATGGTGTAGAGATTACCGATATATATGCCCTTAAGGATGGCGATGAGGTCAGGATTGGTAGCGGAAAGTATAGTTTTATTGCGGAAGCCGATGCTCCTATCGTTAAGGGTCTCGATGGCGAAGAGGATGATGTCCCGGAGGAAGATGAAGCGGCGTATGGTCCTGAAGATGATGATTTCTTCTTTTTCTCAGAGGAAGATGAAGCTGTGGGGGGCAACAGGGATACTATTTTCAAAGATGAAGGATCTAGAGGGGATGTCGAGCTTGCACAGATAAATTTCGATATGGTGGAATCGGGACGCTGGATGATAAAAGTCATCAACGGTCCCAATGCCGGAGCAGAGTTCGGTATGCAGTCGGGTAGTGAGCATCTCATAGGTACCGATGCGGTGGAATGTGATATAATCTTTCACGATATCAGCATATCGCAGAAACATGCACGTATATCTGTCTCCGATGATAATGTTATCACTATCGAAGATGTTGGTAGTCGCAATGGCACATACTTCGGCGAAGACTGTCTTGAGTCGGGTGAACGACGTGAGCTCTCATTGCAGATGGTTGTGACTGTGGGCACGACGTCGTTTGTAGTTATTGATAAAGAGGCAGGGGTCAAGACAATAATCTCGCCGATATTACCGTTGCGTCAGAGTTCTGTGGCAGAGGGTATTAAAAAAGCCTCTCCTTCTGAAGAAATTCCCAGCACAAAAGAATTTAAGGAGGAAGAAGTTCTTCCTGAGAAGCATGAGGAGGAAGACGCTTCGACATCTCATGGTATAGCGTTCTTTTTTGCAACTACTACTGGTAAGGTGCTTATAGCTGTTGTAGCTGCAATACTTCTTGTCGTGGGAATAGGGACTATTACGCTTTATGATTCTGAAGACGTTGTCATTGAGAAGGTCGACGTATATAAACGTATCCGTGAAGCATTGAAACACTATTCCGATGTGCAGTTTACCTTCAACAAAACCTCCGGGAAGCTTTTTCTTTTGGGACATGTTCTTACTTCTTTGGATAAGAAGCAGTTGATTCATAACATCAAATCCTTGGAGTTCATCACTGGTATTGCCGACAATATTATCATCGATGAGCTTGTGTGGAAGGAGATGAACCAAACATTGCAGTGGAATCCTATGTTCCGCGGTATTAGCATGCATTCGCCGCGAGCAGGGCTCTTTGTCCTCTCAGGGTATCTCCAGAGCAAGGAGAAGGCCGAAGCTCTTGGCGAATATGTAAGCCTTAACTTCCCCTACCTTGATCGGCTTGAAAATCGCGTAGTCGTCGAAGAGGAGATAACGGAAGCTGTTACGATGCTTCTAGATGAGAATAATTTTGTTATGGTCAATGTCGATCTCATTGACGGAGAACTTACGCTTGCCGGAAGCATGGGGCCAGATAGGGGTTTCGACCTCAAACGACTGATACGCGAGTTTGAGAAACTTCGTGGAGTAAGGCTGGTCAGAAACCTAGTTATCGAGCGAAAGTCTGAAGAAGCCGCTGTTGCGAATATCACAGAACAGTATAAAATTACTGGGAACTCTAAACAGGATAGTATGAATGTTAGCGTCGTTATCAATGGACGTATACTCGCTCGAGGCGACAACGTCGATGGCATGACAATAACGAGTATTCGTCCGTCAACAATATTCCTCGAAAGAGGTGGCATCAAATATAGAATCGATTACAAATAATTGTTTTTCTTACACAAAGAACAACCCTTGGAAAAGACGAAGTCTTCGCTGAACAATACTGTGTCTGGTTGTTTTGTCGAAGGTTATTAATCTTCTATTTTCAACTAACGTTACGCATTTCTATTGCTAATCTACCAAAGCAGGGTTAGCGCGTAATGGTAGCATGTTATCCAAATTTGAATTATGTCTATATTTTCCTGTAACTTCAAGGCAATTTCGGTATATGTCGTTCTTTTTACCTATACAATCGAGGTTTTATTTAAAAATTGAAAATTATCTGCAAAAGGAGATTGATTACAAAGATTGGTATTGCTAGGATGAGGAAAAACTATGTTTATCGGACGAGGAGGAGGTTGTATCGTTATGTTTGGCATGGAGGAACAAAAATCTGATGAAATATCAAACTTTGACTTTGAAAAAGAATTCAGCGATCCAGTAAAAAAGAAAGAGATTACAGAAAAGATATATGATAAAGTATCTTTGATCAAAACTATTCTTCGTGAAGGCGAGGGTTGTGAAGAGTTTGACAAGATAGGCGTTATTCTTCATGGATATGTTGCCCTTAAGGGTGTCATAGGAAGAATAAAGCGATAAGAAAAAACTATTTTTATACGGTAACAATAAAACAAAAAGGGGGAATATATGGCTAACACAGAGATAAAAGACTCTGAATTTGTGAAAGGGAGAGCGGGTCTCAGTTGGGGAGATATGATAGAGACTGTCGACAATGCTCTTAAGGATGCTAAAACAAAGTTATCTGCAATTAAGGGCGCTGGTAGTACGGTTAGTATTGCTAATATGTTCGATATGCAGATGCTTATGAACAAACTGTCTCAGTATTCTGAGATGTCGACTTCTATGATTTCTGCTGCTAACGTAGCAATAACGTCTATGGCTCGTAACGTCAAGTAATTTTTAACAAAGGTTAGGGGGTATTATGACTGACTATAAGCAAATTTTCGATTCTTTTCAGGAAGATTTTGGGCTGTTGATAGAGGCTGGTTTTGTTGCTATACAGCAACTTAATGAAGACGATGCCAGGAAACTATTCAGCGCTGCAAAGCTTCTTAGACCAGAAAGCGTCGTGCCTGAGATTGGAATGGGATATATTCATCTCAATAAGATGGAACAAAAAGAAGCTATGGCGATCTTTGAAAAGGTTGTTGTAAAAGAACCTGATAATTGTCTTGCACAGATGTTGTACGGCGTGTCCATGATGATGTCGAAAAACACTCAGAATAAGGGTGAAGCGTTGGTAAATAATATGATGACAAAGACTGATGATCCGACGGTATTGAATTTCGGGAAAACAGCTTTGCAGTGGAGCGACAAAGATCTTAAGGGTTCTAAGGCACCATTTTTTGAGGGAGCGACGACAACCACGAGCTAAACTTTTTAGCGCATAGCCCGATAATAGTAATAGGCCTTATTATATTTTATGTGGGTAAGTGAAGGCTCTTGCTAATAATAATGTTTTGTCTATGTGAGGAATAGCTATGTCGTTAGAAAGAATACGAAAAATTAAACAGCTCGAAGGCTTTAAAACTCAGTCCATCCATGATGTCATGGAAAATCGGCTGGCGGCGAGAATTTCGTCAGGGAATGTAGATTTCCAGGCGATGGTCGAACGTGTCGGGAATAAAGACCAAATAAAAAAGGTCGAAACCGACATAAAGATCGATCAACAGGAAAAAATACGCCCGTCGCTTATGGATGAGATTGGTAGGCAGCCGCATAGGATCGATGCTTATAATGATAATCTGTCTGCGAATAAGATTATTGCAAGTAGCAAGGATGCTGCGAGAACTATAGCGCAGCTAAAAGAAAATCTTGCTGATCCTGATGTGAAGTTAAAAGGGACGGTGCAGCGTCTTCTTAAGGACAAGCTTACTAATATCAATGAGAACTTACAGGTGGCCCTTTCTAAGGTCGGCTCTGAATATACTGCCCCTGCTTTGGATGGAAAGTTAGGCGGTGTGGTTAAAAAGTTTGTGGGGATGCTGTCCTATGGTCAGCGTTCTCTAGAAGGTCTTGGGACGCGTGTCAATATGCTTGCTGAAGGGGGGAACCTTTCTCCTGCGACAATGTTGACAATACAGATAAAGATGAATTCTGTTGCTCAGGAGCTGGAATTTTTTACTAGTCTGTTAAGTAAGTCTATCGAGTCTGTGAAGACTATTATGAATGTCCAAGTGTAAGGATGTCTTTTGAGATTTGGAGGGCATTGTCCTATGGATGTTGTTTTTCAAACCATGTTAACACAAAGCTTCTTCTTTGTCTGTATGGCGGAGAAGAAGCTTTGCTTTAGAGGCGGGTAGCATATGGTAAATATTGGCGATCAATTTGATAAAATTATCGATAAGCTAGAAGAAGTCGAGGTGACGTCGGTCAGCGGAAGGGTTACTGAGATTATCGGTATGCTTATCAAGGCCGTTGTTCCGCGAGTAAAGATTGGCGAGGTGTGCCTTGTCAAGCGGGATGATATGCCTCCATTGCGTACTGAAGTTGTTGGATTTACCCGTGAGGAGGTGTTTTTGTCGCCTCTTGGTGATATGGCTGGGGTAGGGCCTTCGTCGGAAGTTATTTCTACAGGTATGTCTCTAAGTATAAATGTTGGTCCGCAGCTTCTTGGTCGAGTGCTTAATGGTCTTGGAGAGCCTCTGGATGAGGACACTAAAGGGCCTTTGGAGACTACTGAAACATGTTCGGTATATCGCGATCCTCCAGATCCTTTGACGCGTAGGCGTATTCTCGATCATCTTTCTGTAGGTATTCGTGCGTTTGATGGTCCACTTACAGTCGGCGAGGGGCAGCGTGTAGGCATCTTTGCTGCAGCCGGAGGAGGGAAGTCTACATTGATGGGTATGATCGCTCGCAATGCTGAGGCTGATGTCAATGTTATAACACTTGTTGGAGAGCGTGGCCGAGAGCTACGAGACTTTATTGAGGAGTCTCTTGGTGAGGAAGGGCTTAAGCGCTCAGTGTTGGTAGTGTCTACCTCTGACCAATCTTCACAGTTACGTCTTAATGCAGCATATGTAGGGACAGCTATTGCTGAATATTTTCGCGATCAGGGGAAGAAAGTTATTCTGATGATGGATTCTGTTACGCGTTTTGCTCGAGCGCTTCGCGAAGTAGGTCTTGCCGCTGGAGAGCCTCCGGCGCGGGCGGGGTATACACCGTCGGTATTCTCTACACTTCCCAAGCTTCTTGAGCGGTCAGGGAATTCGGCTACTGGGTCTATAACGGCTTTTTATACAATACTTGTTGCTGGTGATGATATGAATGAACCTGTTGCTGACGAGGTGCGATCGATATTGGACGGACACATTATTTTGTCGGCAGAGCTGGCGAGGCAATATCATTTTCCTGCTGTCGATGTATTGTCATCGGCGAGTCGCGTTATAACAACAATTGCTGATGAGGAGCATCTCAAGCTTGTTGGTAAGCTAAAAGAGGTGTTGGCGACCTATAAGAAGAATGAGATGTTGATAAAGATCGGGGAATATAAGCGTGGGTCTGACAAGAATGTTGACTATGCCATTGATCATGTTGATAAGGTGCTGGGATTCCTTAAGCAGACTGTTACGGAGAAGTCAACATTTGAGGAGACAATGCAGCAACTACGTGCGATATTCCGCTGAGGAGGTGACGCTTAATGGTAGATATGCCTGACTATCCTTTGCAGGAAGTTCTCATTATCAAGAATAGACGTGTCGATGCTGCCGAGAAAGTAGTAAAAAAACGCAAGGGCGAGCTCGAGATTGAGCAGAAGAAGTTGTCAGAATGTGAGCGAGCTCGGGACAAAGTCAAGCAACATCGCATGGATAAGCTTTGTCAGATTCGTTATGAGATGGATCACGGGACGAATACTGCGAAGATACAGCAGATGAAGGCTTATATTACTGTTGTCAATGAGAAGCTTGCCGAAGAGGAAAAAAAAGTCACGGCTCAGAAACAGCAGGTTAAGGTTGCAGAGAAAAACCTCGAAGAGGCTTTCGAGGAGCTTAGGAAGAAGCGCAAAGAGGTCGAAAAGCTTGATAAGCATCGCGAGGAGTGGTCTAAGGAGATGCGTAAAGAGATGGAGCTTAAGGAAGCTATTGAACAGAACGAGCTTGGATCGACAATGTTCCTTAGTAATTTGCGCGTGAGGAAGAGAAAGTAACGTTTACAATAGTAAGATGGGGGATTATTTATGGTTGATTCACAGAATCCAATTTTTGTTAATCCAGAAAATGAAGATCTTAAAACATCACCGTTGACGAAGAAAAATCTTCCTATGGAAAAAGATTTTCCTGAAGCATTGGAGAAGAAGGCAGATTTTGAGAAGTTGCTAAGGCAATGTGACGATCTAGGAGGCGACAAACGACAGGAGATGTTAAAAGGTAAGGAAGATGGATTGTTTCGCATGGATGCCCCTAAGAAAGCTAATAATGATGTTGTTACGGATGTTATCAGGATAGATAAAAAGCATAAGGGATCCAGAGCTGTTAAGGCTTCAGCGAATATTGAGAAGGCATCTTCAGGCGCTAAGATAGTCCCTAAACAAGTCAGTAGTTATAAGGACCTGGGGAGTATTGTTGAAATAGCGCCTAAACCGATTGCTTTGGCAGACAAGATGTCTGTTAGTTTTGCGAACAAAGCACCAATGAAAAATGATTATGTTGCACCACAGTTGCCTGATGTTACTGATCATAAGTCTAAGATTGGCGAGACAGTGTCTCGGGTGTTTTCTCCGACGGTCATTGAAACTCTTCATCCTAAGTCGAAGAAAGCTGTGACGCTAACATCTGAGAGTGGCAAGCCGTCGATGTCCAATCTTCCGATGGCGAAGGAACCTGTCACGACAACACCTAGGACGTCTAATCCTCCAGTAGCGAAGGAACCTGCTATGATATCCCCTAGGCCATCCAATCCTTCGATGGCGAAGGAACCTGTCACGACAACACCTAGGACGCTTAATCCT
>Ga0307991_1001859_pt1 | contig 14539 bp, 12 predicted proteins | sample EllFjometagen131_FD_203146 | JGI IMG/M metagenome (GOLD analysis project Ga0307991, IMG submission 203146) | Marine microbial communities from Ellis Fjord, Antarctic Ocean - #131 | ecosystem: Environmental > Aquatic > Marine > Unclassified | place: Southern Ocean | collected 2014-10-08
GACCGAGGCCCTGCAGGCAGCATACGTTCTATCCCAATCCCTATTTTCTCCTTAAGCCGGGGATGTTAGATTTTTGTCTCGGTATTAAAAGCCGGTCTTTAAAGGGCCGGCTTTTTTTGTGCAAACGGATATCTGATTATTGAGATATCCGTTTAATCGTGCATCGCATAATTAATCTAAAATTCATACTTTTGCCTTATTGACGAGGGTCAATTATTCTATTACATTCATTAAACATGCACTTTAGTTATTCCATCAATAGATCTGCCTATCAGATTAACTTAGAGTCTAATTTAATGCTGAATTCTTCAAAATTAATAATTTCTGCAAAATTAATCTAAAATTCATACTTTTGCCTGATTGACGAGGGGAGACTAATCCTTTATATGTGGTGCCTATGATAGATAGAATACCTATCTTCTTTAGGCAGTAGAGATAATTAGTTTGGTGTTATCAGAACTATAATCCACAAATTTACATAAGGTTGGTTATGAATAAATTGTCACTGATTCTCGCGATAGGGGATTTATTTTGGGTGGTTTTGGCCTATTTTTCCGGGGTCATACTACGTCTTGGACACATGCCATCGGTATGGCCTGGTGAATTTACAATTGCTGCACAAATTGGGGTTCTGGGCGGCACTTTGGTGCTTACTTCGAGCATTTTTGAGCTCTACAGCCGCCATCGCAGTCTGAGCCGGACCAGAATCATTACCCGGGTATCTATTTCTGTTGGTGTAGCTTTTGTTCTTTTGAGTTCAATTTTCTACATGATGCCGGCAGTTGTTATCGGTCGTGGTGTACTGCTCGTTACTTTGGGCATGTTTGGTTTTTGTCAATATCTCTGGCACAGTTACTCTTCTTTCGTTTTTCGCCTTCCCGGGTTTAACCAGAGATGCTTTGTGATTGGCGTCGGTGAATTGGCCCATGATATTGGTGTGGCCATTGAAAACAAAGCTAGCAGTTATACTCTGGTCGGCTATATCCAGCCGCAGGGGTCTGAGGTTAAAGTCGATGTCGACAAAATTATCGGCATGGTCGAAAGCCTGCCGGAGTCGGCGGTTCGGGAACGGGTTGGTAAAATTATTGTTGCCCTTACCGAGCGGCGTGGGGTGCTGCCCTTTAAAGAACTGCTAAGCTGTCGTTTTGCTGGTATAGAGGTTGTTGAAGCGGTCACTTTTTACGAAGAGGCGACCGGCAAACTCAAGGTCAATGATATCAATCCTGACTGGTTTATCTATTCCGAAGGCTTTGGTTTTGGTAATATTATTCGTTTTTGCAAAAGAGTTCTCGATATCTTTTTTTCGCTGATCGGAATTATCCTGATTTTGCCGATTTTGCCCCTGATCGTATTGGCCATAAAGTTGGAATCGTCCGGCGATGTTCTTTTCAGCCAGATGCGAGTCGGAGAGAACGGTCATCCTTTCAAGATTTATAAGTTTCGCAGTATGAACCAGGATGCCGAGGATGTTAGCGGTGCCGTCTGGGCTCAGAAAGAAGACCCCCGCATCACCCGGGTCGGCAATTTTCTCCGCAAATCCCGGCTTGATGAAATTCCTCAGCTTTTTAACGTTTTCATCGGCGATATGGCCTTCGTCGGCCCGCGCCCTGAGCGCCCCGAGTTTATCGCCAGTCTGGAAGAGGAAATTCCCTACTACAGCAAACGCCATTCCCTGAAACCCGGGGTTACCGGTTGGGCTCAAGTCTGCTATCCCTACGGTGCCTCAGTTGAAGATTCCCTGAATAAACTAACCTACGATCTCTACTATGTAAAAAACTTCTCTATACTTCTTGACTTGAAAATTATCCTGGAAACAGTTAAGGTAGTTCTTTTCGGTAAAGGAAGGTGAACCCTGAACTTTGAACTGAGTATAATGAAAAACTTTATTTCAATATTAGCTTTAGCCATAATTCTATCAATTGCTTCGAATTCTTTAGTTCTTGCCGATGATTATGTCATCGGTGCTGGAGATGTCTTAGTGATTTCGGTCTGGGGTTCTCCTGAATTCAGTATGCAGGTCCCGGTTCGGCCGGATGACAAAATAACTCTGCCGGCGATAGGTGATATCGAGGCTTCTAACCTGACAACCCTACAACTCAAAGAAAGACTTGTCGAGGAGATCGGGAGATTTATCAAAAAACCAATTGTCACCGTCATTGTCACCACAATGACCAACAATAAAGTCTTTATTTCCGGTGGTGCTGTTGCTACCGGTGTGGTCAGCTTGTCCGGCAACATGACCTTGTTCCGCCTCCTTTGTCAAATGAGTTCCTTGGGCGGGACTGATCTTGTCGGTTCCTACCTCTCTCGGAACGGTGAAAAACTGGTAGAAAATTTCTACCCTCTTTTCATGCAGGGTGATTTAAGTCAGGACATTGAACTTAAAGCCAACGATATCATTCATATCCCCACTAACGAACTCAACAAGATCTACATCGTTGGAGCAGTTGGGGCGCCCCAGATTATTACCTGGCGATATGATTTGAGAGTGTTGGATGTTATCTTAGGTGCCGGTGGTTTTAATGAATATGCCAAGCGAAGCAACATTGTAATTCTTCGCAAAGACGGTAAAAAACACACCGTAGACATGAAAAAACTCATGAGCGGCAAAGATGTAAAACAAAATATCCCCGTAGCGCCGGGAGATTACGTGATTGTCAAAGAAAGCATTTTTTGAACTGAGTTCCTGAACTTTGAACTGTTAACAAGGTGAATTAATGAGTCGTATCGAACAAGCTTTGGAAAAAGCCGCCTCATCCAGAAAAACTCAGATACCTCCGGTTGCCCCGGTGATAGAGAACCCACCGCCGGTCAATCCTTCAGTAGCTAAGTTTCCCGATACGACCCTACCACTCAAAGTTGATAATCTGATGCTGGCTGCCATGCGGGGGACTTTTGATGACGCTTCCGAAGAGTATAACAAACTCCGTTCCCTGATCGTTGAACTCAGTCAGGGAGAAAAATTTGATAATACGCTTATGGTTTCCAGCACCATCAGTGAAGAGGGAAAATCACTGACCGCTCTCAACCTGGCGATTGCTATTGCTAAAAGCTACGACCATACAGTTTTACTGGTGGATACCGATTTTCGCCGGCCATCTCTGCATAAGTTTCTGGGTATTGAACCGGAAGTCGGCCTGATTCAATGTCTTAATGATGATATTCCCATTAGTCAGGCTCTTATTAAAACGGGAATTGGCAAACTGGTTTTCCTTCCGTCCGGCGGAACTGTTAGTGAGCCGGTTGAAATGCTCTCTTCAAAGCGTATGAAAGAGGTTGTCCTTGAGTTAAAAAATCGCTATCCGGAAAGATTTGTCATTTTTGATACCCCACCAGTCCTGCCTTTTGCCGATGCCCAGGTTTTGGCCCCGGCTGTCGATGGCGTCATCTTTGTCGTCCGCGAAGGCAAAGCTAAAATCCGTGACATCAAAAAAGCCATCCAAACCTTGCACGGCACCAACCTCCTGGGAATAGTTTACAACGATGTTCACCGAATCATGAAAAAGAAAGATCACGACTACTATTACTAACTCCCAGTTCACCCCTCCCCATAAGAAACCGTTTCGTTAAACTCCAAGCAGGTTCCTTAAACTGCTTTTGACCCGAACTTTGAACCCTGAACTTTGAACTGAAAATATGTACACATCCTTTTTCAATCTAACCGAGAAACCCTTTGAACTTCTTCCCAATCCGAAGTTCCTTTTCTTGAGTAAAGGGCACAAAAAAGCCCTGAGTTACCTTGAGTACGGTATCCAGGAACGGGTCGGGTTTACGCTCCTTACCGGTGAGGTCGGATCGGGTAAAACCACACTTTTGCGTAACATTATCAAAAATCTGGGTTCAAAAACCACACTCTCAATGGTATTCAACACCCAGGTTGAATCGGAACAGCTTCTGGCCATGATAAATGAGGATTTCGGTCTTGATATAGACGGTAAAAATAAGGTTACCCTGCTCAGGGATCTCAACGATTTTCTGGTTGAAGAAAACAGCAATGGCCGTCGGCCCATAGTAATTATCGACGAAGCTCAGAATTTGTCTCCTGAATCACTTGAAGAGATTCGACTCCTTTCCAATCTGGAATTCGACAGTTTTAAGCTTCTGCAGATTATCCTGGTAGGGCAGCCCGAGCTTAAAGAGGTTCTCTCCCAACCCAACCTGCGTCAGTTGCGCCAAAGGATAAGTATCAGCAGCCATCTCGGACCTTTAAGTCGGGAAGAGACTGAGGCCTATATCTACCACCGTCTTGAGATTGCCGGCAACCGGGAAGCTCTGACCTTCAATGCAGAAGTTATTGATTTAATATATGAATTCAGCTCAGGTGGTCCTCGTCTTATTAATGTTCTCTGCGACTTTCTCCTGCTTTCGGCTTTTGTTGAAGAAAAATGCGAGATCAACGAAGACCTGGTTTATGAAGCTCTTGAAGAGTTGTCAATCGTAACCCCGCAAACCACAGAACCGGTGACCAGTGCTGTTCTTCCTCCAGAAAGTGATAAAATAAAATCAATCGAAGAAAGACTGTCGGCAATAGAAGATCATATTTCATCGCTTGTAGATCGAGACGTTGTCTTGGAGAAACTATCAAATCAGGACAATATCCTTGAATACCTGATAGTCCAGCACCAGAAACAATATAACCTCTTCGAAGACAACCTGAAAAAAATGAACTTTTTGATCAATAAACTAAAGCAACTGCTCACCACTGTCGACCGTTAAACTGCTGTTAAACAGTTAATAAAACGTTAAAAAGTTGCTTTTATCCCGGCGTTTAAAACGCTTTTGCCCTAGCCCTTGACTTTAACCCTGAACTTTGAACTGGATTGAACTTTGAACTGTTATCAATTGACTATTCACAAAAATGTATGTATTTAACACAGTAAGCAGATATAATATTATCGATCCCCAAGTAACTTTAGTGCCTTACAGGTTATTTCTTGTTCAAAAAAACAAGAAATGTTCTGATAAGAGTACTTATTTGCTGGCCACTCAACAATATTTTAGGTTGCGGGTTTCAATCCCGCATTAGAATACAAAAAGGGTCATTCTGCCATGCGCTCTAAAAAGTCATATCTCATTCAGCCTTCAGTCTTAAATCTGAACCACCTGAAACAGCCCTTCCCCTCCAAAATTATTCTAGTCCTCATAATCCTGACCTTTTCCCTGGCTCTCATCTCCTGCGATCGCAAGAGTAAGGAAGAGCTTCTTAACGAAGGGATGAAATACAGTCAGCAGGGTAACTACCGCGGTGCCGTGGTTCTCTATAAAAATGCTCTTGAAAAAGATCCCAATTATTTTGAGGCCAGGTTTCAGCTGGCCGATGCCTACCAGATGATCGGCAAATATGAGCAGGCCGAAAAAGAGTTTCTCAAGGTTCAGCGCCAAGCCCCGAGTAATCCTGAGTTGCCCCTCAAGCTGGCAGAGATCTATCTATATACCGCGAGAAACGAGCTTGCGATTACGGAAATGGGAAAATACCTGCTTGCCTATCCGGAGAGCAGCCCGGCTTATGATACCCTGGGTCGCGCCCATGCCGTAAACAAAGATTTCAGCACAGCCAGACAGGCTTTTCGCACAGCCATCCGGCTAGATGCAAAGAATCCTTTACCCAAACTTCACCTGGCCCAAATTCTGATTATTGTCAATGAGAGTGATCTCGCCCGGCAGCTTCTTGAAGAATTGCTGGCCGGTGACGAGAAGAATATAGAGGCTTACTACCTGATGGCCGGTATGGAAAAATCCATGGGCAATCTTGATCGGGCCCTGGTTCTCTATCGTGAGCTCGTGCAGCACTATCCCGCCGCCTTCAAGGCCAGTTATCTAGCCGGCATCTTACTACTTGACAAGGGTGACTTTGAAGCGGTTGCGGTCCTTGCCACCGATCTCATCAGCCGTTTTCCAAAGCGCCCCGAGGGTCCGCGCCTCAAGGGGATGATGCTCTATTTCCAGAAAGATTTCGCTGAAGCCGAAGCCGAACTTTTGCAATCGATGCAATTTGGAACCGACCTGAGCACTCTCTATTTTCTCGGTCTCAGCTACTATCAGCTGGGCAAACTGGAGACCGCCCTCAACCAGTTTCAGAAAGTTCTTGATCTAAAGGAGACTTTTATTCAGGCTCGAGTCATGGTGGCCATGACTCTGCTTAAACAGAAACGCTTAGACGATGCCATTAACGAGGCTCAAAAGGCCTTAAAGGTCCAGGATGATAACGCTCTTGCCCATAATATTCTAGGCAGTGCCTACTTGGCCAAAGGGCTCTATGACGAAGCTATGGCCGAGTTCGATCGGGCCATTGAGATTAATCCTGCCCTGGTTGATGCACATCTCAAAAAAGGTCTCTTCAGTATGGTCAAAGGTGATTCCGTTAAGGCCGAGGCCGAATTGGAGATGGCTTTAACGGTGGCTCCGGAAATTCTCAATACCAGGATTTTGCTCGGTTCATTTTATATGCGTCAGCAGAACTATGATGCGGCTGTAAAGACCATGCAGGAGGGTTTGACCAAAAAGCCTACAGATGCCCTGCTCTATAACTATATGGCGGCGGCCTTCTTTGCCCAGAAAAAAGCGGATGAAGCGATTGTTGCCCTGGAAAAGGCCAAACAAGTCAAACCCGACTACTTTACCCCCTATTTTAATATTGCCGCCTACTATTCATCCAAAGCCGATTATGATAAAGCGATTGAACAGTATCAGGCCGTTCTGGCGCTCGACCAGAATAATCTCAAAGCCCTGTTGACAGCCGCTGCCCTCTCCGAGCTCAAAGGTGATGAAACTACAGCCTTGGAATTTTTTACCAGAGCCAGCCAGACTCAGGACCCTCGTGGATATCTAGCCCTGGCTCTGTACTATCATCGTGCCAAACAAGATGAAGAGGTTCATAAAACCCTGGATGAAGGACTTAAAATTCACCCTGATCACCCCGCTATTCTGGAGATCAAGGGACGGCTTTTAGCCGAGCAGGGTCGTACCTCCCATGCTGCTCCGTTTTTTCAAGCTCTCGAAAAAGTCAAGCCGGGCCGTGGGATTCCCTTACTTATTACGGAGTTTTTAAAAAACGATCAGGTCGATAATGCGGTTGCCGAGGCCAAAAAAATTATCACCAGGAAGCCCCAATCAAGTTACGGCTATGTGCTGCTCTCTTCGATCTACGAACAGCAGAAAAATTACGAAGAGGCCGAAAAGGTTATTCTTGAGGGCTCGGCTCAGACCGGCGACAAAAATCCGGGTCTGAGAATGCGTCTTGGCATGCTCTATGAGAAAACCCACAAAACCGAGCTCGCCATGCAGACTTATCAGGATCTGGCCAAACAATATCCCAAATTTTACAATGCGACCTTTGCCATGGGTGCCCTTAACGACCGCATCGGCAATAAGCGTGAAGCTTTAAAACTTTATGAAGAGGTCCTGGCTAAAAACGAGAAGCACCTGCCCAGCCTTAATAATGCCGCCTATCTCTATGCGGAAAATTACAGCAATAAAGAGAAAGCCCTGGAGCTCGCCATGAAAGCCTATCGCCTGCGTTCCAGCGACTCTGGTGTCATGGATACCCTGGGCTATGTTCTGCTGCAGAACGGCCGTGGTCAGGAAGCCCTGCAACTCCTGGTAAAAGCCGCTCGCCTGCTGCCCAAAAATCCTACAGTTCTCTACCACCTGGCCCTGGCCTGTAATAACCAGAACAAAAACCCCCAGGCTATCTCCATACTGGAAAAAGCCCTAATCCTAAACGATTTCCCAGAAAAACAAAAAACCCAAAAACTCCTAAAAAAACTAACTGCATCTAAACCCTAAACAGTTGTTAAACAGTTTCAACCCGCTTTTGCCTTTGACCTTGACCTTGACCTTGAACCGCTTTTGACCCTAACTTTGAACTTTGAACTTTGAACTGAAATATGAATAAATCAAGCGACAATCCCAATTATTTACAATACCTGAAAGTCATCTATCGTCACCGTTATATTTTTCTGGTGGTAGCCATGCTGGTGACGACTCTGGTAGCTGTTTACGCATACCGGTTGCCGAAAAAATATCAGGCTGACAGCGTTGTTTTTATTGAAAAGAATGTGATCAGCAACCTTGTCAAAGGGCTGGCTGTCTCTCCTGATATGCGTGACCACATTCGCGTACTGCACTATGCTTTGAGTAGCAGAGAACTGATCTCCAGGGTCTTGACTGAGATGGATTCGGAGATCTTTATCAAAAGTAAATCCGAACAACAGTCATTCATTGAAGGTTTGAAGAAAAGAACCGGGATTAACGTAAGAGGTCAGGAACTTTTTACCGTTTCCCTGATCGACAAAGATCCGGCTTTTGCGCAGACTTATGTCAATACCCTGGTCGGCAAATATGTCGAGGAAAATACCTCATCAAAGCGGAAAGAAACCTATGGTGCCAATCGTTTTCTCAGTGAACAGATCGGCCTCTTTAAAAATAAATTAGACGCGGCAGAGGATGTAATAATTGAGTTTCGGGAAAAAAATGGTATCTATTTTTCCCTGGATGAAAAGACGGTACTTGAAGAGATTAAAAAATTCACTATGGATATCGAAGATCTGTCTTTGACTCTTGATACCCTTGAGTACCGTCGCAAAGCTTTGCGGAAACAACTGAAATCATTGAGCCCAACTACCGAAACGGTTGAAATGTTCAGTTCGTTTGACCAGTTTGGTAATTCGGAAATTGCGGCAAAAGAAGCGCAACTGAAACATCTGCTTATACGCTACACGGAAAACCATCCAGAGATAGTTATTCTAAAGGCTGATATCGAGGAGTTGGAAAAAAGAGCCGCTGAAGAAGAAGCTCTTCTGGCCTCGACAGGAGGTGAAATCGCTGAGGGGTCATTGATCGGTTCCGGGGCCGATAATATGGAACCTTCGAGTATGTCGTCAATGCCTAATCTTGTTTATCAGCAGGTCGAACAAGCGATGCTTGCCACCGGAGCTGAAATAGAAACCCTGAAAGCCAAAAAAAGAAGCCTGCAAAATTTGATCAATAAAAGGCAGAAAAGTTTACGAGAAATTCCGGAAAATCGTAAAGAACTTGGAGTCTTGGTTCAGGAGCGCGATTCCGCTAAACAGATCTATCAGGAACTGCTCAAGCGTATGAGTCGGTCTGAAGTTTCCAAACAGATGGAAATTAGTGATAAATCAGCCACTTTTCGCATTGTCGATCCCGCTCTCTTTCCGGAAGTCCCGGTTTCGCCCAATATGTTAAGGATGCTGCTGCTGGCCATTGTCGCCGGATTGGGCTGTGGTTTCGGCGTTGTTTTTCTTCTCGATTTGCTCGATTCATCAATAAAAAGTCCTTACCAGATGGAGGCTCTGGGAATCAAGATACTTGCCCTGATTCCCAGTATTGACGATGGCGTAAGCGAAGACCGAGCCCACAAAAAAGACATCCTGTTTTATAGTTTGGGGGGCTTTTATTATACCATTTTCATAGTCCTTTTGATATGTGAAACTATGCATTTCAGCATAATTGACCACCTGAAAAATTTGATATCCTGATCTTAACCACTATAATTAGCGCCTGGAGATTACCCTTGAAAAAGATTATTACCCTTATATTATTTCTTGTCTTCTCTCTTCTTGTTTTACCTTTATCAACCCAGGCCCGCATGAAATTTACTCCCCGGATTAATGTTAGCGAAGAGTATAACGACAATATCGATCTTGATCGACGGGATAAAGAAGACGACTGGATTACGACGATTGGGCCGGGATTTTCATTCCTTATGGAGACCAATAATCTCGATGTGGATCTTGATTACTCGTTAAACCTGCGCTACTACAAAGATAACACTGATGAAAACCAGAATGATTTCATGGATATACAAAGGGCGCAGGGAACGGCTACGCTTTTTCCCGGTGATCCCTTTACGGTTGTGGCTAATGCAAATGTCAGTACTGTAATTGTCGATGAACGTGAGGCTACTTCGGATGAAAATAGTTTTGTCAATCGGGCCCTCATGTATGATCTCTCTATCAATCCCAACTACAACTGGCGTATAACTTCAACCCTCAATGCTTCATTGGGATACCTTTACCATTTCGTTAACTATCAGCAGTTGGGGACTTGGGAATCTACCCGGGGATATGAAAATGACGACGCACCCAGCGAATGGCAGGAGCATGTTGTTAATTTTGATCTGAACAAACAGTTTGGCCCCAGAACTTCCTGCGGCATCAGCTACGCTTTTACTGATCATCAATATAGTGACAATAATGAAGATGAAGAAGATTTCCAACGTCACGATATTTCCGCCAATCTAGAACAGAAAATTGGTTCCCGATTAACACTCAACCTGAGTGGTGGGGTTAATTTCTTTGATTTAGATGAAAGTGGCAGCGATAATGGGAATGTCTGGTCGGTCACAATTGATTACATCGTCTCAGATCGCCTGAATATGGGCTTATATTATGGGCGGGATTATTCTGTTTCCGTAGACCGTGGAATTTCTGAATCGGATGATGCACGAGCCACCATCACTTACCAGGATCGACTTAATGTAAGTCTCGAAGGTTTTGCTCGTAAAAGTAAGTACGGTGAAGAAGGTATCGAATTCCACAACGCAGCAGATACTGAAGATCAATCAATCGGTGGTCTGTTGCAGCTCTCCTATCCTTTAGGAAAACGTTTTACCATCAATTTTGATACTGACTATACCTATTGGGAATTTAAACCCGACAATGAAAAAGTAGATCGCTACGCCTTTGCTGGTTCAATCGATTATAACCTCCTCCGGAATCTCGACATCTCCCTGAGCTACACCTATCGTATAAACGATTCCAACATGGATGAAAACGACTACCGCAACAACATAGCCATCCTGAGCATTGGCTACCGACTAAACCCCTAAACCGCTATCCTTGCTTTTGACCTTAACTTTGAACTTTGAACCCTGAACGTTGAACTGAGTCCAGACTTTGAACAGAATATTAATAACTGTCGATGTTGAAGACTGGTTCCAGGTCGAAAACCTGCGCGTCAATTACCCTTACGACATATGGAACCAACAGGAACTCAGAGTGGAACGCAACACCAATCAACTCCTTGATCTTTTTGATTCCCTTTCCGACCAGATCGCCGATCCCATCAAGGCCACTTTTTTCATCCTTGGCTGGATCGCCAAACGCTGCCCCGCCCTGGTAAAAGAGATCCATAATCGTGGCCACGAAGTCGCTTCGCACGGCTATCACCACAACCTCTGCCGCCAGGAAGATGCAAAATCTCTACAACAAGATCTCAGCGATAGTAAAAAACTCCTGGAAGACTTCATCGGCGACTCCGTCGTCGGCTACCGAGCCCCAGGCTTCTCCATAGACAAAGACATCCTCTCCCTGATCCGGGAAGCCGGCTACCGCTATGATTCCAGCTATAACTCCTTCGGCTTTAACCCCCGTTATGGTGAGGTAGATTTTTCCTCTTTCTCAAATCATACCGGTGTTATCGACCTGTACGATGATTTTTCTGAAATCCCGGTCAGTAACCTGACCCTCGCCGGAAAAACTATTCCCTGGGCCGGCGGCGGCTACTTTCGCTTCTACCCATTCTCTCTCTTCAAACAGGGAGTGGCAAAAATCCTGCAGCAAACGGGAACCTACGTCTTCTATCTTCACCCCTGGGAACTCGACCCCGACCAACCCCGGGTCACCGACCTCCCGTTACTGAGCCGTTTTCGCCACTACTTAAATCTCAATAAAACCCTAACCCGTCTGCAATCCCTGATTGAGGCCTTTCCCAACGCCTCATTCATAACCTGCAACCAACTATTAAATGTTTAGACAGGATTAACAGGATGGACAGGATAAAAGCAGCTTTTCATCCGCCTTTATCCTGTTAATCCTGTTAAAAGAAATTTAACAACCTATTCTTGACTGAATGGTTTTATAAGGTTATAATATGCCAACGATTGATGTCCTCTGGCAGCCAAAAGCTTTGAAGCAACTCAAGAAAGTCGGAGACCGAATAATACAGGAAAGGATCCTGAAGGCTACTCGAGGGCTATCGGCATTTCCTACATGTCCAAATATCAAGCGCTTGAATGATCATGAATATTCACACCGGCTGCGTGTAGGCGACTGGCGTATTCTTTTCAATGTATATGAGGAAATCAGTATTGCCAGTATTGAAGAGGTGAAAAAAAGAGATGAAAACACTTACTGATTACCAGACGATAACTTATTTTGGTAAACCGGCTTTTGTTTTGGTACCATGGGAAGAATTCAAACGTGTCCGTCCTTTGTTGGAAGGGGACATGGCTCATGCTGCAGGTATACCGCAAGAGATTGTCGAGGCTCATGTTTTGCGTGACATTCCTTTGATTAGGGCATGGCGTGAACACTTTGCTCTCACTCAAGGTGAGCTCGCTACCCGTATGGGTGTCAGCCAAGCCGCTGTTGCCAAGCTGGAAAGGCCTAAAGCAAAACCACGCGAGGCCACTTTGAATAAGGTAGCAAAAGCCATGGGGATATCTACGACTCAACTAGATTTAAAGTAGCTTTTCATCCGCCTTTATCCTGTTGATCCTGTCTAAAAAACAAATGGAATACACCGAGATAACTGAAAAGATAATAGGTTGCGCTTACAAAGTTTACAACAACCTGGGCCCCGGTTTTCTGGAATCAGTCTATGAAAAATGTATGGCCATTGAATTTGAAAAAATTGCTCTACATGCCGTATTTCAACAACCTCTTAACGTGTTTTATGAAGGACAACAAGTCGGCAACTACACCGCTGATATCTTAGTTGAAGAAAAGGTCATAGTCGAATTAAAGGCAGTTCGAACTCTGATCGCTGCCCACGAGGTACAATTGGTGAATTACCTTGTCGCCACCAAAGTACCTATCGGTCTGCTCATAAATTTTGGTGAAACAAAAGTTGAAGTTAAACGAAAGGTGCGGACTTTACCACTTAACCATCCGCCTTTATCCTGTTGATCCTGTCAAAAAAAAAGACCTTGTTTTTAAAATTTATTGTGGTTTCTGACGATTGAGCTTTCAACCCAAACCGTGAACCAACAACCCTGAACCTTGACCTTGACTTTGACCTTTAACTCCGAACTTTGAACCCTGAATTTTGAACTGTATTTTAAATGAAAATCCTCTATCTCTCGCACTGTACCCCCTATCCTCCAAACAAGGGAGAAAAGATCAGGACCTTTCACGAGGTCAGGTGCCTGTCACAACGCCATGAGATCCACCTTGCCTGCCTGACGCAAGATCAAGCTGATCTACAACATTCCCATGATCTGGGCCGTTTCTGTGAGAGCGTTAAAATAGTTTCATTTACAGCACGCCGAGCTAAATTAAAATGTCTGCCGTATCTTTTGACTCCATCACCGTTATCGGTACCCTATTTTTATCATCAGGAACTCCAACAGCATATTAATTGGCTTCTCCAAAACTTCCATTTTGATGCTATTATCTGTTTTTCTTCACCGATGGCCGAATATATCTTTCGGTCGACAAAATCCTCTAAAAACTGGCATTCAAACGGCACTCGGCCGCTTTTGATAATGGATTATTGCGATCTTGATTCCGATAAATGGCGCCAATATGCCGCTTCATCATCCTGGCCGGGATCCTGGATTTATGGCCGTGAAGCCCGAGAGTTGCTGGCCTACGAACACCGAATCAATAAAGTTTTTGATCATTCAATCTTTACCACTCGAGCCGAAGTAAAACTTTTTCAATGCCTTTGTCCTGATGTTAAACAACTGTCGGCCATCGCCAACGGTGTAGATGTTGATTATTTTCACCCGGACAGTATCTCTTCCCAAACCATTGAAGATATCAAAAAAAATAACGATCCAATGTTACTTTTTACCGGAGCCATGGACTACCAACCCAACATTGACGGGGTTTTATGGTTTCATAAACAGATTTATCCCTTGATCAGAAAAATAATTCCCCAAGTTTGTTTTTTTATTGTTGGCAGCCGCCCCACCGAAGAGCTTACAAAGCTCCATGGCAAAGATGGAATTACGGTAACCGGTTTTGTCGATGATATTCGCCCCTATTATGCGGCCGCTGATCTTTCCGTTGTTCCTTTGCGTATGGCCCGCGGTGTCCAGAACAAAATCCTTGAGGCGCTGGCGATGGGCAAAGCCTTAGTCAGCACTTCTATGGCCCTGGAAGGCATCGAAGCTCAGCCGGGTCGAGAATTAAAGGTTGCCGATAACCCGGAAACCTTTGCCCAGCAGGTTCTTGATTTACTGGCTCAACCTAAAAAACGAACTCAATTCGGTTTAATGGGGCGTCAATTTGTCAACCAACACCATAGCTGGGATGACAATATGAGTAGATTGGAAGAACTGTTAATAACAAAAAAGTAAAGGTATCTTTCTGTGATCAGTGGTAAAACCATCATCTGCTTTGCCAGCAATTACAATGCCCCACCGACCAGCAAGCATCATGTCATGCACCTCCTGGCCGAGAACAATGTAATCCTTTGGGTCAACTACCACGCCTCCCGAATGCCCACCGCCAGCTCTTCCGACCTGCTCTACATCATCGATAAACTTAAACAAATTGGCGCCGGGTTG
>Ga0307991_1001861_pt1 | contig 14519 bp, 10 predicted proteins | sample EllFjometagen131_FD_203146 | JGI IMG/M metagenome (GOLD analysis project Ga0307991, IMG submission 203146) | Marine microbial communities from Ellis Fjord, Antarctic Ocean - #131 | ecosystem: Environmental > Aquatic > Marine > Unclassified | place: Southern Ocean | collected 2014-10-08
TCCCGTATACAGCCGTCGATTAGGCATTTCGTTGGGCATAAATTTATTGCCTGTAAATAATAAATATTGCAATTTTAATTGTGTTTATTGCGAATGTGGATGGACAGAAAAAGACAATGGAATTAAAGTAGTACTTCCCAAGCGCGATAATTTTAAAGTTAAACTTGAAGATAAATTAAAAGAATTACAAGGAACAGTTAACGAACCAGATGCAATTACTTTTGCCGGAAATGGTGAACCAACAATTCACCCAAATTTTGCAGGAATAATTGATGATACAATAGAAGCACGAAATAAATATGCACCCGAAGCTGCGATAAGCATACTATCAAACGCAAGTATGCTTCATAAGCCCACTGTAAAAGAAGCTCTTAAAAAAGTAGATAAGAATATTCAAAAACTTGATTCGGCTATTGAAAGTACATTTAAAATTATTAATCAAGCTTCTGGTGGATTAACTTTAAATAAAATAATTGACGGGTTAGTGTCATTTGATGGAAAACTAATTATACAAACGCTTTTTTTAAGAGGTGAATATAATGGTAAAATAATTGACAACACTACTGATGAAGAAATTGATGCGTGGTTAAAAGTATTAGAAAAGGTAAATCCTGAATATGTAATGCTTTACCCCATTGATAGAGGAACTCCTGCCAAGGGGCTTGAAAAAATATCCGAAAAAGAATTAAATACAATTGCCAAAAAAGTTAATGAACTAGGTATAGAAACAAAGGTTTATAATTGAGTTTTTAACTTGAAAGATATAGATGTAATGCTAACAATTGGCTATATGTCTACCTTGGTTTCCCATTCTTATACCAATTGTAACACCATATTACTGATATAAAATGCAAAAATTACAAAATTGTTGTATCTTTGTGGTCAGACCTCTTACCAATACAGAAAACTATGGAAAAGCAAAAGAAATTTATTAAACCGGCTCAATTTACAGAAAATGAGATAATTAAGGCAATTATAGAGGGTGAATGGGCTCCAGGACAAAACCTTCCACCTGAACGAGAGCTTGCAGAAACACTGGGTGTTACACGACCAACTCTGCGTGAAGTTCTTCAGCGATTGTCGAGAGATGGATGGTTAATAATTAAACATGGTAGGCAAACAGTTGTTGTTGATTATAAAAATAATGGTGGCTTGGGCATTCTAAAATCATTGGCAAATTATGATGGGTTTGTATCAAAATCATTAATACGGAATTGGCTAGAATTCAGAGTCTTGATTCTTCCTGATTTAGCTCAAAAAGCAGCCTTGTCCAATTCGGATGTAATTATTAGCAAGTTGAACAATGCGCCGGATATTAATGTTGAAAGTGAGGAGTTTGCAATTTTTGATTGGGAACTACAATTGCTACAGATTAAACATAGCAGAAATAGCTTAGCTCAAATGCTCTACAACGATTTAACTGAAATTTATCTAAAAGAATGTGCAGTTTACTTTATTGATAAACAAATAAAAAAGAGGTCATTGAATTATTACAGTAAACTAAAAGATGCAATTATTAATGGTGAAAATGATATTAAAGAAATTGTTAAGCAAACCATGCAGGATAGCCTTGAAATATGGGAAAGACTAAATCAATAAGAATTTTTTTAAAATACGAATCATGAAACGGTTTATAGAAAGTTATCAAGGGAAAGAATTCGATTTAATTGTAATTGGTGGCGGGATTACTGGTGCCACAGTAGCATACGAAGCAGCTTCGCGCGGATTGTCTGTAGCATTAATCGAAAAGTCAGATTTTGGAAGTGCTACTTCTGCTGCTACCTCAAAATTAATCCACGGCGGCTTGCGTTATCTTTCAACATATGAATTCGGCTTAGTTCGTGAGTCGTTAAAGGAAAGGCGAGTACTAACAAATATTGCTCCTAATTTTATTCATCCGGCTTCATTTCTATTTGCTACTTATAAAAATAATAAAGTGTCAAATTTAATGATGAAAATAGGCATGCTATTGTACGAGCTGTTCTCTTTTGACAAGAACTGGCTTTGGGATAGGAGCAAAAAAATGCCTCATCATAAAAGTGTTTCACCGGAAGATATTTCTAAGCTATTTCCAAATGCATTAACAGATGGCTTATTGGGTGGACAAATATATTACGATTGTACTAGTCACTCACCTGAGCGTTTCACTCTTGCATTTATAAAATCAGCAGTAAAATATGGTGCTTCGGTTGCAAATTACACCAAAGTAGATGACTTTATTATTGAAGAGACAGCTAAAATGAAAACCATCAAAGGTGTAAAAGTAATTGATGAGTTATCGGGTAAGAAAAACAATATTAATGGAAAGTTGATTATAAATTGCGCTGGTCCATGGGCCGATATATTACTTGATAAAGTAAAGAAAAACTTAGGTAGTCAGGAGTTAAGACGTTCAGAAGGGATTCACATTGTTACCAAGAAATTTGCGAATAAGCGTATATTTTCTGGATCAACTGTAACTGGCAAGCATTTTTTCATGCTTCCTTATCGTAATCACACTCTTGTTGGCACTACCGACAAGGAATATGTTGGTAAACCTGATGATTATAAAGTAACAAAAAAAGCAATTGAAGAACTACTGGTTGATGTAAATCAGTCGTTTGGCAATACCGAAAAAATCAACTATAAGGACATTGTTTATGCTTACGGCGGATTACGACCATTGGTTGAAGACCAAACGGAGGATGTTTATCATTCATCACGCAAATACGAAATTACGGGTGAAAAGAAAAACGGAATTAAAGGGTTAATTACTGTTGAAGGTGGTAAATTTACAACCAGTCGTATGCTTGCAGAAAAAGCAATAGATAAAACTTTAAAAATTCTTAAATTACCAAAGAAAAAGTCAATATCGAAAGATAATTATTTATTTGCTTGCGAAATTGATAATTCCCTGGACTTCATTGCAGAAAAACAAAAGCAATATCCTAATTTTCTGCCTGAGCAAATTGAATACTTATCAAAATGTTATGGGACTGAAATTGATGAATTATTCTCAATTATAAAAGAAGATGAATCCCATAAAAATGTACTAAATAGCGATGGAGAGAATCTTGCTCAGGTAATTTTTGCAATTAGAAATGAAATGGCAGTATCTTTATCGGATATTATGATTCGCCGAACAGGAATAGGTCAATTGGGGCATCCCGGAAAGGGAACTCTAAACAAAGTGGCTAAACTTGCAGCAAAAGAATTAAATTGGGATGATGAAAAATTATCTGACGAAATAGATAAAATGGAAATGATACTTAGTATACCTGCATAAAAAAACTTGCATAAAACTGCAAATATGGCAATCAAAAATAATATTCAGCCACAATGGATTGAAGAAGCACCAAAGAAAGAATCTTTTCGTTCAATTTTTAAATATGGTGCTCCTGATGGTTTTAAGCATCCAAATAAGCGACTTATTCAGGAATTAATAGAAAACTTTAAACTTTCTGAAAAAGATTTTATTGAAAAAGAATCCACAGGAAATGAAATTGTAGATATTAAGGTTGAAGGGAAATTAACTGTACAACAGATTGATAAATTTATTGAGATTTGCGGTCCTGAAAATGTATCTTCCAAAGAATATGACCGCTTAAAATACTCAACTGGATTTGCTGTTGAGGAAACCATGAAGTTACGCCGGAAAAAAGTTGGGCAAATAACTGATCTTGTCGTCCATCCCAGAAATAAAGCCGAGATTTCGGAAATTGTAAGATTCTGTAATCAACAAAAAATACCAAACTATGTTTATGGTGGAGGCTCATCGGTTAATTTTGGATTTTACCCTGAAAAGGGAGGTGTAACTTTGGTGCTATCAACACACCTGAATAAAATTGTCAGTTTCAACGAACTTAATCAAACAGTAAGAGTTGAAGCAGGAATGATGGGACCTGCCTTTGAAGAGGCTTTGAATAATGCACCAAAACTATACAATACAATACATAAATTTACTTGCGGACACTTTCCACAGTCATTTGAGTATTCTTCTGTTGGCGGCTGGTTTTTAACACTTGGTTCCGGGCAGCAATCATCTTATTATGGAGATGCCGGCGATTTGGTTCTGGGGGTTGAAATGATAAGTCCTTCCGGAGATATTATTACTAAAAATTATCCGGCAACGGCAAGCGGGCCAAAAGTGTTGGATATGATAAAAGGTAGTGAGGGTATTTTTGGAATTATGGTTGAGCTTACCTGGAAAATTTATAGGTATATGCCTAAAAACAGGCAACGATTTAGTTTTATCTTTCCAAATTGGGAGGCAGCCGTTAATGCAAGTAGAGAAATATCACAAGCTGAGTTTGGGATGCCTGCCGTATTTCGTATTTCCGATCCAGAAGAAACACATATTGGTTTAAAACTTTACGGCATTGAAGATACTATTTTCGATAAGTTAATGAAAATTAGAGGTTTTAAACCTATGCAGAGATGTTTGTTTCTGGGTACTGCAGATGGTGAAAAGCAGTTTGCAAAAAACATCAAATCCAAAGTAAAAAAGATCTGCAAAAAACATGGAGCCATGAATCTGACCTCATTTCCTGTTAAAAAATGGGAGCCGGGCAGATACAAGGATCCATATTTACGCGAAGACCTAATGGACTACGGAATTTTAATGGATACTCTGGAAACAGGTCTTAATTGGGATAACCTGCATGAGGTTCATCAACAATGCAGGGCATTTGCAAAAAACAGACCCAATACTATTTGCATGACACACGCATCACATTTTTATCCACAAGGTACCAACTTGTATTTCATTTTTATCATTAAAGAAAATGATATACAAGCTTATGTTGATTTTCAGGAAGGTTTGATCGATACAATTCAAAAAAGCGGAGGTTCCCTTTCACATCATCATGGCATTGGTAGGATGATTTCAAAATGGATGCCTGAACATTTAGGTGAAAACCAAATGAATGTATTGAGGGCACTAAAGCAGCATTTCGACCCCAACAATATTATGAACCCTGGAAAACAATTATTGGGTAATTAGATAAAACGCTAAGAAAATAAACCACTATGGACTTAAAATACAAAAAATGATTCTTTCAATCGACTGTGGCACACAAAGCATTAGGGCAATTTTATTTTCCTTAAAAGGAGAAATTATTGACAAGGAACAAATTTTTTATGATGCTTATGTAAGCCCAAAGCCTGGTTGGACAGAACAGAAGCCGGAGGTTTACTGGGATTGCCTACGCGAGGCCACTAACTCCCTTCAAAAGCGCAGAGCTGAAGAATTTAAAAAAATAAAGGGGGTTGGAGTAACTGCTTTAAGGAGTACAATGGTAAATCTTGATAAAGAGGGAAATACACTTCGCCCTTCAATACTTTGGCTCGACCAACGAATGGCAGATAATGTTTATAAGCCAAACTTTTTAATGAAACCTGTTTTCAGTATTTTAGGTGTTAGTCACACCTTAAAAAAAATGGAGCAAAAAGGGCATTGCAATTGGATAAGGCAAAACCAGCCCGAATTATGGAAGAAAACATATAAGTACATTCAGGTTTCTGCATATCTTAATTACAAATTAAGTGGAGAATTTAAAGATTCCATTGCCTCACAGGTCGGACATATTCCGTTTAACTATAAAAAACTAAGGTGGTCAAAGTCGACAGATTTATTTGATTTAAGTCAAAAAATCTATCCTATAGAAAAGGAAAAATTATCAGAACTAATAAAACCAGGTCAAACAATTGGAGTAATTAGCAAAGAAGCTTCGGAGCAAACATCTATCCCGGAAGGCACTACCATAATTGCCTGTGGTTCTGACAAAGCTTGCGAAATTTTAGGTATGGGTGTTACAAATACTAGTATGGCAAGCCTTAGTTTTGGTACAATGGCAACAGTACAAACAACTACAAAAAAATACATTGAACCCATCAAATTTTTTCCATCCTATACATCTGTAGTTCCGGGATGTTGGAATCCTGAGATTGCAGTTTTTCGTGGGTTTTGGATGATTAACTGGTTTAAAAACGAGTTTGCTGCCAAGGAGGTTCAACAGGCAGCTAGTATGAATGTAGCGGTAGAAGAAGTTTTAAATAATCTGCTTCATAAGTCTCCTCCTGGGGCAATGGGTTTGGTTGTTCAACCTTATTGGTCACCAGGACTGGGAGAAAAATATGCAAAAGGGGCAATGATTGGTTTTGGTGAAGTGCATAAAAAAGAACATATTTATCGCGCAGTAATAGAAGGGCTTGCCTTTAGTTTGTTGGACGGAATGCATAGTCTGGAAAAACGCGTCAAAATAAAATTTGAAAAAGTAGCACTGTCTGGTGGTGCATCGCAAAGTGATGAAATTTGTCAGATAATGGCAGATGTTTTTAATATGCCATTGGTAAGAGGAAGAACACACGAGACATCAGCATTGGGCGCTGCTATAATAACAGCTTACGGGATAGGTGAGTACAGCTCGATGGATGCGGCAACAGAAAACATGGTAGTGTATGCCAATACTTTTGTGCCAAATCCTGAAAACACCAGTATGTATAAAACTATGTACGAAGATGTATATTTGAAAATGTATAGCAAGTTAGAGCCTCTTTATAAGCGAATTAAGGAAATTACAAATTACCCTGAGGAATAACTTGTCTTTGGCAGATAAACCGGATTAACACTAATCCCTAAACTCCTTTGGCTTTTTCAAAACAAAAGCACGACTTATATTAAACCCAAAATGAATCGTGGAAATCCTTGGCTGCTTGTTTTGATATTACATAATAATACTCCAAATTAAGGCTAATTATGTTTGAAAGTTTAAATCGCCCTCCTGCACCCAATGCCCATATGTCGTTTTCATCCTCTTTTGTTTCAACCAAATTACGGTGAATAAATGTTGGTGATAGTTGTAACATAATTAATAAATAATAATTGTAAATTTGAGATTTCAAATTAATCCTCGAAAATGAAAAAGATAATATTCATAGCCTTAAGTATATTCACATTATTACCTATAGTTAGCTTTTCGTGTACAAACCTACTTGTAACAAAAGGAGCATCAACCGACAGTGCAACATATTTAGTTTACTTAAACGATGGCGAGTGGCTTTACCACCTAAAGCAAACCGATGCAGCAGATCATAATATTAAAGATTCACTCACATACACCAGCATGAGTGGCGAAAAATTTAAAATTCATCAGGTTCCGCATACTTATGCTATTATTGGTTTTCAAATGAATGAACACCAACTTGCCATTGGCGAAACAACTTTTTTAGGTAGAGAAAACCTTTGGGATAAGGACTCCCCATTAAAATACTGGGAATTAATGAAACTTGCTCTTCTTAGGGCAAAAACAGCACGCGAAGCAATAGAAGTAATAACTTCATTGGTGGAAACTTATGGATATGGAAGTGAAGGTGAATCGTTCTCAATTGCTGATCCAAATGAAGCTTGGATATTAGAAATGATAGGAACTGGAGGAGATGGAGGAGCTGCTTGGGTTGCCTTGAAGGTCCCTGATGGTATGATTGCAGCACATGCCAATCATGCTCGTATTGGCGAATTTCCTCTTGATGATCCTGGAAATTGTATTTACTCTGATAATGTGATTTCATTTGCTATTCAAAAAGGGTATTATAATCCGAAATCGGGCAAACCATTTGAATTTAATAATACCTACGACCCTCCCTCACACGAACATTTAAAATATACCGAATCCCGTGTTTGGAGTATCTACAACAGGGCAGCCCCTTCTTTAAAATTATCATCCGATTATAATCGTGGAAAACAAAATGTAGATAGATATCCTATTTTTATAACTCCAGATGATAAGCTAAGTTTACAAGATGTATTTTCGTTGGTACGTGATCACTACGAGGGAACGGAATTAGATATGACCAAGGGTCCACAAGCCGGCCCCTTTGGTAACCCAAACCGCGTTCGTCCGCTAAGCTGGGAAGTTGAATCAACAAAATATTCATGGGAAAGAGCTATTTCAACATACAATACTGCATTTTCATTTGTTGCCCAATTACGCAACTACTTACCTGATGAAATTGGTGGTATCGCATGGTTTGGTGTTGATGACACCTACACAACATGCTATTTTCCAATATATTGTAGCAACACTAGTATTTCCAAACCATTTGCAACAGGTGATATAAACAGTTACTCACGCGAATCGGCATGGTGGGCTTTTAATTTTGCTGCCAATTATGCTAACACCAGATACAGTGATATTGTGGTGGATATTAAGGTCGAGCAAAAATTAATTGAAGACTTGTTGGTGCAACAGCAAGATTCAATAGAAAATATTGCCCTTTCTATTTCATCACAAGAAAGAATAGAGTTACTATCACAATATTCTGATTCAATGGGAGAGTTGGTTCATACCAGATGGGTTGCACTTGGTGACAGGTTAGTTACAAAATATAATGATGGTTACATTAAGAATGACAAAAATCAGGTAAAAACCAAAGGCTATCCAAAAGAGTGGCTAGAGTTTATTATTGAACAGGATGGAGAAAAGTACAGGTTAAACCATTAACCTTTTAAAGTTTTTTGTAATACCAACTACAACTCCAAATTATAATTGGTATAATTGATTATATGGCTGATTATCAAAAATGTAAAAGCTGTTTGTTTTATTTAAACAGATAACCTAATTATCAATAATTATTCAATCTCCAATAAAAAAAACTAAACAAGTCGTTTTTTCATATAATTTTTATATCTTGTGCGTGCATAACAATATTAGATTTATGATACTATTTAATCCAAAAAAACATGAGCGTTATTACCCCGACGAAGAGTCAAGAGAAATAATGCAAAAAACAATTGCTTTCTTTGAAAACAAAGGCTTACATAGCCTTAAAAAAGACGACCAGGAACGAATTTGGTATCGCGAATTCTTAGATTTCATGGCAAAGGAAGAAATCTTATACAAGTTGTTAACCCCCTCAAAATATAGCGATGGTAAAACTCGTTGGGACATGTGGCGAATTCAACAATTCAATGAAATTATTGGTTTTTACGGACTTCCATATTGGTACACATGGCAAGTAACAATTTTGGGATTAGGTCCAATTTGGATGTCGGAGAATGAAGAAGCAAAGGCAAAAGCTGCTAGTCTACTGAAAACTGGTTCTATTTTTGCATTTGGATTATCAGAAAGAGATCATGGAGCTGATGTTTATTCAACCAGTATGACACTCAGCCCACAAGCTGATGGCACCTACCTTGCAAACGGCTCTAAATATTATATAGGAAATGCCAACGAGGCTGATATGGTTTCTACTTTCGGTAAAATTAAAGGTACAGATGAGTACGTTTTTTTTATTGCAAATTATAAACACAATAGTTACAATCTAGTTAAAAATACAGTTAACAGTCAGAATTACGTAGGTGAATATATACTCGAAGATTATCCCATAACTGATGCAGATATATTAGCACGTGGTCCGCAGGCTTGGGACAATGCATTAAATACAGTAAATGTTGGAAAATACAATTTAGGATGGGCATCTATTGGCATGGCTACCCACGCATTCTACGAAGCATTAAATCATGCTTCAAAAAGAAATCTTTACGGAATGTTTGTTACTGATTTTCCTCATGTAAAACGTATGTTTATTGATTCGTATGCCAGGTTAGTTGCCATGAAACTCTATGCAGGTCGTACTGCCGATTATATGCGTTCAGCATCTCTTGACGACAGACGTTATTTATTATTCGATCCAATAATGAAGATGAAAGTAACTACCCAAGGCGAAGAAGTTATTAATTTGTTGTGGGATATAATTGCAGCTAAAGGTTTTGAGAAAGACACCTTTTTTGAAATGGCGGCTCGCGATATTCGTGCCCTGCCTAAACTTGAGGGTACTGTGCATGTAAATATTGCATTGATTATTAAATTTTTGCAAAATTACTTATTTAATCCTGCTGAATATCCTGAAATACCTCAACGAAGTGATGCCGCTGATGATGAATTTCTTTTCCGACAAGGGCCAACACGTGGATTAGCAAAAATCCAATTTCATGATTACAACAATGCTTTTAGTTTGTATAATTTGCCAAATTTAAAAATCTTCAAAGAGCAAATTGTTACCTTTAAAGAAATGTTAATAAAGGCTTCTGCAAGTAAAGAGCAAATGAAGGATATAGATGTGATGCTAACAATTGGTGAAATGTTTACCCTAGTACCTTATGCTCAATTATTGCTGGAAAATGCCAAAATTTACAAACTAGATGAGATCATACTTGACCAAATATTTGATTTTATTGTACGTGATTTCTCTAAATTTGCCCTCGAATTGCACAATAAGCCAAGCAGTACCGAAAAGCAAATGGAATATTGCCGTAAATTAATGCGCAAGCCAAATGTTGATAACGAAAGATATAATGCCGTTTGGACAAAATATGTATATGCACTTAATGGCGAATATGAAATGAACTATTAACTAGCTCTCCTTAACCGTATATAAAGTCTGGGTTGGGAAAGCAAAATCTAGTTTATTTGCATTAAACTGTTTCAATATTTCCATATTTACTTCTGTCATTGTAGCAAAAATATCAGAACCTTTTTTGATGTAATAGATATATCTGATATTTAATGAAAAATCACCAAAAGCTGTAAAGGCAGTTACGGTACGCTTTTCATCAAGTGCAATATTTTGCTTACTAATATCCTGAAGAATATCCATAGCTAATTGCATATTTCCGGTTGTGGTATCGTAAGTAAGCCCAAGGTCGAGTGTAATTTTTCGTGCAGATTCAGTGGAAATATTTATAATCGAATCGTTGGCAATTGATCCATTTGGCAATGTAACCATTCTACCGTCAAGTGTTTGTATGCGTGTACTTCTTATGCCAATTTCTTTAACAATACCATCATAACCTTGTACAATAATTCGCTCATTAATAGAAAAAGGTTTGTCGGTAAACAAAACAACACCACCAAAAAGATGAGAAACCGAATCTTGGGCAGCAAGAGCAAAAGCAAAGCTGCCAATTCCTAAACCAGCAATTAGTGCAGTTACATCATAACCAGCATTGTCCAAACCAATAATAAAGGCAAGTACCCAAATTAAAACTGAAATAGTTTTTTGTGCTATGGGTAATAATTGGTCATCAAGATCTGTTCCCGATTTTTCAACAATGGGAACAAGATATTCATCAACCAAAGCATTAAGTAATCTTACAATAAGCCATGCAATATTAAATGTTATAACAAAGTAAAAAGCATGTCCTTTAACCCCATCCATCCAATCCATTAAATCCAAAAAGCTTAAACTATACCAAACTCCAGTAATAATGATGGCAAATATTACAGGCTCTTCCAATTTATCAATAACAATATCATCGAGTTTACTTTTTGTTCGCTTGGTAAACTGTTTAACTATTTTAGTTACCAAATAATAAACAATCTTTGATAGTAATATTGAGGCAATAAAAATAACAAAGGCTAATGCCCACTCACTAACCGTATTTCCGTAAAAGGCTTTTTCAAAAAAATTTACCATTTTTCTATTCTTTAGTTTGCACTGCAAAATTATTAAATAATTTATTATCTTTACATCTTACTAAAAAATCAAAAAAAATGAATTCAAATTCTTATTCAATTAATTGGTCGGTATTAGCTTTTAATGGCTTAATTGCTTTATTGTTTGGGTTAATGGCAATTTTTGCACCATTGAATACCCTAAATGTAATAATAATGTATTTTGGTATTGTCATGCTGATTGCAGGAATTGCAATGGGTTTTGGGGTGTATTCGAGCATGAAAAACCAATTGAACTATGGTACTGATTTAATAAGCACAATTGTAACAATTGGACTTGGTGCGGTACTTACATTTTATTCTGGAAAAGCACTTGAGATTTTCGTAATTGTGGTAGGTATTTGGGCAATTATGTTGGGTATTGGGCAATTAGTAATTATGTCGGGCTTAGAAAATAAAAAAGATAAGAATTTTTTACTTTTTAGCGGTATATTTACTTTGGTATTTGGTGCCTTACTATTTTTTAACCCTTTCGCAATGGCTTCTGTTTTTCTAATAACCATAGGAATAATGTCTGTTATTATTGGACTATTATTAATTTCTTTTGCTTTTAAGCTAAAGAATATTAACTAAAAACTACTGCGCACAGTGCTTCAACAAACAAATGAGGCCAATAAATACATATGATTAAGTATTTTGAAACTTAATATCTAATATTCTAAGTTGTAGATTAGTATTCCCAAGCCATGTATTTTCATCAATGTGATAACAAATGTCAAATGGATCACCTTGTTTCACCTTATCCAGTAGATGCCCCATGTTAAATGCAATTGCCGGGATTGGATTTCCAGTTCTATTTGGGTGTACTACAGAAAATTTTAAATGTTTGGCTTCTTTTTTACCAACAAGTTTTGCATAACCTGTGTCGATAACACTTTTTGTTAAAAATACTGGCGACATATTTTCAGGACCAAAAGGAGCAAATTGTTTTAATATTTTGTAAAACTTAAAATTTATATCACTAATAAAAAGTTCGGTATCAATTTCAATTTCAGGAATAAGCATATCGTCGGTAATATTATCATCGGCATATTTATGAAATTCTGAAATAAATTGATTTAAATTTTCAGGTTTTAGAGCAAGCCCAGCAGCATATTTATGTCCACCAAAGCTTTCTAGAAGATGGTTGGATGAGTCGATGGCATTGTATACATCAAAGTTTTTTATTGACCTTGCCGAACCTGTATATAATCCATCAGCTTTTGTAAGGACGATGGTTGGACGATAATAATTATCTATTAATCGTGATGCAACAATTCCAACAACCCCTTTGTGCCAATCTTCACTATAAACAACAGTTGCTTTTTTATTTTTTATATTAGCATCATCTTTAAGATGTTGTAAAGCTTCCTGAGTAATATTGGAGTCAAGTTTACGTCTTGTTTTGTTTAATTCATCTATTTCTTTCCCTAATTTAGTAGCATATTCAAGGTTGCTGCTAATCAATAATTTTACCGAATTTATTGCACTGTCAATTCTTCCGGCAGCATTAATACGCGGGCCAAGCGTAAAAACCAAATCGCTAACAGTAATAAGTTTTTTAAAATAATGCTCCTTTCCTAAACTTGTCTTTTTTTCAATTCCGGCAGCCTTTAGTAAACATTTTACCCCAATACGTGGCTTTTTATTAAGATTACGAAGCCCAAAATATGAAAACACTCTGTTTTCACCTACCATGGGAACAACATCGGCGGCAATACTTATGGCTACAAGGTCGAGGCACGAATACAATTTATCAACAGGAGTATTGGATATAATTGAAAGTGCTTGAATTAATTTAAATCCTACACCTGCACCCGATAATTCTTTAAACGGATAATTACAATCATGTTGTTTTGGGTCAAGAACTGCTACTGCATCAGGAATTATGTTACCCGGAATGTGATGATCGCCAATAATAATATCTAGACCTTTACCCTTTGCATATTCAACCTTTTCAACGGCTTTTATTCCACAATCGAGAGCAATTAAAAGTTTGTATCCGTTTGCAACAGCATAATCTATACCAATGTATGAAATGCCGTAACCTTCGGCATATCTATCAGGAATATAAAAATCAACTTTTTTATGATAATTTTTCAGAAATGAGTATACAATACTTACAGCTGTTGTACCATCCACATCATAATCACCATAAACCATGATTTTTTCACCATGATTTTTGGCGTAATTTACACGATTAACTGCCTTATCCATATCCTTCATTAGGAATGGGTCAATTAAATCAGATAGTTGGGGACGAAAAAATGACCGGGCCTCTTCAAAAGTGCTAACACCACGATGAATTAGTAACTCCGTCAATGTACCATTAATGTTAAGCTGTTTTGATAGCTGCTCAACAACCTCTACATCAGGCTTTTTTTTAAGCACCCATCGCTTTTTCATATTGTAATATTTTGAGTGTAAAGATAGCCAAATACTTACTGAAATTACCTTAGTCCTTTTATAGCTATGAGCTATTTTTCATGGTTGAAATATGGCAACCCTTAACTAAAACAATATCAGCATCTTTGAAATATGCAGTTCTGGCTTTTCTTTTTTTCTCAATATTAATATTGGAACGCAGTATTTATTCTGAAAGAACTCCCATTTATATTCAAACAATAATTACAACTTACTCGCCAACACTCCAGTTTTCTTATATCTATTCACATTACCGTCAATATCATAAATAGTAATATAAAACACATAAATACCAACCGGGGCTTTTGAGCTATCATCTTGAATACCATCCCACGAAACACTACCTTCACTACCTAAATATTCATTATTTACAAGTTTTTTTATTGGATATCCACCTGCGTTAAATACGGTTACTGTCATAACATAACCGGGTGTATCAAACTTATATTTGATATTAATAATATCTTCATAGCCGTCATTATCAGGTGAAAATATTTCGGGTTCAATTACTATTTCATCAACTGTGCTGATATTTGAAACATACTGTGAATTTTTATATCCGGGTGTTCCAAAACCAACACTCTCGGCTGCCGAATGCCAGTTATTTGTTTGGCTGGTTGAAAC
>Ga0307991_1001863_pt1 | contig 14517 bp, 8 predicted proteins | sample EllFjometagen131_FD_203146 | JGI IMG/M metagenome (GOLD analysis project Ga0307991, IMG submission 203146) | Marine microbial communities from Ellis Fjord, Antarctic Ocean - #131 | ecosystem: Environmental > Aquatic > Marine > Unclassified | place: Southern Ocean | collected 2014-10-08
ACAAATTCCAACATCATTGTTTACTGCAATATTTGCAGGACAATTTATTGTTGGATTTTCATTATCAGTCACAACAACATCAAAGCTACAAGTTGCAGTATTATTTGAAGCATCGGTAACAACGAATGTATTTGTTGTTGTTCCAATTGGGAATATGCTTCCTGAAGTTAATCCTGTTGTTTGTGATACAGTTTGCCCTGTGCAATTATCACTTGATGTAACAGTATATGTAACTGCAGCTCCACAAATTCCAGCATTATTATTTGTTGAAATATTTGAAGGACAAGAAATAATAGGAAGTTCATTATCTATTACTATTACTTCAAAATTGCATGATGAAGTTCCGACAGCATTTGTTGCCGTTGCTGTAACTACTGTTGTACCAACTGGGAAGTAACTTCCCGGAGTATGAGAATAAGTTATTGTTGAAGCTGGTATTCCAGTTGTTTCTGTTGCAGCAAAACTTACGTTTGCACCACAGACTCCAGCATCATTATTAACAGTTATGTTTGAAGGACAAACTATAACAGGAGCAACACCAACAACAGTAACTGTGAATAAGCATTGAGCTGTATTATTTGCTGCATCAGTTACTTCATAGGTGACTGTAGTTGTTCCAATAGGGAAGGTTGAGCCACTTGCTAATCCTGCAATCATTGCAGTTGTAGCACCAGAGCAATTATCAGAACCTACCGGAGTAGTATAATTGACTATAGCTCCACTTGCACTTGTAGCAATAACACTAATATTTGAAGGACAGTTGATGCTCGGTATTTCATTATCTATAACAATAACTTCAAATGTACAACTTGATGTACCAATAGCATTGGTTGCTGTTGCAGTAACTATTGTTGTACCAACAGTAAAGAAACTTCCATGTGTATGAGAATAAGTTATAGTTGAAGCAGGTATTGCTGTTGTTTCAGTGACTGCAAAGTTTACAATTGCACCACAAACTCCAGCATCATTATTAACAGTAATATTTGCAGGACAAACAATACTTGGAGTAACTCCTGCAACAGTAATTGTAAACGAACATTGAGCCGTTAAGTTAGCAGCATCCGTTACTTCATAGGTAACAGTTGTTGTACCAATTGGGAAGGTTGAACCACTTGCTAATCCAGCTATCATTGCTGTTGTAGAACCAGAGCAATTATCTGTTCCGACAGGAGCAGTATAATTAACAATAGCTCCGGCAGCACTTGTTGCAGTTGCATTTATATTTGAAGGACAGCTAATTGTTGGTGCTTCACTATCTACTACAGTAACATCAAATGTCGTTGTAGATGAATTTACCGATGGATCTGTTGCAATTACTGTTACAGTTGTTGTTCCAATTGGGAAGAATTGCCCTGGAGGAGCATCGTTAGTGATGCTACTTATTGTGCAATTATCAGAGGCTGTAATTGTACTCCAAGGTACATATGCACCACATTGTCCTGCGTCTGTGTTTGCAGTTGTATTTAGCGGTACTGAAGTAAAGACAGGAGCTTCATTATCTGCAACAGCGACAGTAAATGTACAAGATGAAGTACCTACTGCATTAGTTGCTGTTGCTGTAACTGATGTGTTACCAATAGGGAATAAACTTCCCTGTACATGAGAATAAGTTATTGTTGAAGCAGGTATTCCAGTTGTTTCAGTGGCTGCAAAATTTACAGTTGCTCCACATACTCCAGCATCATTATTAACACTTATATTTGCAGGACAAACTATATTTGGAGCAGCTCCATTTACAGTAATTGTAAATGAACATTGTGCTGTAATATTCGAAGCATCTGTTACTTCATAAGTTACGGTTGTAGTTCCAATTGGGAAAGTAGAACCACTTGCAAAGCCTGCGATCAATGCAGTTGTAGCACCAGAACAGTTGTCTGTCCCAATAGGAGCAGTATAATTGACTAAAGCTCCACTGGCACTTGTTGCATTAATATTAATATTTGAAGGGCAAGTAATTGTAGGAGGAATTGGATCATCATCTAACATACCATTACAGTTTTCATCAATACCGTTACAAGTAATTTCAACTGCGCCCGGATAAATCGATGCATTATTATCATTGCAATCAACACCTAACAAAGCTGTTGATTTATAACCAATTCCAGGTGAACCACATTGTGTAATACCTGTTCCAATATAATAGTTGTCATTATCACTATCTAAATACCAGGTTTCAATAATATTAATAATAATATCACTACCATTATCACTTCCTATACCTGAAAGATTATCACTAACTACTCTGATTCTATAAGCTGTACCGGCAGGAGTTAAAGCCGGTATTATTGCAGAAATATTTCCACTTCCAGCATTACTTAATAGACTGCCAATAGTTACAGGCGATGCAAAACTTCCTGATGCATTTGAAAGCTGAGCAGAATATGTATTTCCTGCATTGAAAATACCAACAGCAGTGAAAGGAATACTTATTACTTGACCTACACATAAAGGTGAGCTTATAGTTCCTGTAGTTAATATATTTCCAAGACATACAGCATAGCTAGAACTACAACCAGTATTACAAGTATTAGATGGTGTAACTGTTATATTCCCACACCAGGAAATATTTGAAGCATTAAATGTAATGCTGTTTGAGTTAGCACCTGACGTAACAATTGAGCCTGGAGGTAAAACCCATGCGTAGGAAGTTGCATTTGTTACTGGTGTTATAGAAAATGTATTTCCTGTTTGCCCCAATGAAATAGTTGTAGGTCCGGTTATTGGACCTGCACAACTTACGGGTAAACCTGTTGTAGGATTTAATGTAATATTAATACTAACTGAGCCACATGCTCCAGTTCCAGTTGCAGTATAAGTTGTTGGTGAAGCAATTGTTGCAATAACAGATGTACCTGAAGTTGTATTTAATCCTGTAGCTGGTAACCAAGACCATGATGTATAGGTTCCTGTATTACTTAAAGTAATTGGAATTGCAACTCCTGAACAAACACTTGCACTACTACTAGAAGTATAGCTTACGGCATTTACATCAAAACTGGTATTGGTTGAAGCTAAAGCCGTTGTCAAATCGGCTGCACTAAGGATGTAAGCATAAGCAAAAGTAGTAGTTTGGTTTGCTGCCAAATTTCCTAAATTAAATGATATTGAAATAGCTTGGTCTGCAGTTCTGGAACCGGAAGTATATAAACCTGTTCCATTCCAAATATTTAAAGCACTTCTGTTTGAAAAACCTCCATGAGTAACTCTTGCTCTTGAATCAAGAGAGCCTAAACCAAGATAGTGGTTTCCCGATAAAGTGATAGCAGTAGCTAAAGCTCTATTACAAGAATTAGGATTTTGATAAACTACACTATTTTGTGTTGTGTATGAACCACCTGCTCCAGGGGTTTTAACACCATGATCAGGGTCAACGTTTCTCATATAATATACATTATTGATAGTAGAAGCCGAAGTGTTTACAATAGTAACTTCTGTAACAAAATATACCGAATTTTTAGGTATATATGTTCTTGATGTAATACTAAGCCCAGCAACAGTTCCTTGCCAGGTAGCCGAAACTTCAGATGTAGTATTTGTATAACTGATAATAGAACCAGGTATATTGTTGATACCACAAATCCGATTATTATTATAATTTGTACCATTTACGGTTAAACCCCATCCTTCTTCAGGTGAACCAGGCAAAAAATAACCACCAACATAATTGGGATAACCAACAGTCCAACCATCTTTTGCAGGGTCAGCTACAAAACCAAGTTGAGTGCCGTAATTTGAACGAGGATGATAACCCGAAGGGGCTCCTACTGATGTACCATAAGAACCACACTGAGAAACACCTACTTCCACATAATTGCCTTTTAGGAATGCATTGTTGCTAACAATCTGAGAAGTAACATTTGTGTATATAAACACAAACAAAATTAATGAAATCATCCTTTTCATAATCTGTATTTTTATATTTAAATTTTTCATAATCATTATTTTTTTTAGTTAACAATTATATTAGATACTAAATCAGCTATTGTCTTCCCTGATGGTATAATTTCATCAAGTTCAATTGGAGAATTAATGTTACATTCTCCTGTTTTGGTTTCATTTGCGTTAAGTGCAAGACTTTTAAACACAGTTGCTCCCCAAAATGACCAATTCACTGTAACAGCAGTATTACTATTATTTTCTATTTTAAGATATAGCTTATTCTCTCCTTGACAGTCACTTATTTGATAAGAAACAATAACATTGCTTAGTGTGTCAATTATGACCCATGCAGGTGAAGCAACTGATAATAATGGTGGTTGATTTACCAAAATTGTTGAGATAGTTAAGTCTTTCTGTGCTGAAGACATAGTAATGCTATTATGCCCATATAGAATTTTTCCAATTCCAAATAGGATAATTGTGATTACGATAATACTGGAAAAAATTTTCATTTTTGTTTAATTTTTATTAATATTTATTTCTATTTATCTCTAATTAATATTAAAAAAACCCCATATTACTGTTATATAACAGTTTAGGAGTTTAATTTTATTAATTTATTATAAAAACAATATTAATAAGAATTATAACAAGTTCGACTACCTACAAATAGGTATTTTTTTAAAATAATCTTTATGAATTTTGAATATCAAAAACTCTGGCATAATGCATCAGGTCAAGAGAATTTCGAGCTGAGAGTTTTTTTATAATACGCTTTCGATGAGTTTCAACTGTAGATTGGCTGATAAACAATTCCTGACCTATTTCGAAACTTGTTTTACATTTACATATACACAATAATATTTCTTTCTCTCGTTTTGTCAGAAGTCTGAATTTTTCCTTGTTATTATTATAGAAATCATGTTCTTCAACCAAATTATTAAAATGAACCTTTGTAATATCAAGTTTGTGTGTATCTTTAGCTACACAAAGAAAAAGATTATCATGTTTGATTTTCAGCTTTTCCATCTCTTTAATGGTAATATAAAAGATATTCCATTTTCCTATATTTTTGTTTAAAATTCTAAAAATGCTGCTATAATAAGTTATAGAATTATTAACAAGTTTGGAAAAAGCTATATTAAATCTTTCAATTTCCGTAGGATGGAAATATGTTTTAAGGAAGTCATCAAAAGTATAAACCTTACGTTGAAGTCCGTATGCATTTATTTTTATAGGATTAACAAACTGAATAATCCTTTCATTAACACTTATGATAAAAACAATACCCGGGAAAAAGTCGTTCAAGCTTTGAACAAAATTATATTGCGATTTGTCCATGTATTCAAATAAATTCTCTTCTTCTTTCATCTCTATGTTGAATTAAACTAAGCAAATAAATATGCTTGTATTAACAATTTCAAATTATTTTAAAAAGATAGTATAAAATTTTAAAAATTAAAAAATGCAAATGTACACATATGTGTATAAATATGCAATTATTTATTTATTCGATATTGATAATTCAGCTTAACAGCATCACAATATTGTTGTTACAAACATAAAAAAAAAAGATAATATATCTTTTAAAAAATATTTTCTTATTAATGCAACCTTTTGCAAAAGTTTGTTGTCAATAATTATGTAGTGTGTAAAATTCTTTTACAACTACAGTAAGTTTTAATTTTGTTAATACACCGTCCTTAAAAGGACACTGTTTTTGGAAAAAAAAATGCCTTGCACTTGCAAGGTATTTTTTTTTATTTCAACTCTATTTAATTTAAATTTTTTATTAATTTTATCAAGTAATACGATTTTCAATACTAAGTAAGTATTTGTTAAAATTCAATATTTATGTTTAAATCAAAAAAATTAAATCTACATAATAAGAAAAACAAAGAAATATACGAAAGCGAAAAGAAATATAAGGATTTAGCTAATTTTCTTCCCCAAACCGTTTTTGAATTGGATAAATCCGGGAAATTTACTTTTATTAATGATGCAGGATTAAAACTAACAGGCTACAACAAATTCGATATTAACAATGGATTGAATATTGAAAAAATAATTACTCCAGATGACAGACAAAGATACAGAGAAGATATTTTATACATTCTTGAAGGTGGTAAAAACAAAGGACAAGAATATATTGCTTTACATAAAAATGGAAGCAGTTTTCCGGTTTCTACTTATATAAGCCCAATATCAAATAGCAATAAAGAATCTGTTGGACTTAGAGGGATTATTATTGATATTACAGAACAAAAATCATTGGAAAGAAAACTCCTAAGTTCTGTAATAGAAACTGAAGACAAGGAAAGAAAACGATTTTCTGAAGACTTGCACGACGGATTAGGACCATTATTATCAACTATTAATCTTTATTTCAACCAAATTAATTCAGGGAATATTGACAAAAATGAAAAAATTGAATTAACAAAATACACAAATGAACTAATCGAAGAAGCAATTTCCAGCACAAGAACAATTGCTAATAATCTTATGCCAGGAACTATTAGTGATAAAGGATTAATTGCTGCTTTAAATTCTTTTTGCGAAAAACTTAATTTCACAAAAACGATATGTGTTGATTTTAAAAATTCAAATATTAATCAAAGATACTCTATCGCAATAGAAACGGCTATTTATAGAGTTATCATTGAACTTATAAATAATACCATTAAACATGCAAAAGCAAATAACATTGAAATTTCTCTTGAAGAAAAAAATAATTTTCTTCTACTAAAATATCATGATGATGGAATTGGATTTAACATAAATGAAATTTTGAATAAAAAACAAGGCTTAGGATTGAATAACGTTCTAAACAGAGCAAAATCAATTAATGGCAAATGTTTTATTGATAGCGGAAAAAAAATTGGAACAACAATAAATGTTGATATTGATTTATCAGGAAATTAAACATATCTTTGTTAAAGCTATAAATTATCTCATTAAATGACAAATCAAGAAAAAATTAAAATTATTGTAGTTGATGACCATGAATTATTTCGTAAAGGATTGACAATGGTTATTAATAAATTAAAAAATTCCAAAGTTGTTGCTGAAGCATCAAATGGTCAGGAATTTCTAAATATAATTAAATCAACTGATGCAGATATTGTGTTTATGGATATAAAAATGCCCATTATGAATGGAATTGAAGCATCAAAAAAAGCATTGGAATATAATCCCGATTTAAAAATCATTGCACTTTCAATGTTTGGTGAAGAAGAATATTTGCAAAAAATGATAGATGCTGGAGTTGTAGGATTTCTTTTAAAGAAAAGCAATATTGAAGATATTAACAGAGCTATTAACTTAGTTTATCAGGGTAAAAATTGTTTTTCTGAAGAATTACTAAGCTACTTTACAAAAAAATTTATTAGTCCTAAAGAATCCGAACGCCCTGATTTCACTCTTTCAAAAAGAGAAATTGAAGTACTCCAGCTTATTTCTCAAGGTCTTTCAAATCAAGAAATTGCTGACCGTCTTTTTATTAGCAAACGAACTGTTGACGGACATAAAGCTAATATGGTAGTTAAAACTGGTTCTACAAATATTGTTAATCTACTTATTTATGCAATAAAATATAAGCTCATTGAAATTTAATTTTAATTTTAGTAAGACATATAGAATTATAAAGACCCAAAAATCAGACAAATTACTATAGGGGACTTCTAATAATTCCTTTCTTTCAAGAAACAAATATAATGAATAAGATGTTAGGCACAAATTTTTCTTAATAGTCTAAGCTATTTAGAAAAATTTTAACGAAGCAGATTGTTTATAATATTTGTTCCTATAGGGTTTTCAGAGTTTTCCATATACTTCTTCAAATTTTCTCACATTATCTCAATAGTGCTTCAAAAATTTTCATCGTCTATGAAAAACTCTGAAAATCTTGATGTGAAGTAATTATTAGAAGTCCCCTATAAAAAATCAAGTAAATTTCTCTAAAACAGATAAGTATTTTATCCAACATTTATATGTTGGATTATTTTCAAATTATTATGGCCAAAAAAAGTCTTATAAATTTTTCAGATTAATAATAAATTGTAGATTTGCTCTCTCAAAAAAAATATTTTTAATATTGAATTAAATTTATTTAATATGAAAAATTCACAGTTTGTTGCAGTTCCTAAAATCACAACTCATGTTTTGCAGGAGATGAAATTAAATAGCGAAAAAATAGCTATGCTTACAGCTTATGATTTTTCTATTGCTAAGATAGTTGATTGTGCAGGAATAGATGTTATTCTTGTTGGAGATTCAGCTTCAAATGTTATGGCAGGATACAAAACTACTTTGCCAATTACTTTAGACATGATGATTTATCATGCTTCTTCGGTAATGAGAGCAGTAAAACGTGCATTGGTAGTTGTGGATATGCCATTTGGAACTTATCAGGGAAATTCAAAAGAAGCTTTGAATTCTGCAATTAGAATCATGAAAGAATCAGGAGCTAATGCCGTGAAAATTGAAGGTGGAAAAGAAATTACCGAATCAATTGATAGAATTCTTACTGCCGGCATTCCGGTAATGGGTCATCTTGGTCTTACTCCACAATCAATTCATAAATTCGGTACTTATGTTGTTAGAGCAACCCAAAAAGATGAAGCTGATAAACTTATTGAAGATGCTCACGCACTTGAAGAATCCGGATGTTTTTCTATTGTCCTTGAAAAAATTCCAGCATCACTTGCTGCGCAGGTAACAAAAGAAATTAAAATCCCAACTATTGGAATAGGTGCAGGTCACGAAGTTGATGGACAAGTTCTTGTTCTTCACGATATGCTTGGAATAACACAGGATTTTTCCCCAAGATTTCTTAGACGTTACAACAATCTGAAAGCAGAAATTAAAGGCTCTGTTCAATCATATATTAAAGATGTGAAATCTGTTAGTTTTCCTAATGAAAGAGAACAGTATTAAAGGATTTACAAATAAAAAATTGTCCTTTGATTTTTAGAATAATTATGTAGCTCTTGAATTTTTTTCTTTAAAATTATCAAACAATTTCATGTTAGAAACTCGGAACATAAAAAATGATGTCTTATATGAAGATAATCATATAATTATTGTCAACAAAAAACCATCTGATATTATTCAGGGCGATAAAACCGGCGATATTCCTTTGGGTGAAATTATTAAAGATTATTTAAAAGTAAAGTATAAAAAACCGGGAAATGTTTTTCTTGGCGTTGTTCATCGTCTTGACCGCCCTGTTAGTGGAGCTGTAATATTTGCAAGAACAAGCAAAGCACTGACTCGCTTAAATGAAATGCTTCGTGATAGAAATATTCATAAAAAATATTGGGCAGTTGTAAAAGAAAGACCTAAAAAAGAAGAAGAATATTTGGTTCATTATTTAAAAAAAAATCAAGATAAAAATAAATCTTTTGTCGTTAAAGAAAATACAAAAGGAGCATTAAAAGCTGAACTAAAATATAAATTAATAAATTCAAGTGATAATTATAATTTGCTGGAAATTAAACTTCTAACAGGAAGACATCATCAAATAAGAGCTCAATTAGCTAAAATCGGTTGCTCTGTAAAAGGTGATTTAAAATATGGCTTCCCACGCTCCAACAAAGATGCTTCTATTCATCTGCATGCTCGCGAAATTGAATTTATTCATCCCGTTAAAAAAGAAGCTATAAAAATTATTGCCCCTCCCCCCGACGAACAACTTTGGAATAGTTTTGTTAGAAATGTTCTATAGAAAATATCAGACTGCTTACAATCAAATTCTAATAAGAATTAAAATTTACATTATTTTTGTATTTTTTTAATCCTGATTTCTTTATGCAAAAAACATTACGCATATATTTAATATTTCTTTTGCTTTTGTCAAGCGGTTCAATTTATTCCCAGTTTTACGATTTGGGGCAAGACCCATCGGGACTTAAATGGAAACAAATTAAAACTGAAAATTTTCAAATAATTTTTCCACAAGAATTTACTAAAGATGCAAACCGACTGGCAAATATTCTTGAAATTGTTTACGATTACGGCTCTCATACACTTAATCATAGGCCTAAGAAAATTTCTGTAATCCTTCACACACAAACAGTGAAATCAAATGCTTCGGTAATCTGGACTCCAAAAAGAATGGAAATATATACTTGTCCGCCTCAGGACATTTTAGCTCAGGATTGGCTGGAACATCTCGCTATTCATGAGTTCAGACACGTTGTTCAGGTTGATAAAATAAATCAAGGAATTACAAAAATTTTAACTTTCCTCTTAGGACAACAAGCAACAGCTGCTGTTCTTGGTTTGTATATTCCCGAATGGCTACTCGAAGGTGATGCTGTTCTTACCGAAACCTTACTTAGTAAATCAGGCAGAGGACGGCTTCCTGCTTTTGAAATGGAACTCAGAACTCAATTTCTTGAAAAAGGAGCTTATAATTATAACAAAGCTGTTTTTGGTTCTTATAAAGATTTCGTTACAAATCATTATAAACTGGGTTATTACTTTGTTACAACAGCCCGAAAAAACTATGGTCCCGAATTATGGGAAAACACTTTTAATAATGTAGCACGAAAACCTTTTATGATTGTCCCTTTTAATAACTCTATTAAAAAATCTACAGGATTATCAAAAGTTAAACTCTATAATTCAGTTATGGATGAGCTTGACAGTTTATGGGAACAACAGTTTAGTAAAATCTCTTACACTCCTTTTAAATTAATTAACGCTAAATCAAAAAAGCATTTTACAAATTATTCTTTCCCGTATTTCATTAACGACAGCACCTATTTTTCAGTAAAATCAAGTATTGACGACATAACACGTTTTGTTAAAATTGATAGTAAAGGAAACGAAAAAAAACTTTTTACTCCCGGCTATATTCAAACTGATGCTATTTGTTTTAATGGAAATAAAATAGTTTGGGCTGAGACAAAATATGATATCCGATGGGAGAACAGAAGCTTTTCTAATATCAAAACTTATAATATTAAAACAAGGAAATTAAAAACTCTCACAAAAAAAAGCAGATTTTTTGCTCCTTCTTTTTCTTATGATGGCAGCAAAATTGTTACTGTTGAAGTTAGCACCGAAAACAAATATTCCATAGTAATTCTGAATTCTGAAACAGGTGAAATAGTTAAGAAAATTCCATCACCAAAAAATGATTTTTTCATGACTCCTACCTTTGCCGATGATGATAAAAATATTGTTGCTGTTGCGATGAACAACAATGGCAAGACAATAGCAATGATAAATATTGAAACAGAAAAAATTGAACATTTATTTCCTTTTAGCTTTGAAGAAATCTCAGTTCCAATCAAAGTAAAAAGCATTGTATATTTTGTTGCAGCTTATTCAGGCATTGATAATATTTACGCTTTTGATACCAAAACAAAAAGTATTTTTCAGGTAACGTCATCACAATTCGGTGTGAATAATCCTAATTTTTCCGATGATGGAAAAACTATTATTTATAAAAATTATTCTGCTATGGGTTTTGATATTGTCGAAGCAGAAAACAATCCTGAAAAGTGGAAACCAATTAGCGAAATATCAAATAACTCAATCAAATTATTTGAGCCACTATTAAAACAAGAAAAAGGAATTATTTGCAGCGATTCTATTCCCAACAAAGAATACGAAATAAAAAAATACATCAAACCCCTACATTTATTCAACATTCACTCATGGGGTCCTTTGGTTGTGGATGCAAACAATGCTACATTTAACCCGGGAGCATCAATTATGTCGCAGAATAAATTAAGCACCACTTTTACTACCATAGGTTATGAATGGGACATAAATGAAGAATTTGGAACCTATTTCGCTGATATTTCTTATAGAGGACTTTATCCGGAAATAAATTTCAGATATGAATTTGGTCAGAGAAAAAGTAAAAATGAGAAAAGTATAAAATATACGTGGAAAGAAACAAAATACGAGACAGGAATCTCGCTTCCACTAAAACTAACATCTAACAAATGGGTAAAAGGATTAAATCCGCAAATCCACTGGAATTACATAAAACTTGATATGGACGAATCTTCCGGTTTGACATTTAAAAACGATGAAATTAATGCTGTTGATTATCGTCTGTTTTTATATAATCAGATTAAAAAAAGCGAAAAAGATATTTACCCAAAATGGGGACAAACTTTCGACCTGAATTACAGATACACTCCTTTTCTTAAGTCAGATGTCAGCTCAGTTTATTCTCTCGAAACTTGGTTGTATTTTCCCGGACTAATAAACCATCATGGAATTCGTTTTTATGGCGGATATCAAAATAAAATTTTTAATAATTATAGTTTTGCTGATTTTGTAAACTATCCGCGGGGATTCACCGACCAATACAGTGATGAACTTATGAGTTTTAAATTCGATTATAAATTTCCTTTTCTTTATCCTGATTTGAGTGTTGGCTCTTTGGTTTATCTAAAACGACTCAAAGCAAATATTTTTTATGATTATGCTGAAGGCGAATTTAAAAACTTTACAACTTATTACAGCTCCGCAGGATTTGAAATTATTGGAGATATGCACTTGCTGCGATTTATTGCTCCAATTGAAATTGGCGTTCGGGGAATTTATTTACCGGATAAAAACTCTACTCAGTTTGAACTGATTTTTGCGGTGGGGTTTGATGAGTTGTAGATTAACAATTCAACCTGCTTGAACTATATCAACGAATTTATTAGCAATGAAAAAGCAAAAATGACTGAGGTTTTATTCAGGAATTAATTCTTTAACAAAACATATTGCATATAGAGGAATATTAATAAACTCTTTACTTTGGATATAATTTCTAGGTGAGGTTCTCAAAATATGTTTTGGTTTATATTTTTCGGCATAACTTCTTAAACTTTTCAAGTTGCGACTTGTACCACTTTTCACTTCTAATGGGTATAAATCATTCTCTAATTGTATAATAAAATCAACTTCTGCATCACTTTTCGATGTCCAGTAAAATAACTCCTTGTTTACTGATGAAACTAATTCTGAAGCAACAAAATTTTCAATAAAAGCACCATTATATTCTAAAAATAATTTGGTTGGTTTAATAATAATTTCAGGAGAAAGATTTAACATTGCTCCTAATAATCCAGTATCGAGTAAATAAATTTTAAATTTGGAATAGTCAGTATATCCTGCTAATGGAATTTTGGGTGCAGAAATATTATAAGCCATATTTATTAATCCTGCTTTTTTCAGCCATTCCAATGTTTGTTCAAACGTTGATGATCTAGCTTTTTTCCGAACCTCACTATATTTAAACTTTTTGTTTTCTTTCGCTAATTGATATGGAATAGATTGCCAAAGTTCAGAAGTTTTTATTGCTTGGGATTTGTCTGTATATTTTGAAAAATCCCTTTCGTAGGCGTTAAGAATGTCCTTTTGAATGCTTCTTGCCAATGCTATGTCCTTATCGTTTATGTATGATTGCAAAACTTCAGGCATACCTCCCAAAAAAAGATAGATTTTTAGATGATTAATTAATTTATCATGTATTATATTGGGAAGTGATTCTATAAATTGAATATTATTAAGCTGCTCAATTATTAACTGTTCATTGCAAGCCAGAAGATACTCCATAAATGTCATGGAGTAAAGAGTCATAAAATTCACCTTGCCAACAGGAAAACTGCTTTGCTTGCCAACGCTAATTCCGAGAAGAGAACCTGCTGCTATAATATGAAATTCGGGTGATTGTTCATGAAAATACTTTAGACTTGTCAGAGCTTCAGGGATAGTTTGTATTTCATCGAAAAAAATTAGGGTGTTGTCGCTAGTAATTTTTTTTCCTAAATATAAACTAATATTATTTATTATGGTTTGAGAACTTAAATTTTCTGCAAATAATGTTTTGAGTTCAGGATTTTGCTCAAAATTTAGATAAATGTAGTTGGTGTATTCATTTTTACCAAACTCGCTTATTAGATAAGTTTTGCCTACTTGCCGTGCTCCTTGCAATAATAGCGGTTTAAGATTTGACTTGCTTTTCCAAGCCAATAAATCTTTGTATATGGTTCTTTCCATGTTTAAATATTTGTTATTCTTAAGTTTGCTTACTTATTAGTTTCGTAATATATTGGAAATTTTTCTTATGAGTATTTCATAGGTTAAACTCCTAAAAAGTGTGTAAAGATATGAATTTATCTCCAAAAAAGTGTAAATATCATATAAATTTATCTCCAAAAAAGTGTTGTAAATATAAGAAAAAATCTCCAAAAAAACGCAAAATAATATTTAAAGAAATAATTTACAGTAGTTTAAAAAAAATCAAATTCTAATCTTAACAGCTTATAAAATTATTAGAGATATGCACCTGCTGCGATTTATTGCACCAATAGAAATTGGTGTTCGTGGAATTTATTTACCCGATAAAAACATTACTTAGTTTGAACTGATTTTTTCTGTGGGTTTTGATGAGTTGTAGATAGCAAGGGCACTCGTTACAACCTAGAATCCGCAAGTCATCTAAAATGTCAATTATTCAATACTAAAAATAGATAAAATTTATGAATAAATTTAAAATTGAATAAATTTCCTGATAATTTGTAAAGAATTTCATTGATTACTTTAATAATATTTTCGATTTAGACACACCTAACCCATAGTTTAATAGAATTTTAGCTAAGAAAAATTTACATTTAAATG
>Ga0307991_1001864_pt1 | contig 14512 bp, 10 predicted proteins | sample EllFjometagen131_FD_203146 | JGI IMG/M metagenome (GOLD analysis project Ga0307991, IMG submission 203146) | Marine microbial communities from Ellis Fjord, Antarctic Ocean - #131 | ecosystem: Environmental > Aquatic > Marine > Unclassified | place: Southern Ocean | collected 2014-10-08
AAAAGTAAAAAGAGGTGTACCAGGTTTTATAAAAGGCAATAGGATTGCATTATGGAGTTCATTAATTGCCAGTGGTTTGATCATAACTTCAGATCGCAAAGCTTGTAATGCTGCAATTTCAGTTCCGATTTCACTTTCGGGATAGCCAATCTTTAAAACTGCTTCTGAATTATCCGCAAGCCTGCAATATGCAATATAGTTGTAATGTGATATGGGCTGTACTTTTAGTTCTTTCATATCCCATTTAGCAACACATTCATTGACAATGTCCGGCAAACGCCTTAACCATGACAGACCATTTTCACCGAAACGATCAACAATCCATTTCTCAAAATCAGCCATCTAAACTCTCATAGTTTTCAGAACTGATTCACCGGATTCTTGCACCCCAATCAGATGCGTTGTTGCTGAATTTACCGAGTGAAATGGTATAATTGCTACCTTGTTTCTGGAAATTGGCATCGTCGATAGATGAATCAAGCTTATAAACTTTCACATAATTGCCCATGTAGGCAGCATCTTCTTCTGCTTCAGTATCAGTGACGATGAAGAGCAGGAATTTTCTTCCCAGTTTTAGTGCTTCGTTATAGAGTTCACCACTCAGCGTTATCTTGTTATTTTTATCATCTTTAACGAATGTGATAATCTTAATGAAAAAGTCTTTTTTCTGGAAATCTTTGGCTATAATGTCAAATTTATCACTAACCTCGTTTTCCAGCTTAAAACCGCGCCGCATCAGATGATCAGTTACTGCTTTAAGGCTAATTTCTCGATCAAAATTGCTGGGAAAGGATGCGATCTCAGCAGCTTTTTTAGTTTTTGGTTGTTCTTTATTCAGCAGTTCCCAGCCTTTATCGGTGACATCCCATTCTTTGCCTGGCTGAGAATTATCTTCATTTGCGGATTGCTGACCTTGCTTTTCTTTAAGTTTGAGAGCCACATACTTAACAATACCAATAACTACAGCTGCATTAAGAAATCCGTAAAACATACCGCCAAATTCGTTATGAGCCAAAAAACCCATGAAGCCAAAATTGCGCAGAACAAAAGCTCCTATGACAACGGCAAGTAACTTGTGTGGATCATTAAATTTATTGTTTAACCGCTTCATAACACCAAAAAATATGATTATACCGACTATTTGCATCATTATCTTAACTCCTTTGCAATTCTGTGGCAATATTGTAATACTGCTATAATAAGGCAAGATTATTGATTATAGATGAAAGATTGAAGAGAAGATTTATTAACCGCCATCCTCCGCATAAAGCTACATGATGGCAGGCTGAAAGGCGCGAAAGAAAGAAGGAGAAGGAAAGGATAATTGAATGTTAGTGGAGTCTGTTATCGCATTTAGAGAAAAATCTTTACGCTCTGAATGAGATTAATTAAAATGATGCGCAAGAATATCAAAACGGAATACAGGAGAATATATGAAAAAAATATTAATAATTTGTGTCGTTATATTGACACTGACGGGATTGTATGGTGCGCGCTTTAGTGGAGACATAAAAGCGTGGCAGGCAAAAGATTTTATTGGATTTGATGCTGTTGATGACGCTGAGATTGGTGATATTAGTTCGGGATATCTGCATTTGCAGGATGATGTGCTAATTTTGCGTGTGAGTTTTGCCGATATGGTCACCCGCATTGATAATGAAGTTGTTAGTGATAATTTTGCTGACAGTAATCTGCAATTGGCAATCTTGATCAATTCTAAAGACGGGCTTGTATTGCAGGAAATGATCAGCCTGCGGGAATTGAAAGGTAATACCGGTAAATTAAGCTGGTTGCGTACCCCTGCAAATAATCTATTAGAAATGCGCTGTCAGGGCGTTCACCTAAACAGAGATGATCTGGAACTTAGTTTTACTGTTCTGAACGGCAGTGATATAATTGACAATTTTGTAACTTTCGGACGTCAGGAACGTGATACCGGTAATTGTGCTTTTATTCATCATGGAAATCAGGGACTCACCTATACGGAAGTATTTTATGGCAGTGAATCACATCCGCAAGGACTTGACGGCAGCGGCTTTGATGAAGTTCTGCAGGCTCATGAAGAGACTAATTTGCCGGGTAATTTTCACATGTCCGGCACATTAATGCCTGCGGCAGAATGGCACAATCCAGAATTTAACGACTGGCTGGACGATATGAGTAATGACGGCACAGCAGCAATGATGACATCGGCACTTGGACAGCACATTATGCCTTTTGTGCAGGATAATATGAATAACTGGTCAGTGGCAGTAGAAAGCGACATGGTAAATTATAGATATAATTATGAACCACACGTAGCCTGGGTTCCTGAACGTGTATGGCTTGCGCTGGGTCAATATCCCGATGCCGGAGTTGTTGATAACTGGCTGGGAAATAACTGGGCACAGCATGGCGTTTGGGGAGTGGTACTTGATGATGGTCCGCATCTCAATGGTTATGATAATAATAAGATACACTGGATGAATAACGGCGTGGGCGTTGATCTGCGCGTAATACCGATAGATAATAGTTTCGTGGGCAGTATGCACTATAATGCAGGAGATGCAATGAATCACATTGCCTCAATGGGACAATATGAGATCTGCGTTTACGGCACCGATTGGGAAGTTGCTGCTGAAATGAATGAACATGCCTGGAACGGTGAGGAAGATACATATTTTTTGGATAATTACCAGAGTGTATTGTGGTATTGCCATGACAACTATCCCGCTGTAAATGTCTGGAAACTTGACGATGCGATCTTAAACAGTGATTTTAATGGTGAAACTGCTAATATCACAGCAGGAACTTATGGTCTTTTAGGTGGTGAAGGCGGATATGGCGGCAGCAATAACAGCTGGTACACAGAATGGGCAAGCGCGGCTTCACATTCAGATTTTCATTCACCCACGTGGGAATACGGCTATATCTGGAATAATGCTTATGAAAACCTGATGAACTGCCCTGACAACACTCTTTCACAATTAGGCTGGTACACTTTGATGATAAATCTTCATGAAACCGGCTGGCACGACAGCGGTGATATTTCGGGCTGGGAACACAGATATTCAAGTCATATCAAAAATGCCAACGTTTATGCAGAAGCATCTCGCTGGGCAGCTGGACAATATGAACTGGATACAAACGCATATCTAAGCGATATTGACCGTGATGGCATGGATGAAGTGGTAATGCACAATGACCGTACATTCTTCGTGTTTGAAAGTATAGGCGGCAGAGCATCTTGGGTATTTGCCAATGACGGATTTGGTAATGCCTGGGCAGTAGTTGGCTCAGATGTGGCATATTATCCTGAAACAGACGGTGATTATAACGAAAGCTCAAATAATCACGTTGCTGCTTTCAGTGACGTGTATCCCAACTATCAAAACGATATATATGACATCAACATAATCTCGACAACTGATGATGAAGTCGTCGTAGAATTTAGTCATCTTGATATCACCAAAACAGCTACACTTATAACAGGAAATGCTTATCTGGATATGGCTTATGAAACCAATGGAGATATTTATATTAAGCATGGATTTACTGCCGACCTAATGGATATTATCTGGAATGGAAAAGGTAATCTGCAGCGGATGTGGGGAGATTTTGGCGGTTACTGCGGTAGAAGAAATTCTGCTTCCGGTGCCACTGTGGCAGCTGTTCTTGGCTCTGCAGGTGGAGAACACAATATTGAATTTGAAGGCACACTTGTGCAGGGTGATGAAATTCATGCCAGCGGTAACTTTCATTTCTATCTTTATGCTGGCTGGACGAGTGAACCTTATGATGCAGCCTTCAATAAAGTTACTGAACTTGATGAATTGGCTTTTCAGCTTGGAGATGATTCCGTACCGGAAGTTGTAATGGGCGCTTCACATCAGCTAAATGCACATCTTGTGCAGATCGTGCTTAATGAGCCTATTACTCCCGCAACTGCCACTAACCCTGATAATTACATGCTTAGCGGTGATTTAGCTGACTATGACTTTTCCGTGATCCATCTTACACATGGAAACAGGAAAGTGGTTTTGCAGTTCATAGAAGATCTACCAGTAAATTTGACTGGTTCAATCTTACTTAACAATCTGGAAGATTTTAGTGGAAACCTGATATCTGAGGATGATAATGTAGCTGAATTAACTGCTTATATCACTCCACATATTGTGGGATCAATGAATACTTGGACACCTTCAAATCATGATTACGACCTGATTTGTGATGACAATATGCTCTGGTCTGTAAATCTCAATCTGGCTGCCGGCACACATGAATACAAAATCACCGAATCTAATGCCTGGGACGGAAATGACTGGCCCGGAAGTAATCAGATAATTGAACTCGACTCTGGCCAAGAAATAACTATCTGGGCAAATGTAGGACTATTTCCCGGAACTAATGATTCTGACGGATACGTTTGCCATAGCAGCAATGCTCCGATAATATGCGGTGACTTTATGTCAGAACTGGGTGGCACTGATTGGGATCAAACCAGCGATATCACGCAGATGAATGATATTGGCGAAAATGGTGATCTCGTTGCAGGAGATGGAATATTTAGCCGTTCCCTTGATCTGGGAGCAGGAAACTGGGAATTTAAAATAGTTTTAAATAACGCCTGGGATCAGATAACAACCGGAGAAAATCTCTTCATTAATCTGGAAGAAGCAGGCTCTATAGTTTTCACTTATGATTTTGTGGATAATCAAGTGAGCTGGCAGGCTGACAATACGGGTATTAGTTACGGAGACGTTGATGATAACGGCTATGTGGAATCTTATGATGCTGCTACTATATTGCAGTATTATGTGGGACTTGATCCTGTGGCAGCACCAATTCCGTGGGAAGAATGGCGTCTGGAACGCGCAGATGTGGACGGCAACGGATTTGTGGAAGCTTATGATGCCTCACTTGTACTGAGGTTTGTTGTGGGAGTCATTGACCATTTTCCGGTAGAAGAATAGATTAGTAATTTTGTCCCGATTCATCGGGATAAGTTTTGAATTTTGAATGAAAAGATAATAAAAAAAAAGCCACCAAAAGGTGGCTTTTCTTTTATGGTGGCAGGACCCAGACTTGAACTGGGGACACAAGGCTTTTCAGGCCTCTGCTCTACCAACTGAGCTATCCCGCCGTAATTTCAAAGTGAAGTTAAATAAATTCAGTATGCGTTTACTTGTCAAGTAAAAAGAGATATTTTTGTTAAATATTATAATGCTTTTCTATTTTTAACTGGAGCCGGATGATTTTGCTTGACCATCACATTCATTGTTTCTTTTAATACATATTGGAATGTGATTAATATAGTTAAGGATGGGAATTACTTGAAATATAAGATCAGGAAACAGAGATGAACAGCTATTTGCGCAAGATAATAAATTATTCGGCTGGTAGTATTGCCAATAAGGTGCTTCTTTTGCTGCTGCTGCCGATGTTCTCAAAGTTCATGCTGCCTGCGGAATATGCTGTATATACAAATATTATGCTGTTCTTCAGTTTTGCAGGACTGATTTATATTCTGGGTATCCAACAGGCATTATTTTCCTATTATAATGCGCAAAAAACTGATGATTATAGAGTAAAACTAATTTCTTCTGTGTTTATTACCATCCTGATATCAGGTGCTGTATTTACTGCTTTGATAATGATTTTCAGCAAATATCTCTCGCTTTGGCTTGTGAGAGACACTGCATATTCCAGCCTGTTTTGCTGGATTGGAATAACGCTTTTCTTTAATAATATAACGTCAATATGCCTTTCATTATTGAATGTGATGGAGCGTTCCGGCAACTACGTAATTTTGGGATTTACCCAAAACAGTATATTTTTTCTGCTGTTAGTGGCAGGTGGAATATTTGGTATAATGGGCATCAAATACGTTTTCATCTCGTTATTGATCTCCACGATCATAGGCAGCTTAACCGGAATATTTATCATTGGAAATATCTATAAAAAAATACCGGGTGCAAAGCTGGGAGTATTTTCCAAAAATGTGATGCTGCCTCTAATAAAATTTGGTTTGATAATGATCCCCGGCACGATAGCCATGATAATCTTACGCGCAGCAGATAGACTTATGCTGGCACATCTATCTGCAAGTGATGTGTTAGATGCGATGCACAATGTGGGTATTTATGCCATGAGCTATAAAATAGGTGCTATTATGCAATTCCTGATCGCGCTGATCAGTACTGTATTTTTGCCCTATGCCATGCGCATTGCAGATAAAGATAAAGCACCTGAGATATATCGCCTGATGTTCAGCTATTTCCTTTGGGGTGGCGGAATACTGGGATTTTTCATTATTCTCTTTTCACCCGAAATATTTGCATTATTAATTGATCCTGCCTACATAAAAGCTGCTCAAATCACCTTTATCGGTGTGATATCCACTTATCTTCAGGGTATATTCAATCTGATAAGCGTGATCTTTTATGCGCGTAAACGTGCCGGTAATATTGCTACTGCAGTAATTCTGGGTGCCTTGATCAATATTGCACTAAATTTCTTACTAATCCCTCTTTATGGTATTTATGGAGCAGGTGCTGCGTCAATCATCGCCTATTTAGCAATTGTAATATACAATTACGCTTATGCCCAAATAAAATATAAACCTGACTTCTGCATTAACTACCTTCTGGTGACATTACCTATCCTTGGAATATCTGCTGTAGCAGTTAACCTAATGCCTGTGAGCCTGATGAGCAGCATAATGAAAGTCATATTTTCATTAATAATGTGTGGTGCAGTTATTTATATGTTATATATCAAACAGTCTTTTGCTAAATTCAGAGCTATAATCAGAAAGGATTAAACAATCAGAATGGAACAAACAAAAGATTGCAAAAGATACTATTACAAATTTACCCGACTCCAGGATTTAAAGTATTTAGCATCAAAGTTTACCCGCTTTTTTGGCAGACTTCACCCCATGCCAAATCGCAAAGAAGGTATCAGTGTGATGTGTCTCGTAAAAGATGAAGCAGACTGGGTAAGCCTGTCACTGCAATCTCTCGAAGGTTTTGCAGATGAAGTGATAATGATCGATAACGGCAGTAGTGATAATACAATAGCTGCGATGGAAGCTATGCGTGAAAAGGTATCGTACCAATTGATCATAAAATCAAATCCTGATCCCGATTTCTGTAATATCAGTAATCAGGCATTAAATCTCACGTCATACCGCTGGATCATGCGCTGGGGTGCAGACTTTATTGCTTATTCCAGTGGAGAAAGGAATCTTTGCAATTTGAGAAAAGCACTGCTTGCTATGCCTGCAAATAATTATTACGTGATCTACCCTTTGATCGTAAATTTTTCAGGAGACTTATTCCATGTTAAGAAAGGATTTGAGCTTCATTCTGAGCACTATATTCTTACCTGGCATAAAAAGGCGAAATATAGAAAGGTGCGACATTACAATACTCTTACTGTTCCGTGGTTCTTTTCTATAAAGCGTGATTATCGCATCTGGATCGCACACATAGGCTCTGCAAAAACTTATCAGAAACTTATTTACAGGTACTTTTGGGTTGACTGGCGCAGCAGGCGTAATTTCGATATATTCCCCAATATTGAAACATTTGTAAAAAAAGAATACGACCTTGTCTGGGAAAGTGATGCTTTTAAGAAATATATGCAAAAAGCCTTTTACGATATGATCTTCTCAAAGGTAAGACCTTATGAAATAAAAGAATTTGGCAATTACCCGGCTTTATTGAAAAGCTATCTGGAAAATCCACCTTTCAAGATCACATACAAAGATGGCAAACCTGTAAGCAGGAGTGATTTTTAACCCATTTTGTTGGTTTAACCACAAAAAAAGGAGAACAGCGTAAGCTATTCTCCTTATATTTTTAAACTATTACAAGTTTATTGAAAGTCTTCCTGAAGCTTAACGAATTTATTCATATTAGATTCATACTGCACATAAAGTGTTTCTGTATCATCATTAAGCTGTAAAAGATACTTCTTTTCTTCATAAGGTATATAGCGGAAATAGTAGCTTTCACCTGACCACATTTCAATGCCTAATTCCACAACCGGCAAACTCAGGGCATCAGCATACTTATCATATTCGCCATCCACAAAATCTGAGGCAGCAAAGCGTTTAAATGAATTTATGATCCCTTTAAGTGCTGCGTTATCATCAGTAACTGAGAAACTGTCTTTTTCATCTGTATAAAGCCAGAGTGAATCTGCCATTTCCAGAGTGTAGTTATTATCATCTGTCTTGACCATGATTTTGGTAATCTGTTCCGGTACAACGTCAATGATTTCACGTTTTCTCCAGGATGCGAGTGTTGGTTTGAGAGCACTACTGATGTTTGATTCCAGACTATAAACCTTATTGGAACCTACTTTGCGCACCGGTGTACTTGTGTAATTACTGCTTTTACCAATAAGCACATTGTCCAGTACCTCACCATCTTTGCCTATAGTTTTGAAATGTGTAGCCAAAGAATCAACGAGTGAATATTTTTCCAGAGAAGCTTCATTTTCCGAAACTGGAATACTGGAAGTTTCCGCAGTTAACACAGTTTCATATATTTTGTCCATTTTTCCGGCTTGCATGTCCCAGACTACAGGATATTCAATTTTCCAGTCCGTACCTTGTTTTACAAGGTGCAAGGTATCGGCATCAAGAGTGATCTCGATACGTGCAACGGTATTTGAATCTGCGGTAAAGAAGTTAAACCTTTTTTCCTTCTTAGTATCCATCTTTGAGATTACAAATATGACAGCCAGAACTGCCAGAATAATGAGATAGAGGCGATTTTGCTTATTCATAAAGCTCTCCTATACGACTTTTCCGTTTTGATTCCTTACGCCAGCGAAGTATTCCGTAAATAATCAAAAGCAGAGATGGCAACAGAATGTTTGACCACTTGATAAGCTGACGCATTGAGTTTGATTCGACCGGCTTGAGCGGACGATATTCAGTTTCACGTGAACGGATCTGAATCAAAGACGCGTCTCCAGCCAGATAATCAACTGCATTTAAAGCAAAGTCCATATTACCTGCAACTCCAGCACCTGCACCTTCACGAATGAAATTGCCACTGGGCACAAATATCACTTTCGCATTATCAGTTCCGGGAATAACTTCCGGGTAGGCTTCATTTCCTGCGAAGTAACTCTCGAAAGTACCTGAATAGATACCACCAAGAATCTTGCGACCTTCCTGCAATTCCTGTCTCAGGTCTTTTTGCATATAGCGGTTATAGCTGATATCAAAACGAGGACCAGATGTCTGACCTGTGTTTTTAGAAGTGTAAAGAAGTGGTTCAAAGCTGTTTTTGGCAAATGAAGTATCAATTTCTGAGACAAACACCATCTGCATCATATCGAGGTTTTTCACGATCGGGTTCTTTTTGTTACGCTCTGTAATGATTGGGAAATATGGATATTTCACTGGAGTATTAACGCGGAAAAATCCCTGCTGTCTCTGAATCTGGATTTGTCCACATTCTGCATCTGCAACAAGATTCTTTTTGGCAACTATACCATAAGATTCCAAAAGATCCAGAAGATTACTGCCATTTATCTCAGCTACGTTTTGCTGAATATCTGCAACAACTCTATCCTGGAAAAAGATAACATTTCCACCCTGCATGATGTATTGATCGAGATTATACAGCTGAGTTTCTGTAAGTGTATCCGATATACTGGTAACGAAAAGCGCATCAGTGTCAATCGTGAGTGGCTCCGTAAGATCAATATCAGCCAGTTCATAGCTTTCAGAAACGATCTGGCGAACTGTCTGATATGGGCTGCTCATCTGACCTCTGCCCATCGGAACTTCTTCATTATCTGTGCTAAAGAATGCCAACTGCTTCATAGACTGCGCAGCGATCTTCTTAATAGTTTTGGTGATATCATATTCCAATCCTTGCGTATTTTGCACAAAGGGAATAGATTCTGTTTTATCTTGATAATGGAAAGCAAGTCCCATATAAATTTCGCGTAAAACAAGCTGATCCTGTTCATTTACCCGCATAGTCATCGGCTGGATCTGGTTTTTCTGGGCTTCTTCTTTCAGGTCATCTTCATCAACTGGATCAACGAATTCATAGCGCAGGTTTCCACCTGAATATGCCTGATATTCATCCAGCAAATCCTGAGTAAAACGGCGGGAATCTGCATATTCTCCTGGTAATGCTTTTGAGAAATAAGCCTTTATCACTAATCTGTCATCAAGGTCTTTCACTGACTGCTTGGAAGCTTTGGATAAAGAATAAACCTTGCCGCGTGAAAAATCAAGACGAGCAAAGAAGCTCTGTGAAAGTAGCGTTACCAATATGATAATCGCAAATAGGATAATAAATCCGGTCCATATATTTTTTCTGTTATTCATAATTATCTCCTATTTCCACTTTCTTGATTCCAGAACTGTAACTGCCAGTCTGAGAAATACTATTATGAGACTAAGGAAATAAATGATATTACGGGAATCGATTACTCCACGTGACATATTGGAATAATGATAACCAATCGAAATGTACTGGAAAAATCCTGCAAATGCCGCTGGCACGAAGAATAATGAATATTGCAGCATATAAAGTACAAATATTACAGCAAAACTAATGATAAAGGCAACGATCTGATTATTGCTGAGGCTTGAAGCAAATATACCGATGGCTGCATACACCGCACCCACCATTATTAAGCCAAGATAACCGCAGAAAATTGCTCCGAAATCAATGTTTGTTCCCAATAATGCTATCGTGAGCAAATGAATTAATGTAAAGAGTAAACCTACTGCGATAAGCTTTAAGGCTGACCAGAACTTACCCATGATTATCTGATGCTCTGTCAGAGGAAATGTTGCCAGTAATTCGATGGTGCCAGAGCTGCGTTCACGCGCCAGAAGACCCATTGTGATCACAGGTACGAAGAATAGGAAAAGTATCGGGATCATATTAAAAAGAGTACGCATATCTGCTGAATTGGCAAGAAATAATGGACTGGCAAAAAACCAGCCACTGAAAAGCAGAAATACTATTAAAAAGATATAGGCTGATGGTGAATCAAAATAGGCATTCGTCTCTTTCTTACAGATTAATTGTGTATAGTTCATTGCTTGCCTCCTTCGATTGTCAGTTTGCGGAATACATCTTCCAGACTGATATCTTCACGATGCAGTTCATAAAGTGTATAGCCGTTTTCTTTGATATAATTAAATATTTCGGGGCGTCTATCGAGTGCACGGTCAAATTCCAGAACTGCTTCCGTGAGTTTTTCCGGCAATGTGGTTAATTTCACAAGCTGAATATTGCCCAGAGCTTCCACCATTTGCTTAACTGCTGCTTCACCAGAATCTAATTGCAGTGTTACACTCATTCTTTTGTTGAAACCTGATTTCAACTGATCTGCCGAACCATCAGCGACTATCTTACCTTCGTTAATAATCACGATCCTATCGCAAACTGCCTGCACTTCCTGCAAAATATGGCTGGAAATGATAAGAGTTTTTTCTTTGCCAAGCCGTTTGATCAATTCTCTGATTTCAACAATCTGGTTTGGATCAAGACCGCTGGTAGGTTCATCAAGAATGAGTATTTCAGGATCATGCAAAATTGCCTGAGCAATTCCCACACGTTGTTTGTAACCTTTAGACAAAGCTTGAATGCTCTTGCTCATCACACCATGAAGTCCGCAAAGGTCGATAATTTCTTTTAACCTTACTTTAAAGTTCGGTATTTGTCTTACTTCCGCTACAAATTTCAGATAATCATAGACTATCATCTCTGAGTAAAGCGGATTTTGTTCCGGAAGATACCCGATTTTCTTTCTAATATCCAATGAATCATCCATTACGTTGGCATTATCAACATGGATATTACCGGATGTTGGAGACAGATAGCAGGTGATCATTTTCAGGGTTGTAGATTTTCCAGCACCATTGGGACCCAGAAAACCCAGAATTTCACCGTCATTGATATTAAAATCAATGTGGTCAACCGCTCTCACTGTTCCATAATCCTTAACTAGATTTTCCAATCTGATCATGAATTAACTCCTTATTTATAATATTTTAAATTAGATAACATTTGTTAAACTGTTTTTTTCCACCATAATTTGTCAAGCAGGAAAATTTCTTCCCTCATTTCGATCCCCCATATCTTTATTTTTTTTTCATATCACATACCCTTCAACGCCACTTCTCCATAAGGTTACATTTTTTTTCAAAACTTAAGAAAAAGCAGAAGAATTTTGAGCCAGTGAAATTACAGATATCGCAATCAGTTGTCTTTTTATCAGTCGTATTTGTCCTATATTTTTCATTATTTTTTCTCCTCCGATTGACACAATTATCAGGCTTGGTAAATGTTGCACAAAGAAATTGAGGTAATATATGTTACATGAAATATTGGCAGGTAAACAGGTGGTTTTGGCTTCTGCATCCCCACGCAGAAAGATCATATTTGATTTTTTGGGAATAAAGGCATTGGTTCTGCCAGCTGACATAGAAGAAAATGAAGTGGCAAAAACTCCACAATTACTCGTACAGCGGCATGCTTACATTAAAGCAGAACATATCGCAAAGCAGATGTCACCAGATACAATTGTCGTCGGCTCCGATACTATCGTCTATCATGATAAAGAAGTATTGGGTAAACCAACAGATAAATATGTCGCTTATGAATATCTGCATCGCCTATCTGGACAAAAGCATTACGTATATTCCGGTGTAGCGGTGAGTTATAAGAACAAAATTCACACGAGTTATACTCGTACTGCGGTGGAATTTGAAGAGCTTAGCCGCGAAGAGATCGAAGCATATCTGGAAACAGGTGAACCTATGGATAAAGCCGGAGCTTATGGAATTCAGGGCTATGGCGCGCAATTCATCAAGAAAATCAGCGGCTGTTATTTTACAGTAATGGGTTTCCCTATCAGTGCATTTTATGACCTGGTAAAAAAGTATATAAAATAGAGGATAATAATATGAAGATTTTTTATAATTGCAAACTCGTACCAATGAGCAGACAGGAAGGATTTTTTACTGCCTTTAGCATTGAAGACGGCAAGATCAAAGAGTTATTTGAGCTTAAGCCACAACTTGAGGCTGAATATATTGATCTAAAAGAAGCTTTCGTATTACCGGGATTTATCGACACGCATACACATTGCGTAAGCGGCGGCATTTACAGTATGGGAGTAAATCTGGATGGCTGTCGTGATCTGGATGAATTGAAAAAGCGCCTTACTTCAGGAAAACTACTTGGTGATAAGCTCTTCGGTTGGCATCTTGATGAAATGGAACTTGTGGAAAAGCGATTTCCAACTGCTCAGGAACTGGATGAACTCTTTCCCAAAACAGCAGTCCTTATCCGGCGGGTTGATGGTCATTCCTGCGTAATAAACACTTTTGCAGCACAACAGATTGCTGCTGTTCAGCCCTTGAACTCAGATTTTAACGGCTATTTTCGCGGCAGGATCAATGATCAGATCGTGAACTGGTTTCACAGCAGTCTGGATGATGAAAGCATTTTGCAGGCTTATGACCGCGCTGCAGCTCATGCAATAAAATTTGGGCATACAACTGTTCACACTATGGTAGGTGATGGTTACGAAAGTTTAGAACATTATGGTTTACTGATGAAAAACATGAATAGATTCCCGATAGAATTTATCCCTTATGCTCAATGTTTCAATATTGAAGCTGCTTTGGAAGCAGGTGCCAAGCGTTTAGGCGGCTGCATTTTGGCTGATGGCTCTTTTGGTTCGCATACTGCGGCACTTTTTGAAGCTTATGAAGACCAGCCTCATAATTATGGGATATTGTATCATGATGACGCTCACTGGAAGAACTTTGTTTTAAAAGCACACGAAGCTGATTTGCAGATAGCCGTGCATTGCATTGGTGACCGCGCTATAAGCCAGGTTTTGAAATATTACAGCGAAGCACAGGAAAACGACCCTAAAGATTTGCGGCACATTCTCATCCATAATGAGCTTACCAGTGAACCCATGATATTCATGATGGGAGTTAATAATATTGTCGCGGCAATGCAGCCGATGTTTGACAGATTGTGGGCTGGCAAAGGTGGATTATATGAACGCGTTCTGGGCAAGGAACGCACGGAAAACACCAATCGTCTGCGTACTCTGCTTGATAATGACGTGATAATTGGTGGTGGCTCAGACTGGTATGTGACAGAAATGGACGCCTTAGCAGGCATGGATGCTGCAACAAGGATGCACAATCCTGCTGAAAGACTCACTGCTTACGAAGCAGTGGAATTATATACCTGCAACGCTGCTTACATTTCACATGATGAAGACAGGATAGGTCAACTTGAAAAAGGTTTCCAGGCAGATTTCGTAGTATTGGCAGAAAATCCTCTGGAGTCTGAGGAAATCCGCAATATTGAGATTCTGGACGTATATAAATCAGGTATAAAAGTTAGCAAATAACATACTATTTATGAGAGGAAGAGCATGAAAGTCCTTCATACATCTGACTGGCATTTGGGACGTTCTTTATATGGACGCAAGCGATATGAGGAATTTGAAA
>Ga0307991_1001865_pt1 | contig 14508 bp, 16 predicted proteins | sample EllFjometagen131_FD_203146 | JGI IMG/M metagenome (GOLD analysis project Ga0307991, IMG submission 203146) | Marine microbial communities from Ellis Fjord, Antarctic Ocean - #131 | ecosystem: Environmental > Aquatic > Marine > Unclassified | place: Southern Ocean | collected 2014-10-08
TAACTGAATCAATAAATATTAGAAATACTATGAAAAAAGATATTCATCCAAAATATTATAAAGCAAAGGTCACTTGTACTTGTGGCAATACTTTTGAAATTGGATCTACAAATGAAAAGATAGAAGTAGAATTATGTTCTAAATGTCATCCTTTCTATACTGGTAAACAAAAATTAATCGATGATGCTGGAATTATTAATAAATATGAAAAGCGTATTGCTAATCAAGCTAAGGTAGCTAAAACTAAAGTCGGTAAAAAGGCTAAAAAAGTTAGAAATACAGCAAAAAAAACTGAGACTAAAAAGATAAAAACAACTACTGAAAAATAACTATATTAGAACAAAAAACACTCTTTACTTTTTAAGAGTGTTTTTATTTTATAAAACGATATATAATTAAACTATGATTACTGAAAAACAAATAAAAAAATATCAAGACAAATTTAAAGAACTGGAAAAACAAATGAATGATCCAGCTATTTTTAATGATCATAAAAAAATACAAGTAATATCTAAAGAATATAATGAAATAAAAAAAACACTCAGTAAAATTGAAGAATTAAATGAGCTCAGAAAACAGTCTGAAGAATGTGATGAAGCTCTGAAGTCTGGCGACGAAGAATTAGTTAAAATGGCTAAAGAAGAAAAAATAGACCTAGAAAAAAAATTAGAAAAATTGGAACTAGAAACTGAAAAATTAATAAATCCTTCTTCTCCCCTAGATAAAAAGAATGCTATTATGGAAATTCGAGCTGGGACAGGCGGAGATGAATCAGCTCTTTTTGCAGCAGACTTATTTCGAATGTATTCCCGTTTTGCTGAAAATAATAATTATAAAATTAAGATAATTAACGAAAATAAAATAGGAATTGGCGGATTCAAAGAAATAATTTTTTCAATTACTGGAGATAACTCTTTTGGAACTTTAAAATATGAAAGTGGTGTTCACCGAGTTCAAAGAGTTCCGGAAACTGAAAAAGCTGGACGAGTTCACACCTCTGCTGCTACTGTTGCTGTTTTACCAGAAGCTGAAGATGTCGATTTGGTTATTGAAAACAAAGACCTAAGAATAGATACTTTCTGTTCCTCTGGAAAAGGTGGTCAAGGCGTTAATACCACTTATTCTGCCGTCAGAATTACTCATCTACCAACAGACATAGTTGTTTCTTGCCAAGATGAAAGATCACAAATTCAAAACAAAGAAAGTGCCATGAAAGTTTTAAAATCTAGAGTTCTGGCTCATCAAGAAGAAGTAAGAATGACGGAACTTTCTGCTAATCGAAAATCACAAATTGGTTCTGGAGATCGTTCAGAAAAAGTTAGAACTTATAACTTTCCTCAAAATAGAGTTACTGACCATCGAATTAATTTAACATCATATAACTTAGATCGAGTAATGGATGGTGATATTGAAGAATTTATCACTAAACTTAAAGAATTTTACCGCCATGAAGATTAAAGATATTTTAATCTGGGGCACTGAAAAATTAAATAATAGCCGAATAGATTCAGCATACTTAGATGCTGAGTTATTATTATCTTTAATTTTGAAAAAAGACAAGGAATTTCTATATACTTATCCAGATTTTGAATTAAATAATAAGCAGATTAAAAAATATCAAAAATTAATCAAAAAAAGAGCTACTCATTATCCTCTGGCCTATATTTTTGGCTATAAAGAATTTTATGGCTTAAAATTTCAAGTTAATGAAAATGTTTTAATACCGCGACCAGAAACCGAATTACTTGTTGAAGAAACTTTAAAAATTTATAAAAAAAATACTGAGCAAAAAATAATTGAAATTGGTACTGGTTCGGGTTGCATTGCTACTAGTTTAGTAAAAAATGGAATTAGCAATATTATTGCCACTGATATTTCTTCTAAAACTTTAAAAGTAGCTAAAAATAATGCTAAAACTCATCAAGTCAGTAGTCAAATTAAATTTATCAAGGGAAGCCTACTAAAGCCCCTTAAAGATAAAAAAATAGATGTTCTAATCGCTAACTTACCTTATTTAGATGATAGTTATCAAAAAGAATCCTCTATTCAATATGAACCTAATTTAGCTCTTTATTCTGGAAAAGATGGATTAAATGATTACAAAAAATTATTTACAGAAATTTCTAAATTAGAACATCAACCTAGATACATTTTAATAGAATTAAATCCAAAGCAAATTAAACCTTTATCTGCTTATATAGTAAAACTATTTCTCCGAGTAAACATAGAAACAAAAAAAGACCTACAAGGTCTGGAACGAATTATGGTTATTAAATTAAAATAATTATAAATATATGAAAGCAATCATCATACCTGGAAATGGTAATTCAAAAATTACAGACATTTGGTATACCAGCGTAAAAAATGAATTAAAAAAATTAAACTTAGATGTTATTGCTGAAAATATGCCGGATCCTGAATTAGCTCGAAAAAAATATTGGATTCCTTTTATGAAAGAAAAACTATCCAATGACGATTCAATATTAATAGGACACTCTTCCGGAGCTGTGGCTATTATGAGATATCTTGAAAAGAATAAATGTAAACTAGCAATTTTAATTGGAGTTTGTCATACAGACCTAGGACTAGAAAGTGAGAAAAAAAGTGGTTATTATAGTGGACCTTGGCAATGGGATAAGATTAAAAATAATGCTGAAAAAATAATAATATTTGCATCAAAAAATGATCCCTATATACCAATCTCTGAACCACTACTAATAAAAAATAAACTTGCAGCAGATTTTCATGAATACGATGATGGTGGTCATTTTGGCGGAGATGTTAATAAAAAAGAATTTCCTGAAATAGCTAGAATAGTTAGTAATTTTATAAAAAAAGTTTAAGCAAAAAAGACCATGTTATACAACATGGTAAACCTGTAAGGTCTGGAACGAGTTATGGTTATTAAATTAGCTTAAAATTAAAATTTACAAAAAAAATTACTCTTAATTATAAAGAGTATTTTTTATTAAAATTTTCTTGCTAGGTAAATTTAATCTACTGACCAAATTTCAAACATAAATTATTCTACATATTCCCCCATATTTCAACTAGGCGCCCTTATCAAAATTAAAGGTGAGCCAGATTTAGCTCATTAGTATGTAAGTTTTCATACTCTATATTTCCGTCAGTAATTTAACTGACAACCCAACAAGAATTAAATCTTACTAAAATTATAAATACTTGTCAAACAAAAAAGACCATGTTATACAACATGGTAAACCTACAAGGTCTTGATCGAGCGATGATTGTAAAACTATCTTAAGATTCTAAAACTTCTTTATACAAGTCAACGGCCTGTTTTTTTGTTGCTTCAATTGAAATTCCCGCATCTAAATACTTAACTACTGATCCTCTTTTTTCAAAAATTCTTCTTAGCTTTTTACCTTCAAATAAAGGCTTAACTTTTTCTTGAAATTTTAATTTTTCAAAATTACAATTATCATCTTTGGTTCTTCCAGCTAGCCTTTCAAATAAAATATTTACATCTTTAATGGTTGGAATAATTAATAAATCTGGTGCATTATCCAGAGCTAATTTATTTCCCTGCAAAGCTAAAACTTCTTTAACAGTTAAAGAATCTTCTTTTTGTAATTCTGATTGAATTGGTTGATAAACTATAGAAGTAGAAACGCTTCGTGATTGAATAATAGTTTTCCCAGCACTTAAAACAGGTAAAATCACTCTTTTATACAAAACCAATCTATCTGTAGAATAACATTCTGCTGTTAAATTAGCGTGATAAGGTCGACCATTATGAGCAATAACTTCCTGTCTTATTACTTTACCAATTCCCACATGAGTTGGCTCAGAAGAATAAATAACATCATAATCATCTAAATTAACATAATATTTATTAGCCTGCTCATGAAATTTTGGATTAGAAAAATCAGGATGAAAACCATATTCTTCCCAATATTTATGTAAATCTAAAATTCGCTGACCCTTATCTTTCAAATAATCAACAATAGCGTCCAGAACGACACTTTTACCAATACCATCTAGGCCATCGATAACTATAAATTTTCCTTTATTCAATCCGTTAGATAAATTTTGTTTCATCTTATTAATATATATTTATAATTTATCGTATAACATTTTATTTCCGTAAAATAATTAAATTATCTAACGGATTTCATGATTTTGTAAGACGATTCATGAATCGTCTCTAATTAACTCAACAAAAGTATATTTTAATTTATCTGTTTCAAAATGTTCTTCTTTGATAATCTTATTAAACTGCTCATATTCTGGGAAAAAAGTATCAGCATCCTCTATCACATCATCAACAATTGTTAAATAAAGTTTATCAACTAAATCAATTGCCTGAGTATAAATTGAACCACCACCAATTATAAATATTTCTTCTGAATCAATTTCCTGAGCACCTTTAATAGCCTCTTCCAGAGAATGAGTAACTAAGCATTTGTCCTGCTGATAAGACTCATCCCGAGTGATAATAATATTAGTTCTGTTTGCTAATGGCCGACCAATAGATTCAAAGGTTTTTCGACCCATAATTACCGGATGTCCAGCTGTAATATCTTTAAAATGTTGTAGGTCATGCGGAATATCCCAAAGAAGCTTATTGTCTCGACCAATAGCTCTATTTTTTCCAATGGCACAAATTATACTTATAAATGGCTTCGCCATAAATTTTAAATTATTAATTATAAATTTCAAATTCTGATTTTAAAATTAATTTGAAATTGAACCATTATAAAATTATATTAAAATTTGAAATTGAAAATTAAAAATTAGATTGCAATAGGAGCCTTAATACCCGAATGCGGATTATAATTTTCCAATTCAAAATCTTCAAATTTAAATTTAAAAATATCCTTTACTTCAGGATTAATTTTCATAGTTGGTAACTCTCTAGTTTTTCGAGCTAACTGTTTTTCTACTTGCTCAAAATGATTAGAATATAAATGAACATCTCCAAAAGTATGAACAAATTCTCCAGCCTTTAGGCCACAAACCTGAGCCATCATCATTGTTAATAAAGAATAAGAAGCAATATTAAATGGTACCCCCAGAAAGAAATCTGCACTTCTCTGATATAACTGACAAGACAATTTTCCTTCACTCACATAGAATTGAAATAAAGAATGACACGGTGGTGGAGCTGATTTTTTTCCTTTAATTAAGCTCTGTAGATCTCCTACATTCCAACCACTCACAATAATTCTTCGCGAATTTGGATTATTCTTAATTTGATCCACAGCATATTGAATTTGATTAATTTTACTACCATCATTAGCTTCCCAGGCAGTCCATTGTTTACCATAAATTGGTCCCAGATCTCCGCTTTCATCAGCCCATTCATCCCAAATACTTACTCCATTATCATTAAGATATTTAATGTTGGTATCACCACTTAAAAACCATAGTAATTCATGAATAATTGACCGTAGGTGGACTTTTTTAGTAGTTAGTAGGGGAAACTTCTTCGAGATATCAAAACGCAACTGAGCTCCAAAAATTCCTCGAGTTCCAACTCCAGTACGATCTCCTCGATCCTTCCCTTCCTTATATATTTTTTCCATTAAATCTAAATATTGTCGCATCCCGTTAGATATTATTTATATGATATAGCTATCTTTATAAAGTAAACAATCCACCGCACCCCTTAAGATAATCTTGAATAAAATTATCTAACGGGATAAATATTTTTATTTATTTACCTGTGCTTCCATGTCTACCCTCACCTCGAACACTTTCAGAAAGTTCTTTAACCTCTTCTAATTCAGCAGAAACAACAGCTTGAATTAATAATTGTGCTATTTTGTCTCCTTTTTTAAATTCATAGGCCTGATTAGAAAAATTTCCCAAACAAACCATATATTCTCCTCGATAATTATGATCACCAACTCCACCAAAAACCTTTAGACCCTTAGCTCCTAGACCACCTTTATCCCAAATCAAAGCACAATAATCTTCTGAAAGCTCCAGAGCAAAACCTGTTGCAAAAGTATATCTTTCTCCGGATTGAATTACAACATCTTCGTTAGAAAAAATATCCATTCCAGCATCACCTTTCAGAGCATAAGCTGGTAATTTAACATCTGATCTAAGTTTCTTAATTTTAATTTTTAATTTCATTTATTATTTCTTCAATTTGTTTATGATATTCTTCCAAACTACCATTATTTTCAATGGTGTAATCAGCTTCTTTGGTAACTTCTCGAATACTGACTTCTGTTTCAGCTTCAGCATCTTTTTGAAATTCTTCAAAAGTTTTTTCTTCATCTCCTGGATTCTCTTTTCTAGACTTAATTCGCTCATATCTAATTTTCTCGTCAGCCCTAACATTAATTAAATAAAAACCTTCCAATTCTTTCAAATATTTAATATCCGCCACTCTCCTTACTCCATCTACTAAAACAACTTCCTGAGAATCATCTTGGACATCTTTAACAATAATTTTAGCTAATAAATCTTGTCCAAATTTTTCTCTTAGAATAGTAGACAAATCCTGCATGTTTTCTCGACTCTGCTCTTCTCCAATTCTATCTAAAATATTTCGTAAAGGGGTAGAAAACTTATAGGAATTAGAATTAAACTTTTCTTTAATATAATTTACAAAAACACCCTTACCGCTAGCAATTTCTCCAACTGAAGCTAAAATTATTTTATTCATGATATTATTTTTACTTCTTTAATAAATCAGCTTCATATTCTGGAAGATACTGTTTATATTTTACACCAGCTAAATCTAACATTTTTCGAGAAGCTTTACATATATCTGTATCATGATATTTATCTTCCTTATAGATAACCTCTTTAATACCATTTTGAATAATAATTTTGGCACATTCATTACAAGGAAATAAATTAACATACAATTTACAATCTTTGGTGTCTTTATTAGAATTATAAATAGCGTTAGCTTCGGCATGAACTACATAAGCATATTTAGTTTCGTGTAGAGCGCCTTCTCTTTCCCAGGGTAAATCATCATGTTCTATTCCTCGGGGCCAACCATTATAACCTAAACCAACAATAACATTTTTCTGATCCACAATTACTGCTCCACATTTTGTACTTGGGTCTTTGGAACGACGAGCAATTAAATCGCACATTTGCATAAATGTTTCGTCCCAAGAAAGAATAAGGTCTTTGTCCATCCCATTAAATATTATTTATTAAATTTATTTTATCTCTAAAAAATACTTCTCTTTGTTAGATATAATAGTATTAACAGAATAATTATCTAACGGGATAAATATTTTTAAAATTATTTTTTAACTAAGGTGATGGTATTTTATCAATTTTACTCAGGCAGAGCAAATTTATCCCTCACCTTTGAATTAAGGTGATGGGGTTAATCTAAATATTCTAAGTCTTTTTTGATTTGTTTTCTAAGATTATCACTATTTTCAAATTTTTTAATTGCTCTAATTCTAGAAACGACTTCAACTTTTACATTTTCTTTATAAATATCTCTACTAAAATCTTTTATAAAAACTTCCGCTGAAGTTTCTTCGCCAAAAGTTTCTTTATAGCCAAAATGTAACAAACCCTTATGCTTTTCTTTATTAATATGAATATTCACTAAATAAACTCCATAACTAATATCCAAATCCAGAGCATCTAAATTAGCAGTTGGAAAACCTAATTTTCTTCCTCGACCTTTTCCCCAAATAATATTAGCATTAAAAATTCTACCCTTCGTTCTACCCTCTTTAATCACAAAATAAAAAGCAATTAATAAAGCAAGCGATGAAAGTATCTGAATATTATTTAAAACATTTTTGTTTAAAACATAATCTAAAATTACTGCTGAAAAGGGCCAAAATAATTCACAAATTGTAGCCGTAGAAGCACTGATTCTTTTCAAACCATAATAATAGATGAACATTGATAGAGCTCCGCTGGTAAATACTATTATTAATAAATAAAACCACTGAATATTGCTTACACTATTTAATTCAAATATACTCCCTGTAAATATGATCAATAATAAAGACAATATTGCTGTGATCCCGAATCTCAGGGCAGCAGTCATTTTAAAATCTAAATGATTCACAATCCTTTTTCCAAATACAGTAGACGAGCCAAAAGAAAAAGCTGCAATTAAAGCGAAAAATGCTGCACTATGTATCCAATCTACTTCAAAAATATTTATCTGACCAAAAGCCAAAAAATAACCAGCCACAATTCCAATCATCGCCCAAAAATAAAATCGAGAGCTCAACTTTTCTTTTAATATTAATCGAGCCATTATCAAAGCAAATATAGGCTGAAGCTTTTGCAAAATTATAACCGTAGAAAAAGTAGTCTCTCCATCCATTGCGGCAAAGAATGCTTTAGTAATCATCAAAGTTCCTAATAAGCCACCAAAAACACAAACCCAAAGAATAGCTAACCAAGATTTTTTACTTAACTTTTTAATTTTATACCAATTCAAAAATAAAAAAGGACTTAAAACTATAAATCCCAATGTATGCTCTAAAAAAACCACCAGACTTGCTGGTAAAACATAAAATTTTGGTCGAATAAAGACTCCATCTAAACTCCAAAATAAAGCCGCTAACATTATAGCGCCTGCTCCTGTTAAAATTCTTTTATCTACTTTGGGAAGTTTTTTTAGCATAGTCTCGTTATTTAAGATTATCAAAAATCAAACAAAAAAGGAAGCTGAAAGCTTCCTTTTTTTATTCTAAAAATTTTCTTATATACTAATTTTTATTCCGGGTCCCATGCTGGAAGACATAGAAACGCCTTTAATATAAGTTCCTTTAACTCCATTTGGTTTTATTCTCTTTATAACTTCTAAAAAACTAGAAATATTTTCTACTAATTGAGCTTCATCGAAACTAACTTTACCAACAGCTAGATGAACATTACCAGAATCATCATTCTTAAATGTTTCTTTACCCTTTTTAAGCTCTTCAATCATCTTAGTAACGTTAGGACCGATAGTTCCTGATTTTGGATTAGGCATTAAACCTTTTTGTCCTAAAATCTTAGCAATTTGAGCAATCTTTGGCATCATGTCCGGAGTAGCAACAGCTACATCAAAATCACATTTACCAGTTTTCTTAATTTTAGCAATTAAATCATCATCTCCGGCAATTGTTGCTCCGGCTTTTTTAGCCTCATCAATTTTAGAAGTAAAAGCTGCAATTTTCTTTTCCTTACCACTTCCATTTGGCAAAGTAACTGTTGATCTAATAATTTGATCACCTTTTTTAGGATCAATTCCTAAACAAATATGAACTTCAACTGAAGCATCAAATTTAACAGTAGAGGTTTCTTTAACTAATTTTACTGCTTCTTCCAAGGGATAAACTTTATTTTTATCTACTTTAGAATCTAATTCTTTAATTCTTTTTGATTTTTTTCCCATACTAATTTCTTTCTTTCGAGGTATTAATGCATCTAGACTTTTCTCATAATAAATTACGTTACAAAATAAATAAATTTTACGATAAATTTTCTAAATAATTTTTAAGGTTTAGCGGGGCTAAGCTGAAAAAATTTTTATAAAATTTAGCCAAAATTTAAAATTGCAGTAGTAAAATTATTATGGGATAAGTCTACCAATGCTCCCTCGATTAATTATATTTATTATTTTAATCTTTTAATCTAATATCCACTAAAGACACTTTTATTTTAAAACACTTTTCACCAATTTCATGTGCCCATTCTTTCTGATTATTATATGGATCATCTGTACCATCACTATTAGCTTCAAAATTAGCACAAATTTCATATTCTCTATCACTTAGAATTGTATATTTATAATCAGTTAAATCTTTTTCTGTTCTAGAATAACGAATCATATCCATATCGGCATTTTCTAAATTTTCTGGTAATTCTCCATTATTTCTAGTATGATCTTCAATTCTATGTTTAATACTATTTAAATCATTAACAGTATTGCTATCATGTTTTATTTTTCTCACCTGAGCAGGAGAATCTGCTATTAAAAAACCAGAAATTAATATTACTATCACCAAAGCAATAGAACCCCAAAAATAGACTTTTAATACTGTACTTTTTTCAAAATTAACTCTTTTAATATTATAAAGATAGTAGGAAAGAACAGTTCCAGAGATTATAATTGTAGTTAATACTTTCAAAGCAATTTTAGATGTTAAATCTCCACTTAGATAGTTATTAATAATTCCAATAAGAGAAACTATTATTACTACTGCTGAAACAAAAATAATAATATAAGTCATCCACTTTCTCAGCTGAGATTCTTTATCTAACTCCCCCTTTTTAAGACTCTTTTGAATTAAAGAAGTCATCCAATAATAAACCGGAGCAGCTACAATTACAGCTGAGATAGCAAATCTCAGAGCATCTGCTGAAAATCTACCACTATAATTAAGCGCATCTGGAATTAATTTATTGATCACTTGGAATAAAATTATTCCACTCGAGAGAGCTGCAAATATTAAACCGAATAATGATAATAAATAAAAGAAAGTAATTTTAACACTATTTGTTGTACTCATAATATTATTTTTATTTTTAAAATTATTATTTAACTTTAATACCCATTTGTCTAGCGGTACCTTCAATAATTCTCATTGCAGCTTCTATATCATAAGCATTCAAATCAGGCATTTTCTTTTCAGCGATTTCTTTAACCTGAGCTTTAGAAATAGTAGCTACTGTTTCAGTTAAAGGATTACCAGCACCTTTTTTGATACCTGCTGCTTTTTTTAATAATGCTGAAGCTGGAGGAGTTTTTAAAATGAAATCAAAACTAGCATCTTCATAAACTGTAATAACTGCCGGTACAACTTCTCCCATTTTATCTTTAGTAGCATCATTGAATCTTTTACAAAAACCTTGAATATCTAATCCGTGTTGACCCAAAGCTGGACCAACTGGAGGAGCTGGATTTGCTTTACCACCTTGTATTTGTAATTTTATAATTGTTTTTACTTTTTTAGCCATACATTTTTTTGAGATCTAGAGAAGCCTAATCCGAAGATTATCTAAATCCTTAACTTAATTATTTATATTTTCTTAATTTGTAAAAAATCTAATTCCACTGGAGTTTCACGACCAAACATAGAAACCAATACTTTAACTTTACCGTGACTTTCATCAATACTATCAGTTTTACCTTCAAAACCTTTAAATGGTCCATCAACTATTTTAACTGCATCACCTTTGGAAACATCAATCTTATATTCTGGCTCTTCAACACCCATTCTCTTTTGTAGTGACTTTACTTCTTGTTCAGACATTGCTACCGGAGTAGTTCCAGAACCAATAAAACCAGTTACATTAGGAGTATTTCGAGCAACATACCAAGAAGCATCAGTAACAATCATGTTTACTAAAACATATCCTGGAAAAATTTTTTCTCGAACTGTTTTTCTTTTACCGTTTTTAATCTTAATTTTAGTCTCTGTTGGTATTAATACATCAAAAACATACTCTTTCATATTCATTGATTCGACTCTTTGTTCAAGATTTCTTTTTACATTTTCTTCGTAACCAGAATAAGTGTGCAAAACATACCACTTACGACCAATTTTAGCATCTTGCTTTGGCATATATTTAATTAGTTAAAATTATTTAATGAAATTTTCTAAAACTTTTGTTAAAGCAAAATCTACTATGCCTAAAAATATAGCCACAAAAATACTAATAAAAAGAACTTGTCCAGTCTTTTTAATAACTTCTTTTTTAGTAGGCCATACAACTTTCTTAAGCTCTGTAATAGAATCTTTAATATACTTTATAAATTTTTTGAACATATTTTAATTTAGTAAATAACAAAAAAGTATAGCTAGAAATCTAACTAACTGCAATTAGTATAGCTATTATAAGTAAAAAAGTCAACCCTGTTAAATAAGATTTTAATAAATATTATAAAATAAGTAAATTTTGATAATTTTATATGAATATAATTTTTGTAGCACAATATATAATCTAAATCTTAACTTTAAGTTTTTATAAAAATTTAAAGTTATTTAACAGGGTCAAAAAAACCCCGCCAAAATGACGGGGCCTGAATCTTACAATTAACTATTCCATAAAAACTTCCATTTCTCTAACGTCATCCCCATCCTCCATTACCGGCTTATCATAATTATCTATATCATTTAATTCCAATTTATTTACCTCAGTCCAATCATTCTCATTAATTACACTAATCTCCTCGCTTCCAATAATATATAGATAATCATCTAAATAAATAGCTCTCTTAATATTTTTCTTACTTATAGCCTTAGTTAAACTAATTTTATTATCATCATAGGAAAAAACATAAGCTCCTTTTCCACCTGGAATAAAAAACACTTCATGTTTTTTATCTAATAAGAAAGCATGATGATTATTAACTGCTTCTGACCAATATTCATCTAAGGTATACTTACTTACTTCCTGAGGATCAGTTGGATCAGAAACATCAAATAAAGAAAGTTTAACATGAGAACCATCCTTACCTATTCCTAAAACAGTATCTTTAGTTAAAGGATGAAGATAAGAAGAATATCCAGGAATCTTTAGCTCTCCCTTTAACTCTGGCTTAGAAGGTTTAGATAAGTCTAAAACATAAAATGGATCTGTTTGTCGGAAAGTAACCACATAAGCCATTTCTCCTACAAATCTAACTGAATAAACTCTTTCGGTTTCTCCAAGATTTAAAATAGAACCTTCTTCTTTTAAATTATTATCTAAAACATAAACATCATTCAAACTCTCTCCCCTACCAATGAAATAGAAAGAACCTGTTCTTTCTCCCACAGTGGTTGCTATTCTTAAATTACCTTCATATTCATCCAAAGCAAATTGATTTAAAGGATAACCAGGAACTTCACCATTAGCGTCTACTTCAAAATTTTCTAAACCGATTTTCACAATTCCAGTTTTTTCTAATTCTCTAATATGTTCTTTATGATATTCATCCATTCTATTAGTAAATTCATTTTCTATTCTCAATCTTTCATCATTATCTAAACCATTGTAAAATTTCTCCAGTAGAACTTGCATTTCCGTCATTTTAGCCTGATTACTGATGTCATAGGAGTTCAAGGTCTTTAATAATGTAACTAAAGTGCTAGGCACCAAATCAGAGCATTTTTCGCTCAGAAAACCATATAAAAACTCAAGACTATCTTTATTATAAAAATAAGTAATATAAATTGCTTCTTCAGACATATAGATAACTGAGGAATTAGAAGAACCAACAAATGAAGTCTTATCCTTTATTTCTCCAGACTGAGCATCTATCTTCAAAACAATAAAAGTAGAATCTGTTTCTGCTGGTATGTTTGGATAATAAATATCAGCACATGCTATTTCTAAATCATTTCCACCTTCTATAAATGGTCTAATTGGACAAGGCTTATAAGTATTAATATAATTCCTGGTCACTAAATAAATTTCTCCATTATACAAACGAGCCTCCATTAAATAATTATTATCACCTAACTCTAATTTCCATTCTTCACTTGGATTTTGAGAATCACTGACATCATAACCATAAATATTTTTTCCAGAAAAAACTACTAGAGTATCTTCGTGTAAAAACAAATCACCTGATTTATCAATATTAGCTATTTCTTCTAATTCTGCCGGAGGAAAAGCTTTAATAATTTTAACCTCAGCTTCTTGATTATGAGGAATCATGCCTAAACTTCGGTAACCATAATAATATCTACTCTTAGCATAGTAAATATCTTCCCCGTCTGTTTTTACTATATCTGGTTCATCAATACTTAAAACTTGAGTATTTGTATCTGATACTCTGCCAGCTGATTGCTCTTCGACTCCCATACCACTAACTTCATCCATGTCCATAGTAGCCATCATTGGAACTGCAGCGTCTTTCATCATTGCAGAACTTTCCATTACAGCCATATTTCTCATTCCTGATCCATACATAGCATATTGAGAATTAGCACTAGTGTTACTTAAATATTCTTTAAACTCTTCTTCTGAATTAAATTTTTCAATCTTATTCTTTGTTGTTTTATTAACTACATTTTTCTTTAGAATACTAGTAAGAGGTCGAGACTGAAGAACATTTTGATGATTAAAAAACTCATTATGAAAATACAAATTATAGGCAATGTAACCCACAAAACCTATGATCAATAAAATTATAACTCCTATTAGAGTACCTTTTAATGATTTTTCATTGTCGATATTTGTTTTATCAACTTCATTTTCTCCCCTGGGTGGAGTTTCATTTTGTGATGGAAAATTTTCCATATGTTTAATTTTAATTTTTAACTTTTTATATAATTTTTACCATTTTATAGTTACATTTTGTAATTAATAACAAATAAATAATTTTAAAATTATTTTAAAATTATTTAACAAGGTAAAATTAATAATATATTTAAGGACTTAAAATAAAAAAATTATCAACGTTCTTAATTTTTTTTACTATTTAATATCCCATCTACTCTTTTAGAAAAAATAAGCCAACCATTTTTCAATTTTTTACTCATCATTTTACCAGAAAGTGTTAACTTATAATATTTACGGGCTGGACCAAGATTAGATTCTTTTAAATAAGTTTTT
>Ga0307991_1001867_pt1 | contig 14506 bp, 14 predicted proteins | sample EllFjometagen131_FD_203146 | JGI IMG/M metagenome (GOLD analysis project Ga0307991, IMG submission 203146) | Marine microbial communities from Ellis Fjord, Antarctic Ocean - #131 | ecosystem: Environmental > Aquatic > Marine > Unclassified | place: Southern Ocean | collected 2014-10-08
AAGTGAAGGTTCGGGGCATTTGTCTTTTGTTTTTCTTTCCCCGAAAGATTATCCTTTTATTACAAATTTTACTAGATGGTAGCAGTTTTTACCGGAAAGTGGTAGCGGTTTACTCCGGCGTTAAAAGCTAGGGCAATACCTGTATTTATTGGGGTAACATTCTCTAATTATTCTGCAGATGAAATCAGTCCATCTATGCGTGGAGGCACAAAATGGATAATTAAAGAATGTCATTTATCTGAACGTGATGCAGAAAGGGCAATAGAAAACATAATTAAGATGCGAGAAGGTATTCATATACGAATAACTTATACAGACGTATTAAAGATTACTGATGATCAACCTGTGTATGAAATTTATGATTACCACCTTGGCAAGAAACAAGAGAGTTAGCTATACATGTGAAATTATTTATCAAAAATTTCCTTTGTGAATACCTATTTAATTCTCCTTGTCACTATTATTCTTTTCTTTCAACTCATACATTCGGAATTTGTCATTTTCGGCTACAAATTTCTCTCTGATCATTTAAACGTTATTCATCATCAATTCATCCATTACAGAAGCGTACGAATCCAATGTAACTTGAATGGAACTAAGGCAAATAAACAGATATGAAGCTCAAATAAATCAACGAAAAACAAATATTCTGATAGAGTACATTGAGTATGTAAAAATTATTAATAGTGTGTTTGGATTTTCATTACCAGAACCTATCGATATTGTTCCCAAGGTTACTTAGTTGGTTTTTGGATTTGATAGAGACCTAAAAAAAGGCAGACTAAAGGATTTGATAATTGATAACGGTAAAGTGCTGTAAACGGAAAATAACAATACACAAGTTTTAGCAATTAGCAATGCACAGGTTTTAGCAATTAGCAGTGCACAGGTTTTAGCAAATAAGAGTGCACAGTTCCTCCCATTTTCTATTAAATGTACGTTAGTTCACACAGGAAAAAGCCGCGGCTTTTTCCTGTGTGAATGCGATTTTTTTCGGTTATTGGTGTTTTTTTAACCAATAAACTGAATCAATATGAGTAACCTAATGGATTTATTAATCATGTTTCACGAGATACACTGATTAAAAAGAGAAGGAGTATTTGTACCAAAATCAATATTTTGACAGAAATGAAACTTATAAACGATTTTTATGCTCCTTTATTAGTGCTTCGAAGAACTAGTAAAGAACTTCATAAAATTTTTAAAAATGGAAAGGACTTCAGAACTTTACCGAAGTTAATTGATGGTGAGAAATATAAAGATAATGATAGAGTGCTAATTGAAGAAATTATTAAGATAGGAAATGAATGCAAAAATATTATTGTAACTAAATCTGGATTAATTGATGATGATGATTTGCGAGAAATATACATACCAAGACTGTTAACACATTATATATTAATTGAAAAGGCTTTTAATAATGAAATCCAAAAAGAAGTTGAAAGGTTTGATGGGTATGAATTTCCAAACGAAATTGATGATATTCTTGACAATAAAGTCCGAGACTTGATTAATAAACTAGAAGAGTTAAACCTAAGTGTAGAGCGAAAAACGTTCAAGAAAATTTAAACCACTTTCTAAGTCTTCAAAAATATTTTTTACAGATTCTCTAACAATTCTAAATCGATTGGCAAACGACTCATCTGTAGTTGATTTTTCATCAACAAGTATTATCGTTTTTTTTAATGCTGCAGCATAACCAATTTCTAAAGTTAAACCAAAACCTGAGGGGTTACCTTTCTCTAAATAAGCAAAAATAATATCTGATTTTTTCACGTAATGTAAATCCCAAGTATTAAAAAGAGTTGAATCAACAAGCTGATGGTCTTTTGGATTATAAAAAATAAATTTATTTTTAAATCTATTTTTTATTTCGTCCTGCCAAGCTGATTTCATTCCTCCTGCTAAATATACTTTTTCTTTATTCACCTTCCTTTGTTTTTTTAATTTTTGTTAAATATAATGAAAATGGAATGTTCATAGAGATTGTGTAAAATCTTTTCCACCCACTTCGTAAAGAAAAGACCAATATTAGGAACAATACTAACCAATAAAAATTAAAATCCGCAAAGAAGTCAACGCAGTACGATAAAATTGATGCAAAAACACCAAAAACAGATGTCAATACGGCAATAGTGTGTAACTGATCAAATAGTTCTGCTCTAAACATAAATGTATATACCAATTGATTCGATTCTGGTGTTTCTGACATTGCTATGTTTCTATATGAGTTAAAACTTTCAAGCTTTTGGTCAGCATCTGATACTCTTTTAATCATTTCAGCAGAAGCAATCTTAAACACATCCCCCTCTGATAGTTTCTTTTTAATAGATTTTGATGAGCAAAAAATATTACCAATAAATGTTTCATCATACACCCAGGCTTTAATAAGACTAAATGAGAAGACAACGTAGCCAATTACATAAGCTAATATAATTGTTGCAAATGTTCCATAATCTAATTCCAAAGGACAATTAAAAACGTGTTTTGCTATCATTAAAACTACTATCCCTGGAATAATAAAACCAATGATGTCAAAGAAGAATTCTTTTAATGATGCTACTAAATCTACTTTCATAACTTAATATTTAGATATCCTCTTGAGGATCGACTTATATTTAATACTAAGCTTGTTTTGATATTAATTCATCTATAAATTCTTCAACTTGACGATGTTCATCAACAGGATCATATGTAATAATGTTAATGTTATAGTCTTTTTTCCATCTATTTATTTCTGTTTCTGTAACATTATTAATAGGGATTAATGCATAATGATCAGGTGAACCCCCATGGAAAATGTGGTGTATAAATCCTAATAAAAGTAATATTTCTGGATCAGTAAGTGAGATTCCTAAGAATAATATATTGAATGTTGAAAATATCACATGTAACACGCTCTGATAACCTCTTTCATTGTAAATGATGCTTCTATAATCTTTGTCTGTCAAAATTATTTCTTTTGGGGCACGACTTGAATCACCATGTGCTTTTAAAATAAAATGCTCATTTTCACATAAGTTATAATTTATAGAAGCGGCATCTTTGTATGTATACACAGTTGGCATTTCATGTTTTACTTTGACATAAGCATTTTCAAGAAGAGTATCATAATTAGTTGTTAGAATGAATTTATTATTTATTTCAAATAATTTACGGTGCAAAGAGGTTGGAATTATTTTTTTATCATCAAACCTACGTTTAATGAACTTATGGAGGCCTGAAGGTAATAACTCCTTTATTTCTTCAGCAACTAAAAGATATTTCGCTGGATTATCAATGAGTGATTTTAATTCTTCAATCTTAATATTTGGCGTGTTAGTTTCATCTTTCAATTGAGTTGTAAGTTCCAAAAGAAGATCTTTCCAACAAGGAAACCCTGCAGTTATAGATAATCCTGCACCAACAAAAAGACCACAATTAGACTTTTTTAGAGCGGTTATTAAGCTTGGAGGTATATTCTTTGAATTAAATTTTGTCATCTTTAAAAGTAAAATTAAGATTGTTTTTAAACTTATTCCTAAATACCCGATATCTGATTGAAATATTCTTTTTTAAGGCACCCTGCTTGTTAAAAGCTTCAATATAATCATATAAATCTTTATCGTAATTAGTGCTCTTTTTGTCTTCAATTAATACTTCTGGATTTGGATTGTATTTTTTACGCTTAACTTCAAACGCCGATAAATTATTAGCAAATTCAATAGGATTTAGTAAAGATATATTATCATAAAGATTATAAAATAACCAATAACTATCCACAAAACCCCATTTATTCTTGAAAATACCTTTTGCAAAATCATTAACCTCATACATCCAGCCTAATATTTTATTTGCTTTTCTTAAATAAATCGACAGTTCAAAGTTTTGTGCAGAAGATAGATCAAGATACAACTGATATAAGGCCGGTGCTTTAATGTCTTTTTCATTATTATAATACATTAATGCAATAACATGATCTAAATAATCCTGATGCTTAAACCTCTTGTTTGAAATTCGTGAAGTTTTAAAAAATTTATGGGTTTCAGTAATCATATAAGTATTTGTTCCAATATTACTTGCTAATGCATGTCTTAATTCAACCGGAATAAGAGACATACCCATTTGTAGCCTTGCAAACAGAGTTCTAATTTCTTCTTGGGAAGCCTCTTTAATAATAGCAAAAGTTAAAGAAAACTCCTTTATTGACCTTTTATAATCAACAGGTAAATTATTATAATCACAACCTGCATAATCCGAATGGGTTATTTCCTTTCCTTCTAATTTAAATTTCCCTTCAACAAATTCCCAAATTGCTCTCATTCTTTGTTGTCCATCTGTAACTTCATAATCATAAGCTGGATCGGTGGGAGTTTCCTTTATATAAAATTTTGGTAAATCGTATTTTCGTAATATTGAGTCGATTAAAAAAACTTTTTTCGAATTTGACCAAACTGGAGTTCTTTGATATTGTGGTCTAGGATTGATTGTGTGTTTTTTCTTGATTAATTCTTTGATTTTCCAATTTTCCGAACCTATTTCCATAAGAAAGAGAGTTTGTAAGTTAAATGAAACAATTAGCACATGTTTCTGTATCTTCAATAAGAATGTCCACTAATTTACTGGATTTATTTTTATTGTTCAGCCTTTTTTGAATTTTTTCTATATGATCCAGTTTAATTTGCCTCATACGTTCAGGCTGCATAATTTCGTTGAGTGTCTCATTATCCATCCAACTATAGCCATCCTTTTCGTATTCCAATGCCTTTTTAAAAAGTGTCGGATGTCTTTCATAAAGCCAAATCCATTCAATTTTACGTTGGTAAAAACAAAAGTAACAGCCCGACCGGCTTCGATTGTAAACTCCTTTTTGCCCATCAACTTCAAATTCAATTTCATCATAATATGATGGAACTCGTATGCCATTATCTTTAAATATCTTAAAAACACCTTCTTTGTCAATAGAATTTTCATTGTCAAGCAAACTATAGCTATCCAAATGAGAAATTGGGAATGCTTTAGTACTCAAAAAGTCAAATGTAACATGATTAAATGTTGCAATACCTAAATTAAGCAGATCATTTAGCTTTTGAGAAAACAAATACTTTGATGATTGATGTTCACTAATAATTTCTCTATACCTGTCCATTAACTCTGGTTTAGCATGCTTTAAATATAGAGCGGCCACAACATCAATGTTATTGTTATTTAATACCTTGTTTAGTACCTCAACGCTCCATATATGTTTTCTGAAAGGGAAGATAGATTGAATGTTTGATTTTGTTGAAACATAGCCCTCACGATCCTCATCGCCTCGAATGCCAACATATGAGATTGTTGAATCATTGCCTATCCAACGTTCAAATGGTTCTAACTTCAATTTCTGAGTACACCAACGAGCCATAGATGAAGGAAGAAAACCATTGTATACATCTAAATAATGATCAAATGGGTTTTTATGACTATCACTCGTTTTAATTCTTTTAATTATTTTACCCAAAAAAGATTCTAAGTCTTGGATTAGTTCATAGGTTTCATCCAGTTCTTTTCCTGTATCTGTAAAATAGTATTCCATATCAATATCCGGATAATGTAATTTCATATACATTGCCAGAGCAGCACTATCTTTTCCACCAGATATCCCTAATACATGTCGTACCTTTTTACTCATTATCTATTTGTTCCTGTAATAGTTTAATTAATAAAGCAATATTTGCTTGCCTGTCGTCACTGCGAAGTAGTGGTTTAATTCTTTCTCCTAATTTTATAATCTCCTTTGATTTACTCTTTGGCATTCGAATTAGATTCTTTTGAACGCCTTTAACAAAAGTAGTAATTTCGAGTTTTAATACATCTTCTTTATCCTGATCAATTTCATTCTTGCTAATCTCAGTTAGATTATCTAATTCATAAATTAATTGAGGGAAGCGAACTTGAAATGCTTTTTCATCATCATCTGTAAATTGATCCAGAGATTTATTTATAATAACAGTTGCAATAGAATTAATCCAAGACTTACGATCCTCCAATGGTGTATTTATTCTTTGTGTTAATACTTTGTGTTTAGAAGTCAGAGAGTCCTTTTTTATTTTTTTGAATCTCTTTTGTAATAATAACTTATTATCAGGAAAGGATAAATTACTGTCACCCAATGTATCATTAAAAACGTCTTCGATGCGGTTCACCAAACTTTCGAAGGCTCCGCTAAGTTCCTGAGTTGCACTTCGCAATTTTATTGTAAACTCTTCGAGTTTTGAATCATTATTTAAATCGTTTACAGTAAATCCTAAAGCTCGAGGAATATCTTCAAAAAATATTTTTTCCGGATTAGTTGTATTAGCTATAGCATCACGTAATCTATATGCTTCCTTAGTCAGCTTCTGTGTTTGTTGAGTGTAGGGTATGAGTCGTTTATAGAAAACTAGAAAAGGTTTTATTGTTTCAACAAATGTTTTCGTTGAAAGGGTACTTTCCTCAATTTGATTTAAAAAGTATCTATAACGGTTAAATATATTTATTCTTGTTTTATCTAAAATAAAAGTACTTATAAAATACTTCTGAGGTTGTCGCATAGCAACATCTATGGTGTCATTAGTTAATTGTGGAATAAAGATTTCATTTTCAAAAAATGTAAACTGATTTTGTTTTGCAATTAAAAATATTGGGACCCAGAAATCAATAAAACCTTGTTTCAACTTAAACGGCTTATGTCTTAATAAGTCAATTAGCTCTTCTAACTTTCTTGGAGCAACAGTACAATCTTCTAAAAAATCTTCACAAGCTTTCCATAATGAATAAAATGACTCCTCAGAGGGTTTACCAGATATCCATTTATCGCCATGTAATTGATGAATTCCCGTATCCTTAAGAAGTGATAAATATATAGAGCGTTCAGGAGGATATTTATTCAACTCAAAATTCAATTCTTCATGCTCATTAAAATTAATGAACTGACCAATTAACTTTTTTCGCGCTGCTGATATTGCCCCACTCACTTTTTCCCTATTCATCATCTCATTTTTAAAAACAGGTGTGGAAGAGTAAAAAAGCTCGCATATTATCGAAAGTTGTGTGTTCAAGGCTTTAGAATTTCTAAAAACGAGAGTCTCTCCTTTAAAAAACCACTTAACACTTGCTTCATTACCATAAAAAGCATTTAATAAAGCATAACTTAATTGACTTTTTTCAATTCTTAGTTGCTGATCCAACTCATTTACTACAATCAGATCTTCCAAATTCGATTCTTTAACTGACTGAATCTTTTCAATCTCAATTATCTTATTTCGAATCTCTTCTGATTTTGTAAACCATCCAAATAATACAGTGTTTTTGGCCTCTTTGGAGAACAACTTTAGTTTTGATACATCAAGTTGATCATTAAATATTAAATTAATGTATCCATCACTCGAGCCTTCTGCTTCTTTATCGACAGGCTTTTCAGCCAGTAAAAAGGTAAAGTATCTGGGTGTACCTTTTTCATAATAAACCTTTTTAGCCTGTAAAATTGGAAATGAAAAATGACGATACAAATGTGGTACCAAAGCAAAATCTTTTGAAATACGATTCTCTGCAAGTTCAAGTTCTCTATTAATGTTAACATCAGTGCCTTTAAATAACACATAACGTTTGTTAAAATTCTGGTAACGTATTATTTGCTTCTGTCCAAGTGAGTCAACTATTATTTCTGGATTTTTTATTCCCAAAGAAATCTTGGCATAGGACGAAATAAATTCAGGTGTAATCTTTTGTCCGGCTCTACCAAAAATAGATAAAAGGCCGATAGTTTTAACAATTTTTAGGGCATCATTAATATTTATATTTATCCCTGTTTCTATTCTTTCTAATGCTTCTTTTAAGGCTATCCATTGGGTTACATGAGGATTGTATCTTGAACTTAGTAAGCTATGAAAGTTGTAAACTAAATAATCATAGCAATTTGCTAAACTATAGAACTGTTTGCCATTATTAAAATCACTTAATCCAAGGTAATCATCTGATTCTAAAAATGTGAACATTGATCTCTCTTGCTGTCCATAAGATTGAAAAGCTAAGATAATTATGGAGGCAGAAAGAATATCAAAAGGAAAAAGGTTTTGAGCAAATTCCAGAGAAAAATATTCTCTTAGAGGAAAAGCATCTGCATTTGAAATTGCATTAAATAAGTCTTTCTTATTTTCAAAAGGTAGATGATTTTTGATGTTTTTTTGCTTTAATCTTTCAGCAGTTAAAAACAATAATTGTTCGACTGGTTCATTAAAGCTAATCTCAATAAGTCTGCCTTTTACTTTATCCCACTCAGACTTTTGTGTTTTTGTAAGATCGAAGGCATAATCTTCAAATGACTGATGAAGTGTAGTGATAAAGAATATTTCGTAATCTGGTGTATTTACAAATTCTGCAAGTTGCTGAATAAAATACATTTCCTCCTCAGGACTTTCTTTAGCAGCAAATTCTAAGTATTTCCCAAATTCATCAATAACTATTAGAAGTCCTTTGTTTTCTTTGGAAATTTGTTGGTAATATTTTTTGAATTGGTCTAATATTTCTTGCTTCTTGTTAAGTTTGAATCTGTTACAAAATGATTGTTTAAATGAGGTATATTCTCCAATGAAGAATTCTGTTTCGAAACCAGAAAAATCACCATTTATCGGACATTCAAAATAATCATCCTTTTTATTTAATACTCTTTCAAACGCAAGAATAAATGCAGACTTTCCAGATCCATATGCACCTACAATATTAAATGCACGAGTCCCATATTGGTAAGCACTTGTAATCTTATTAAAAGCGTTCTCCGCATTCCTTGTAGGGAAATAGTTTACATTTAGTTCTTTATCTCTAACTATATTTATAGAAGGGGAAAAATATTTATTTGGCATAATAGTTCCTTAAAATATCCCATTTATTTAATCCCTCAGGGATGACTAGTGTAATGTTGCCAGCTGACTCGCTTACAATAATACCTTTAGTTGTTGATTCAATTTCTTTTAGCTTCTTAAACAAACTTTCTTTGCTCAAAGCAAAAACCATTCCTGGACTATTTTTCTCAATTTCTAAACGTCGAAAACCAATATTCAGTGATTCTGTAAAAGTATCTAAAATAGCAAACAATACAACCTCTGGGGGTAAAGAGAATCTTTCTTTTCCAGTCAAATCAAACCAATCAACATTTTTCTCGTCCAAATCAACTTCCCTTTTAGAGGTCATTAATTCTAATTCTTGAAATAAGCCTCCTATTTCGTCTTCAAAGTCCTTCTTAATAGATTTGTAATCAGGGGTGTTGTACGTACGTAAGAAAACATTTACATCTTTGTCAATTGTATTTGAGTTATATCCATTATTGTTTTGTTCCTGAAATTGCCTCTTGATAAAAGAATGCAGCTGTTTTTTTGTAAAGAATGATCGCTCTTTTCTTAAGCTATTAAAGACCAAGCTAAAAATTGATGCATAGTTTAGTTTAATCAAATAATAATGTAATAACCATATAGAGGCTACATCTTCAAGGAATGGATCATTCCCATTTTCGCCATATAGGAAATCGGCAAATGCAGTTTGATTATTCTTGGATTCATCATAAATGTTTAATGATTTCATCCAATATTTAATTGAAGAAACCATATTTTTTCCTACTCCCAGTTTTACAACAGCGCTTTCGGCATTGAAGTTTCCCCCATCCAAAATAAAATCATAACCTTTCTTTGGCCAAAATGTTCTGGCTATAAAAGTTTCATGTCCTGAGAATCGAAGTTTATTCATAATACCAAATATATGAATTTTTTAGAGTCCATTCCTTAATTATGGCAACTCAATTTAAAGTTCCATAGAAAAAATCCTAATAAATGTTGACTTTGGATTTCAAATTTAATAGCTTCGTGCATATGCACGTTAAGTCGCGTTTATGTAGTGATACAGGAAGTATTGATATTAATATAAATGGTAAAGAACATCAACTGTAAGTAAGGTTGATGATAGAGTTAAAATATAATGTAAAAATGATAAAAAAAATGCAATTATGAATAAAGAAAAATTTGTAGAAATACAAGAATAAGGCTTTAATAGAAAATTAGCTGACATATTTAGGTATTTCATATTTCGATCTTGGGTTTAGAAAAAAAAGCCACATATTGCATTTATAAATCAATACAATAGTGACTTTCTTAAGAAATTTTAACTGGTCAAAACAGCTTTTTTGGAACCATACTTCTCACGGATATATTCCATAGGCATTGGATTGTCATTCTGACTAATTTTGTCAGATTCTGCTCTCCAGTACCAGGCTTTCTTATTCTTAGCATACCGGAACCCAAGCGCCTTCAGATCGTTAAACCTGCTGTAAATATTCCTACCGCTAAGCCACAACCAGGTTCCACAGAGTTCGGCTTCGCAATCCCATTCCCGGATTTTTAATAGTATGTCATCCAGGTCGATATCATTTTTAGCAGAACTCTTGGATTTTTCCACGCTTTCAAAATATTTCCGGATATTTTCGTACTCTTTGTCCACAGTTTTTCACAAAAGAGCATCTTTCGGAACGGAATTTAATCCAAGCATTTCGTAAATCTTTTTATAAGTCTCCTCAGCCTCGTTAAGTGCCAGACACTGAGCAAAATACAATACATTATTCATAATACAAAAATTTATTGGTTAATACTATTGAGTAAAATAATTTTTACAAAAAAAAACTGCCAGAAGACAGTTTTATAAGCGACTTTCATCTGACAGACTATAATATCCTGAATCTTTAGTTATTATCAGATGATCAAGCATGGAGAGATTGAAGATCGTATCGCAAAATTTTCTAAAATATTTCAACCTCTACCAAAAGGTAAATCAGATCGGGTTAAAGATATAAGACGAAAATTTATGCGATTTGGATATGAAATAGAGGCCTTGTATCAAGCCCAGCAATTTGATTACATTGTCAGAATATACTTCAATGGAACCAAAGAGATAGAAGGGAAAAAATTCAGGTTTTATGTAATGGAAAAAGCAGATTCTGACTTAACCGATTTCATACTAAGGAATCAAGAAATTGATGAGCAAGAAAGGTTGAAATTTTGTCATCAACTTTTTCTCGCCATTGTAGAATTAGATGGATTGCATATATATCACAGAGATATTAAACCTGATAACATTTTCCTTTTCTATGATGACACAGAACAATCATCTACTTGGAAAATCGGGGACCTTGGTTTAGCTGCACATAGAGATTATACCTTCGATAAAGAAGGAGAAAAGATTGGCCCATTTGGATGGCTATCACCCGAAGCGATGAACAAATTTCTTACTGAAAAAATAGGTCTTGGTTTGGATTGTACAATTGATAATCAATCTGACATATTTCAATTAGGCAAAGTATATTGGTTTATTTATCAAAAAAATGTTCCGATTGGACAAATATACAAATCAGATTTTACAGAATTAGATACTTACCGAAATGGGATTTACAACATGATACATGCCATGTTGAACCATTCGAAACAACGAAGGTGTACCATTTCTAAATTGAAGGGAAGATTTAAACCTTTGGTGTCGGAATTAGGAATATAGAGAATAAAAAATATTTACTTGAAATAGTTTAATCTAATCCCCTAAACTCGTCATCAATTCGGTCATACCAAAATTCAGAATGAAATCTGAGTAGAAGTTATCAAACAAACTGCGGAGGTAAGTACCCAAATCAATATCGTCATCCTTGCCTTCATTTTCCTGATAAATGCGGAATTTGTTCTTTCGGGTAATAGTATAAAGAAAAAGTGTGTGAAAATAAATCGATGAAATATATTTCTTATCGGCTATTTCTATTTGTTCTTCGCTTATGTTCTTTTCTTTTGCTTTGAAGTCCTTTAGTACTCGGCTATCCATGTTAATGTAAAGCGCTTCGAGTATGTCCCCTTTTACCAGTGGATACATAACCGTTTCCCAATCCATCGGTTCACCGGTTGCAGCATCCATTTCTTTCCAGGTCTTAATGTCATTCTTGTTTTCAGAATTCTCTCGATGCACTAATACAAGTTCGGGCAGACCCATATCGGGCAAGTTATTGTCTTCTTCTTTCTTGGCTTTCTCTTTTGGCATTTCACGGTCGCTTATCTTAATCCAAAAGATTTCTTCAAAGTCCTGACCTGCACCGTTTAGCGTAACCTTCACTTGCATTTCATCGCCAACCTGAACATGTTCTTTCGGGTTAAAGGAAATCTTAATAATGCCGTTTTGGGGGCTTTCAGTATTAACATTTAGCAGGTCTTCAATTTGTTTTGGTTCGCCTGGTGCAGTTCCGCCTTGGGTTTCGTTGGGCTTGGAGTTGAGCAAACCAACCTGTAAATCTCCTGTTTCTTCGCTGCGGTCAAAATATGCATTTTCCACATCGGTTTGGAACTTAAGAGTTCTTTCTCCTCCTAACGGAACAATTGAAACAGGGGTTTCTCCATCATTCTTTTTCATTAAATTGAGGAAAGAAGGGAATCGTTCCGGTTTGAAAGCAACTTCTTTCTCCTTCCGTTCTTTCTTGGGTTTTCTTGGTTGGTCTTTCTTCTTATCTGTTAAATCTAATTTAAAGGCATCGCCTAACAATTTGAAAAGGTCACTGCTTTTTGGAAGGTTCTTAGTGAAGCTTTTTAACAATTCCTTGGTGCTACTACTTTCAACTGAAATAGAATCTTTACGGACATTCTCAATATGCGATAATCGCCCACCGGCTTTACCCAATTCTTTGGAAAGGTAGTGCCTTAATGTTCTTGTTTCTTCGCTTTCTTTCAAACGGTCGCGGGATGCCATAAAGAGTTCTTTACGAAATTCATACTCCATTTCGGTGCAATCCATATGAATCAGCAGGTGGCTTTTCAGCAAATTCATTTTTAATGAACGTGTAATAAACTCAGTGGTGTAATGACCATGTACTTGCCCATTAACCGAGAATAAAACGGACATGCCATTTTTAAAAAACCTCCGCTGGATATCTTCTTTGGTTTTTTTTACATCCTTGTCGTCTAATTTTGCCCTAAAAACATAGCAGGTTACTTTTGCCTTACCAAATTCCGGATGGTTCTCAACCTTCAAAGAAAAATCTTCTTCAACATATCCTTTTGGATTTCTTTCTTCTTCTAATCTCCTCTTCAAACCATAAAGGTCAAGTTCTAAAACCTTATTGTTCGGGTATCGTTTTTTCTTTTCAACGGTAAGTACTGGTAATGCGGGACTGAAAAGAAATTCATTGATGCTTTGGTTAAGGTCTTGCGCAAAACCTGAATATCCCGAAGGAAATTGATAGGAGTACATTTTGATAATGGTGCCGGTCTTAAACTTACGACCATAAAGTTTCAGGTCAATGCTATCAATATCAAAAGCGGGGATTTTACCATTAACCTTAAGATACTCATACCAGGTTTCTTTGCGACCCTTGCGTTCATCACCTGTTAGGGGATGCTCCCGGATAAGAGTGTAACCAAATCTTCCGGTATCATCATAACGTTTAGAACAAATGAGTTGATAACGTTTTTTACCACAAAATACAATCGCACCGCTACCGCCCATGTTGTATTTGCCTTGTACGAAGTGTATGTCTATTTTATTGCCCTTGATAAGCGATAAAAATGTGTTTTCAAAATCTTCGGGATGCTGGCCTTCTCCGTTATCATAAATAATTACAGAAGTATCGCGTGGAGTGCCATCAGCTACTACCTGAATATCTTCGGATTGATTTCTGCGGAATGATTTCAAATCCCAATTCTTGTAATCAGGGAAAAATCTAACAATTGCTTCATCCATTGTTTGAGGAGCATTGGATGAACTAGGGTCAATCCCAATTTCAAAAGCCCGTTTCATTAGTATTGCATCAATAGAGTTGGTGATTTTTTCAATGAGTGCAGCAATTGGATTGGCTTGTTGGTTTTTAATGATGGCGAAATTGTTTTTGGTTTCGCCTAATGGAAGCCAATTGTCAGGCTTTTCAAAAATTTCAGGATGAATATCAATGAATTCATCAAGGGCTTTTTCGGTAGGTGCAAAATAGAGCGAATTAAAAAGCCGTTTTGTGTCAACAGTTATTTGGGCGAATAAATTCAAAGTGAGTAAATTAATTTTTTCATTATTTCAATAGAAATACATTTATAAAATGAGCTAAATAATGTTAATCAACAAGATGTATTTAGATTTAGATTTGCACAAGTTACAAATATTTTGATATTTAAGCAAAAAAGAGAGCATCCATTAGGATCCCTTTTATCAAACTATAATTCCATAAATAATTCATTTGCTACATTCTTTTTAGGTGAAGGTTTCACATTATTAGCAACGTTTATCATAGAGACAATTTTACATCCCCCCTAACGATTCTAATAGAACTTTTCTTGTTACTGGTAGTTTGATACCCGTGAGGGTAGATCGTGGGTAAAGGGTGGAAGGGGTACCTCTTCCGATTAAAATCGGAATCGGTGATCCCTTGGGCGCCAGTCCTGCAAATAAACGCTGCCATTCACCTGCCGGTGAATGGTGTTTTTGATTTTTCGTCCCCTTATGAAAGCAAGCT